>Ga0307300_10000034_pt1 | contig 34048 bp, 32 predicted proteins | sample ER_DNA_181_FD_194492 | JGI IMG/M metagenome (GOLD analysis project Ga0307300, IMG submission 194492) | Bulk soil microbial communities from the East River watershed near Crested Butte, Colorado, United States - ER_DNA_181 | ecosystem: Environmental > Terrestrial > Soil > Floodplain | place... | reverse complement strand
CTGCGAAGCCTCCGCCTGGACCTCGATCCGGTCCCGCAGCTTGCCGTTGACCTGGACGACGAGCGTCACCGTGTCGCTGACCAGCAGCTCGGGGTCGGCGACCGGCCAGGGCTGCTCCCAGACCCGTCCGCCGGCGAGGCGCTCGTAGACCTCGCTGCCCAGGTGCGGCGCGAAGGGGAAGATCAGCGAGGCCGCGGTCGCGGTGGCGAAGCGCACCGCGGCCCCGCCCTCAGGCGTCCCGTAGAGGCCGTCCTTGAGCCGATAGGCGTCGTTGACCAGCTCCATCACCGCCGAGATCACGGTGTTGAACTGGAAGCCGCGCTGGAAGTCCCGCGTCGCCTTTTCGATCGCCCAGTGGGCCTTCGCCAGCAACTCGCGCGCCTCGCCGCCGGCCGCCGGGTCGGGCCCGCCCGGCTCCGTTCTGGCCTCGGCCTCCTCGCAGAGCCGCCAGAGGCGCGAGAGGAAGCGGTTGACCCCCTCCGCACCCTCGTCGGTCCAGTCGCCGCCGCGCTCGGGCGGGCCCATGAAGCAGACGTAGGTGCGGGCGGTGTCGGCGCCGTAGCGCTCGACGTAGTCGCCGGGGCTGACGGTGTTGCCCTTCGACTTCGACATCTTCGCCCCGTCGCGGGTGATCATCCCCTGGGTGAAGAGGTTGGCGAACGGCTCCTGGACGCCGACCTGGCCCAGATCGGAAAGCGCCTTGGTGAAGAAGCGCGCGTACATCAGGTGCAGGATCGCGTGCTCAACGCCGCCGATGTACTGGTCGACCGGCATCCAGTGATCGACCGCGGCGCGGTCAAAGGCCGCGTCGTCGTTATGAGCGTCGAGGTAGCGGAGGAAGTACCAGGAGGAGTCGACGAAGGTGTCCATCGTGTCGGTCTCGCGACGGGCGGCGGCGCCGCAGCGCGGGCACTCGGTCGCGACCCACTCCTCGGCCGCCGCCAGCGGGCTCTTGCCCTGCGGCGCGTAGTCCTCGATCTCGGGCAGCTCGACCGGCAGCTGCTCCGCGGGCACCGGGACGATCCCGCAGCCCTCGCAGTAGACGACCGGGATCGGCGCCCCCCAGTAGCGCTGGCGCGAGACCAGCCAGTCGCGCAGGCGGTAGTTGACGGCGGTTTCCCCGCGGCCCTCCGACCGCAGCCAGTCGACGATCTCCCCATAAGCCTCGCGGTTGTTCTTCCCGTCGAAGCGCCCGGAGCCGACCATCGGCCCGTCGCCGGAGTACGGCAGGCCGGCGTCGTCGCGCGCCTCCTCCCCGTCGCTGCCCTCGATCACCCGCACCACCGGCAGCCCGAACTTCCGGGCGAATTCGTAGTCGCGGCTGTCGTGGCCCGGCACCGCCATTATCGCCCCGGTCCCGTACTCCATCAGCACGTAGTCGGCGACGAACATCGGGATCTCCTGGCCGTTGACCGGGTTGACGACGGAGCGGCCGAGCGGCACCCCGGTCTTCTCGCGGTCCTCGGCCCCGCGTTCCTCGGCCGACTCGCGGCCGACCCGGTTGACGTACTCGCGCACCTCCGCCTCGGCCGGCGTCCCCGCGACCAGGCGCTCCAGCTCGGGGTGCTCGGGGGCGAGGACGAAGAAGGTGGCGCCGAAGAGGGTGTCGGGGCGGGTGGTGAAGACCGGGAAGTCGAGGCCGACCTCCTCGCAGCGGAAGACCACCTGCGCCCCCTCGGAGCGCCCGATCCAGTTTCGCTGCATCGTGATCACGTGCTCGGGCCAGGACTCGAGCGCCTCGAAGTCCTCCAGCAGCCGGTCGGCGTACTCGGTGATGCGGAAGAACCACTGCTCGAGGTTGCGCTGGACGACCTCGGTGCCGCAGCGCTCGCAGCGACCGTCGACGACCTGCTCGTTGGCGAGCACGGTCGCGTCCTTCGGGCACCACTGCACCGGCGCCTCGGTCCGGTAGGCGAGACCCTTCTCGAACAGCTGCAGGAAGATCCACTGGGTCCAGCGGTAGTACTCGAGGGTGTGGGTCGCCAGTTCGCGCGACCAGTCGATCGAGATTCCCCACTCGCGGAACTGGCGCCGGAAGGACGCGATCGAGCGCTCGGTCGCGACCCGCGGCGGCTCGCCGGTTTTGATCGCGTTGTTCTCCGCCGGCAAACCGAAGGAGTCGTAGCCCATCGGGTGGATCACCTCGAAGCCGTGGCGGCGGCGGAAGTGGGCGATCGCGTCGCCGACCGCGTAGCACTTGAGATGGCCGACGTGGGGCTCGCCCGAGGGGTAGGGCAGCATCTCCAGCACGTAGGACTTCGGCTTCGAATCGTCGAAGCCGGGCTGCCCGGGGTTGGCGACCTCCCAGGTCTTCTCCTCGGCCCAGACGGCCTGCCACTTGCGCTCGATCTCTTTCGGCTCGTAACCCGCCATCGCGGGTGCGATCTTACGAGGGGCGCCCGCGGCGGCGCTTCACCCTAGAACGGAACCGAGTAGGTGACCGAGCTGAGGTCCCGCAGGATGTGAGGCCAGACGTAGACCTCGATCGTCGCCGCGATCACCAGCACCGGGATCGCCAGGGCGACGGTGATGAAGGTCGCGGCAAGGAGCTGGTTCCACTCACCGCGGCGGCTGGCGATCAGCCAGGCGGCGAGCGGGAGGAAGAGCGCGGTCAACTCCGGGATCGCGTGCGGGAGCACGCTGAGGATCAGCTCGAAGCGGGAGATCTGCAGCTGATAGGCGATCGAGGAGCCCTGGAAGCCGAGGTAAAGCGCCTGGGTCGAGAGCGAGAAGAGGGTTACCGCGCAGACGAAGAGGATCGCGAACTCGCCGGCCTTGACGTGGATCCAGCGGGAAAAGCCGGTCCGCTGCGCGGCGGCGATCGGCATCGAGGCGCCGGCGATGAAGCCGGCGACGCAGGCGGTGCCGTGCAGGGCGAGGACGAGCGAGTTGCGCCAGAGGATCGGCAGCAGGTCGTCGGGTTCGCTGGGATAGGTGAGGCCGGCGATGTGGACGGGGGTGATGTCGGGGGTCATCAGCCCGGCGACGAACCAGGTGGCCGCCAGCAGCGCCAGCGCGATCGCCAGGCTGAGCGCCAGCCAGGCGCGCAACACCCGCCAGGGACACTCGCTCCAGGACTCGAGGGTGGCCCGCGTATCTCGCATGCCGTGGCTGAAGACATGCTGGTTGGCGCTCATCTCGGGAAGCATCGGCAGCGAGCGCCGCCGGGTTGAGATCGTTCAGCGCTTGGCCGGCGCGGTGCCGCCGAGCTCGCGCTCGAAATCCTCGGCGAGGGCGGCGAGCTTCTCCAGCGGCACGTCGAGGCCGCCGGCGATCCGCCGCACGTTCCCCCAGGTCGGGTTGATCCTGCCCGACTCGATGTGGGAGATCCAGGTCGGGTGGATCTCGGCCTTGTGCCCGAGTGCCTCCTGGCTCAGATTCTTCTCCTGGCGGAGGGTTCGAATGGCCTGTCCGAGACCGATCTGGGGGTCGTCGCGTCGCGGCATCTAGCGGAGGGAATTGGGCTCCCGGCCCAAGGTCCATAGAGGTGAACTCAGATCGCGAGATAGATCCCGCGACATGCGCCTTCGGGTACGTCTGGATTCGCCCACGGCGAGGCCAGGCTGGGCCCGGGCGACTCGAGGATGGAAGGCGGCTAGAGCTGCGTCAGGTGCAGCCGGCGCCGCCCGGCTGGTGGGCAGCAGGACGCAGTGGAGCTGAGGGGGCTCGAACCCCTGACCTCATCGCTGCCAGCGATGCGCTCTTCCAGCTGAGCTACAGCCCCATTCACAGGGGTCAGTTTAGCCGGTGCTAGGCGGCGCGTTGCTCCGGGCCCTGATCCTCGTCGACGTCGAGGATCAGGTTGTCCGGGGCGGTGTGGCGAACCTTGAAGTCCAGGTTCGAGAGATCCTCGAGTTCGCGCACCAGATCGGTCGGCTGGTCGAGGTTCATCGAGAAGGTCGCGCGGCCCTCGGAGAAGCGCTCGACTGAGATCTCGGAGGCGCCGACCTGGCCCACGGCGTCCTCGAAGCCGACCAGCTGGGAGAAGTCGTCGAGCGGGCCGATCTCGAGCTTGACGCGGCCGGCGTAGAGCCCCTCCTCGTCGCTTGGCGGCTCTTCCTCCATAGGCGCCCGCTGGAGCGCCGGCTCGGCATCGGTCAGCGCCTTCACCTTCTTGCTCACCTCGACCGCCTCGCGCAGCGCTTTCATCCGGATCCGCGTCGCCTGCCCCCGCGCCTGCGCCTCCAGCTCTTCGAGCCGGGAGGTGATCGCGTCGAGCGAGGCGATGCTGCGGTCGTGGCACTCGTTGGCCTCGTGGAGCCGCTGGCCCAGGACCCGGATCTCGCGCTCGCGCTCGAGCACCATCCCGGAGAGGACCTGCGTCTCACTCTCCAGCTCGTCGAGCTTCTCGCGCCGAGAATCCGACGTCAGCTCGAGGCCGAGGATGCGAGCGTCGCGGAGGGAGATCGCATCCTCCACTTCCGTGCGCCGATAGCCGAACAGCGAACGCCTGAACCCACTCATTGCGCGGCACCGTATGGGGGCGCTCGGACGTTATTTCGTCACATAGCCGCGGAGGAGGCTTCGGGGGCTCCGAAGTCGAGCTCCAGCCGGGGCGCGTCGCGCCACAGCTCCTCCAGCCCGTAGCGCTCGCGGGCCTCCGGGGTGAAGACGTGGAGGACGCAGTCGAGGTAGTCGAGGATCGTCCATCCCGCTTCGCCGCCGCCGTCGACACCGCCGGGCAGCAGGCCCGCCTCGCGCTTCACCCGCACCCGCACCTCGTCGACGATCGCCCGCGCCTGCCGTTCCCCACGGGCGGTGCAGATCGCCAGGAAGTCGGTGTAGGCGACGAGGCCCCGCATGTCGAGGACGACGACGTCCTCGGCTTTTTTCGAGTCGGCGACCGCGGCCAAGTGCCGCGCCAGCTGCTCGGACTGCGCCTGGTTCACCGGTAGATCCCCTTCTCTTCGATGTAGTCGGCGACGGGCTGCGGCACGAGGTAGCGCAGCGGCCGTCCCTGCTTGGCCCGTTCCCGGACCGCCGAGGAAGAAACCCCGAACTGCGGCATCGCCAGCATCGTGGCGCGGCCCTCGCAGCCGAGGCTGCGCATCACCGCATCGACCTCGGCGTCGGAGACGCCTTCGCGCCGCGCAACCGCGATCCGCGCCAGCTCGACCACGCGCTCCGGCCGCCGCCAGCTCTCGAGCCCGACCGCAGCGTCCGCCCCCATCACGAACACCAGCTCCCTGTCGGCCCGTTCCTCTGCAAGCGCCTCCAAGGTCTCATACGTGTAGGACGGCCCCTCTCGCTCGACCTCCAGCGCCGAAACAGAGAAGCGATCGTCTTCGGCCGCCGCCAACCGCGTCATCTCCATCCGCGCCTCCCGCCCCGGATCCTCGGCGATCCGCTTGTGGGGGGCATGGCCGGTCGGGACGAGGACGACCTCGCCGAGGCCAAGCTGCCAGAGCGCCTCCTGGGCGAGCGCCAGGTGACCGAGGTGCGGGGGGTTGAAAGCTGACCCCAGCACGCCGATCGCGGCGACGTGGTCCTCACTCACGAATCTGGCCGTCGCCGCGCGCCACGTACTTGAAGGTGGTGAGCTCGCGCATCCCGATCGGGCCGCGGGCGTGCAGCTTCTGGGTCGAGTTGCCGATCTCGGCCCCCATCCCGTACTCGAAGCCGTCGGTGAAGCGGGTGGAGGCGTTGACGTAGACGGCGGCGGCGTCGACGCCGCTGACGAAGGCTTCGGCCGCGTCGGGGTCGGCGGTGACGATCGCCTCCGAGTGGCCGGTGCCGTGGCGGTTGACGTGATCGATCGCCTCCTCGACCCCGTCGACGACGGCGACCGCCATCTTCAGTCCGAGGTACTCGCTGTCCCAGTCCTCCTCGCTCGCGGAACCGACCTGCACCTCGCCGGCGGCGGCGCAGGCGCGCTCGTCCCCGACCAGCTCGACCCCGGCGGCGCTGAGGTCGGCGAGGACGGCGGGTGCGACGCGGTCGGCGACCGCGGCGTCGATCAGCAGCGTCTCGGCGGCGTTGCAGACGCCGGGGCGCTGGACCTTGGCGTTGACAGCGATTCGCCGTGCCATCTCGGGATCGGCTTCGGCGTGGACGTAGACGTGGCAGTTGCCGGCGGCGGCGTACATCACCGGCACCGTCGCCACCTTCTTGATCGCCGCCTTCAGGCCTTCGCCACCGCGCGGGATCAGCAGGTCGACCAGGCCCTCCTGGGTCGCCAGCTCGGCCAGCTCCTCGTGGCCGCCGCCCCCGAGCGAGAGCACCGCATCCTCGGGGAGGCCGGCCTCGGCCAGCGCCTCGCGGACGATCGCCGCCAAGGCGGCGTTGGAGCGCTCGGCGTAACTGGAGCCGCGGAGGACGATCGCGTTGCCGCTCTTGATCGTCAGCGCGGCGCAGTCGATCGTCACGTTCGGGCGCGCCTCGTAGACGACGGCGACGACCCCGAGCGGCACCCGCACCTTGCGCAGGTCGAGCCCACTCTCAAGCGTTTTCCGTTCCAGCTCCTCGCCGACCGGGTCATCGAGGGCGGCGACCACCCGAACCCCCTCGGCCATCGCGGTGACGCGATCTGGGGTCAGCCGCAGCCGGTCGCGGAGGGCATCGCTGAGGCCGGCGGCGCGCTCATCGGCGAGATCGCCCGCGTTCGCCTCGAGGATCTCCTCGCTGCGCTCTTCGAGCAGGCGCGCGGTGGCCTCCAGGGCGGCGTTCTTCGCCTCGGTGCTCGCGGTCGCGATCGCCCGCGCCGCCCGCTTCGCGGCGGCGCAGCTCTCGGCGACGGTCGTCTCGGTAGCGGCCATCGAATAAGGGTAGCTGGGGCTTAGAGGAGGACGAACCGGTCGCGGTGGATGACCTCGTCGGCGGCGTGCGGGAGCAGCTCGCGGACCTGGGCACTCTGCATCCCGATCACCCGCTGCAGCTCGCGCGAGGAGTAGTCGGTGATCCCTTTGCCGATCGTCTCCCCGCCGCTGGCGACGTCGATCGCGTCGCCGGCCTCGAAGCTGCCCTCGACCGCGGCGATCCCGACCGGCAGCAGGCTGGAGCCGCTCTCGCGCAGCACGCGGGCGGCGCCGGCGTCGACGATCAGACGGCCGCGGGCCGGCTTCGCGTACTTGAGCCAGAGCTTGAAACTGGAGGTCCGGCCCCGACCCGGCGCGAAGCGGGTGCCGCAGCCCTCCCCGCCGGCGGCCGCGAGCAGCGTCCCGCCCTCGGTCCCGTTGCAGATCACCGCCGGGATCCCCGCCTCGCTCGCCATCTCCGCCGCCGCGACCTTGCTCCGCATGCCGCCGGAGCCGAAGACCGAAGTGCGGTCGCCGATCTCGAGCCGATCGAGCTGGGCGAAGTCGGTCACCTCGGCGATCAGCTCCGCCGCCGGATCGGTGCGGGGATCCCCGGAAAGCAGCCCGTCGACGTTGGTGAGGAGGACGAGCAGGCGCGCGTCCAGCAGCACCGCCACCTGGGCGGCGAGGAAGTCGTTGTCGCCGAAGCTGATCTCGTCGGTGGCGGTGGTGTCGTTCTCGTTCACGACCGGCACCACCCCCCACTCGATCAGCCGCCGCAGCGTCTGGCGCGCGTTCAGGTAGTTGGTGCGGGCACCGATGTCGGCCGCCGTCAGCAGCACCTGGGCAGCGCGGGTGCCGTGCGAGGAGAGGCGGCTCTCGTAGGCGCGGAAGAGGTCGCCCTGCCCGACCGCCGAGGCCGCCTGCAGCTCGTCCATCGCCCGCGGCCGCGCCGGCAGCTCCAGCATCCGCATCCCGCGGGCGATCGCGCCGGAGGTGACCATCACCACCCGCTCTCCCCCCTGCTCCAGCTGCGCAACCTGCTCGCAGACGGAATCGAGCACGTCGGTGCGCAGCTCGCCGTCGTCGGCGGCGACGATCGAGGATCCGAGCTTGACGACCAGGGTCATGGCGGGGAAAGTAGCCGAGATGGGGTCCGCAATCGGCTGGGGCGCACTGGCCGCAAGCTCGCTGGTCATCGGCGCCGCGCTCAGCTTCGCCCGCCGCTGGCCGCAGCGGCAGGTCGGCTACGTCCTCTCCTTCGGCGCCGGCGCCCTGATCAGCGCCGTCAGCTTCGAGCTCGCCGCCGAGGGGATCGCGATCAGCGGCGCGGGGTATACCGGTCTCGGCCTCGCCGCCGGCGCCCTCACCTATTACTTCCTCGACGGCCTGATCTCGCGGCGGATGTCGACCGGGCGCGGCCGCCAGGGTCGGGCCCAAGGCAGCGGCAGCGGCACCGCCCTGGCTCTCGGCGCCTTTCTCGACGGGATTCCCGAGCAGCTGGTGCTGGGGATCGGGATCGCCGGCGGCGCCGGGGTCGGGATCTCGCTGCTGGTCGCGATCTTCGTCTCCAACCTGCCCGAGTCGCTGGGCTCGGCGACCGACATGACCGACGCCGGCCGCTCGCGTGAGGCGATCCTGCGGCTCTGGGTGCTGGTCGCGGCGATCTGCGCGGTCGCCACCGTCGTCGGCTACCTGGCCGCCGACGCCGTCAGCGCCGACGCCCGCGCCGCGGTCGACGGCTTCGCGGCGGGAGCCCTGCTGGTGATGCTGATCGACTCGATGATCCCCGACGCCCGCGAAGACGCCGGCCGCGGCGCCGGCCTCGTCACCGTCCTCGGCTTCGCAGTCGCGGCCGGCCTCTCCAGCCTCGACTAGGCGGTCAAACGGGGCAGGACCAACGCAGTCCTGGGAAGCGTCCGAAGCCGCGGTCAGCAGTGACCAGCTCGCTCCCGGACTCAATGGCCAGCGCAGCAAGGTATGCGTCGGGGACGTCATTTCCTCGCGCGCCCACGGCCGAGCAGAGATCGGTGAAGAGGGGCCAGTGCCTTACGCCGGGGCTCAAGTGGATAGCGCCTGGCTGCCCTCGAAGGTCTTCGATCGCCTGGAGAGCAACCTGCAAAGGAGTGGGTTCATCGAAGATGCGCCCGTTGGTGACGATGCGAAGAAAGCCTGTGAGGCTGGCATCGCAAAGGGCATAGCTGCGACCCGATTCGGCCTCCTCGCTGAGCCAGGTGGAAAAACGATCGTGCTGAGGAAGGTCCTCTCGATGGGCGTAGACGAGGACGTTGACGTCGGCGAGGATCACTTCGACTTGATCACCCTTCGCGTTGCAGCGGGAGACCCTGGTCCATCAAATCCCGGGTGGCGCGGTTGTCATCGAGATCAACCCCGGGTCGGGTTCCGCCTTTTCCGTAGGTGGTCAGCCGAAAGGGCTCTGAACCGCCCCCTCGCGGGCGAACGGCAAGACGCTCACGAAGGGACTCATCGATGAGCTGAGTCAAGGTGATGCCCTGCGCTGCCGCATGCACCTTCGCCTCTTTGAGCAGATCGTCCTCTAGCCGCACGGTGGTTCTCATATGTCAAAACATATCATTTAGACATATTTATGTCAGACGTGGAGCTCGAACTCGTGCTCGCCAATGCGAACATCGTCGCCGGCCTCAAAGCCGGCGCGGTCTAACGCGGCGAGGACGCCCATCTCCTTCAGCCGCTGCTCGAGGTAGGCGAGGGCCTCCTCGTTTTTGGTGTCGTGGCGTTCGAAGAGCATCTCGACTCCGCGGCCGAGGATGCGGAAGGCGCCGTCCTCCTCGCGCTCGACCCAGTAGCCGCCCTCCCCGGCGGGGCGGTAGACGCGGTGCTCGGCCTCGAATTCGTCGGCGTCGGTGACAGTTAACTCCTGGGTGGCAGGGGCAACCTCGGGCAGCTTGGCGAGGATCTGCCGCCGCAGGTCGTCGAGGTTCTCGCCGGTGGCGGAGGAGATCGCCAGCACCCCCAGCACCCGATCACCCAGGCGCTCCCTCCAGTCAGAGACTGCCGCATCGACCTCCTCAGGCGGCAAGAGGTCGCGCTTGCTGAGCGCCACCAGCTCCGGCAACCGCTCCAGTCCGGCCCCGTGCGCTGCCAGCTCCCCCCGCACCGTCTCGTAGTTGGCGACCGGGTCTCCCTCGAGCGGCGCCAGGTCGACGAGGTGGACCAGCATCGAGCAGCGCTCGACGTGGGCGAGGAATTCGTGCCCGAGCCCGGCGCCCTCGGCTGCGCCTTCGATCAGCCCGGGGATGTCGGCGATCACCGCTTGGCGGTCCTCGCCCTCGATCGTGCCGAGGGCCGGCGAGATCGTCGTGAAGGGATAGTCGGCGACCTTCGGCGTCGCCCGCGTCAGCCGGCTCAGCAGGGAGGACTTGCCGGCGTTGGGTAGCCCGACGAGGCCGACGTCGGCGAGCAGCTTCAGCCGCAGCTCGATCCAGTCGGCTTCGCCGGCGCTGCCTTTCTCGGCGAACCGCGGCGCCTGCCGGGTCGAGTTGGCGAAGCGCCGGTTGCCGTGCCCTCCGCGCCCGCCCCGCGCGACCACAGCCCGCTGCCCGGCCGCCACCAGGTCGATCGAGCTGCCGTCGACCGCCGCCGCCTGCGTTCCCGGCGGCACCGGGATCTCCAGGTCCTCACCCTGGGCCCCGTGCCGGTTCGACCCTTCCCCGTGCCGCCCCCGCTGCGCCCGGAAGTGCTTGCTGCCCTTCAGGGCGCCAAGGTCACGCCGTGAGGGATCGCAGAGCAGGACCACGTCCCCGCCGTGCCCGCCGTCGCCGCCATCGGGCCCACCCCGCGGCACGTGCGCCTCGCGCCGGAACGAGATCGACCCGTTGCCGCCTCCACCACCCTCGACCCAGATTTTCGCCTTGTCGTACATCAGCAACGAGCTTAATTCGCACTCTCAGCGGCGATGGCCGGGAGGGGCGGGTGCCCCTCCCAGGACACTCAACATCGAGCCATAGGCGAGATGTGTCCGGAGAGGGGCACCCGCCCCTCTCCAACCACTAATCAGTCAGGACGCTGATCGTGCGTCCCCGGCGGGACGGCTTGAAGTCCACGACGCCTTCGCGGGTGGCGAAGATCGTGTGGTCGCGGCCGAGCCCGACGCCGTCGCCCGGCCAGAAGCGGGTCCCGCGCTGGCGGACGATGATCTCGCCGCCGGAGACGCGCTGGCCGGCGAAGACCTTGACGCCGAGCATGTTCGGGTTCGATTCGCGGCCGTTGCGGCTGGAGCCGAGACCTTTCTTGTGCGCCATGCCTAGCCTTTCCCTTTCAGTTTCGTCACCTCGAGGCGGGTCAGCTCGGAGCGGTGGCCGGCGCGCCGGCGGTAGCCCTTCTTCGCCTTGTATTTGAAGACTTTGATCTTCGGGCCGCGCAGGTGCTCGGTCACTTTGGCCTCGACTTTGACTTTCGCCAGGTCTTTGGCCCCGGCGACGACGTCTTTGTCGCCGCGGAAGAGGACCGGGCGCAGGGCAACTTTGTCGCCCTCCTTGGCGTCGAGCCGGTCGACGAGCAGGGACGAGCCCTCCTCGACTTTGTACTGCTTGCCGCCGCTCTCTATGACTGCGTAATCGCTCATTCGTCCTTGCTGCCCTGTTTGGCGCGCGAACGCCCACGGCCGCCCCGGCGGCCACGACTGCGTTTGCGCGAGGAAGTCGAGGATTCTAGCTGGGAGCCGTTCTTCTCGTCTCCTCCAGAGCCGTTAGAAGGCTCACCGCCTCCCCCGCCCAGCAGGGAAGCGATCGCCGCCGAGCGCTCGACCTCGTCGATCCGCACCAGCTTGCGCTCGCCGACGAAGGGACCGCCGCCGGTGACGCTGACGATGTAGGAGTCGATCCGGGCGACCGCGTCGTCGGCGTTGTACATGTGCGGCTCGTCGATCTTGACCAGGACCTCCTCGCCGACCTTGAACGGCAGCGCCCGCTCCTCGATCTCGCTGCGGCTGCCGGACTCGACCAGCTCGAAGGTGGCGATCGGCAGCGCGTCGCCGCCCTCGAAGTGGAAGCGCTTGCCGGTCTCCTCCTCGAGCTCGGCCAAGCCGCCCTCCTCGTCGGTCAGCTCGTGCGCAACCTTCGGGTTGACGCGGATCAGGAAGGCCTCGACGTCGCCGTTCTCGGCGGCGACGTCCCGCAGCCTCGAGATCCCTTCCAGCGCCACCGTCTCGGCCGAGAGGACGACGCCTTCGCCGTGGCAGGTCGGGCAGGGGGCGGTGAGGATCTCCCGCACCCCGTCGGTGACGTTCTGGCGGGTCATCTCGACCAGGCCGAGCGGCGAGACCTCGACCACATAGCTCTTCGACTTGTCGGCGTCGAGCGCTTTGCGCATCGTCTTCAGGACCTTGTCGCGGTTGCTTGCCCGGGCCATGTCGATGAAGTCGACGACGATGATGCCGCCGATGTCCCGCAGGCGCATCTGCCGCACCGCCTCCTCGGCGGCCTCGGTGTTGACCTTGGTGATCGTCTCCTCCAGGCCACCTTTGCCGCGGCCGGTGAAGGAGCCGCTGTTGACGTCGATCACCGTCAGCGCCTCGGCGTAGTCGATGATCAGGTAGCCGCCGGAGGGCAGATCGACGCGCCGGTTCAGGGTCGACTCGATCGCCTCGTTGACCTTCCATTTGTCGAACAACGGCTTCGTGCCCTCGTAGAGTTCGACCCCCTCGACCAGCTCGGGTGCGGTGCGCTGGAAGAAGTTGATAACCCGCTCGAACTGCTTCGGCGAGTCGATTACCGCCTTCTCGAACTCGTTGAGGAAGACGTCGCGGAGGACGCGGACCGAAAGGTCGGCCTCCTGGAAGACCAGCGAGGGCGCCTTCGTCTGCTCGGAGCGGCGCTGCAGCACCTCGTTCAGCTTCTGCAGGTAGCCGATCTCGCGCACGAAGTCGGCTTTTTTCGCCCCGTGGGCGGCGGTGCGAACGATCAGCCCGCCCGGCCCCTTGTAGGTGCGGTCGACCATCTTTCGCAGGCGGTCGCGCTCTTTGTCGGCGAGCCGCCGACTGACCCCGACGCCGCTTCCCTGGGGGGCGTAGACGAGATAGCGGCCGGCGATCGAGAGGTTCATCGAGAGCCGTGCGCCCTTCGTCTTCAGCGGGTCCTTGACCACGGCGACGAGGATCTCCTGTCCCGGCTTGATCAGCTCGTTGATGCGGCGGCCGCTGCCGCGGCCTCGCTTCGGCGCTTGTTCGCCGTTGGGGAGGACGATCTCGTCGACGTGGAGGAAGCCGTTGCGCTCGAGGCCGATGTCGACGAAGGCGGCCTCCATCCCGGGTAGGACGTTGTCGACCTTGCCCTTGTAGATGTTGCCGACGATCGATCGCCGGCCACGGCGCTCGATGTAGAGCTCCGCGACGTTTGCTTTGCCGCCCTTCTGCTTTGCCTCGAGGACGGCGACACGGGTCTCGCCGTGCTCGGCGGAGACCAAAATCGTTTTTTTCATTTGTTGTTCAGCTCAGTTCGTTAGGTACGCAATGCCGGATCTCTTTTCAGAGATCACCAGGCGAACCTTCCCCTCTGACTGAGATGCGCTTGGACGTTGATGCTCTGAAGAACTCCGATTGCCAGGAAAGTAGCGAGCACGGAGGACCCTCCGTAGCTCATCAACGGCAGGGGGATCCCGGTGATCGGCATGATCCCGAGGTTCATCCCCACGTTGACGAAGGTCTGGAACAGCAGCGCGACGGCGATGCCGCCGGCCACCAGGGTTCCGTAGGCGTTCTTCGAGAGTGTCGTGATCCGCAGCGCCCGCCAGAAGAGCAGGGCGTAAAGGGATAGGACGAACGCGGCGCCCATGAACCCGTAGCGCTCACCGATCACCGCGAAGATGAAGTCGGTGTGCCGCTCGGGAACGAAGTCGAGCCGCGTCTGGGTGGCTTTGTCGCCGCGGCCGGTCCATTGACCGGAGCCGGTGGCGATCTTCGATTGGTTCTGCTGATAGCCCGCGCCGCCTTCGTGCTCGTGGGGGCTGAGGAAGGACGTCAGACGTTCCTCCTGGTACCCCTTGAGCAGCGGGACGCCGGCCGCCGGAGCGACGACCAGGACGACCGCGACGAACGCGGCGAGGGCCCCGCCGATGACCGCGAAGTGCGTCCATGCGACGCCTCCGAAGTACATGACGGCAAGGGTGGCGACCACGTACACCAGGGAGGTGCCGAGGTCGGGTTGTAGGAAGACGAGCCCGGCCGGAGCCAGGCCGAGACAGAGGTAACGGACGGTGCGCTGCACCGCCGACCCCCGCCTGGCGCCGTCGATCACGAAGCCGGCAAGCGCGAGCACTAACAGGAGCTTGCCGAGCTCCGACGGCTGGAAGCTGAAGAAGGGAAGTTCGAAGGAGCGCCGCGAGCCACGAGCGGCGAAGCCGAAGAAGAAGACGAGGGTGACGCTGGCGCAGAGGAAGGTGTAGATCCCGACCCGCAGCTCGCGGAAGCGCGAGTAGTCGATCCGCGTCATCAGCACCATCCCGACGATCCCGATGGTGGCGTAGATCGCCTGCCGCTCGAGGTAGTAGTGGGGGTCGCCGGGGATGTCGTTCTGGGTCGCCTCGCCGAGGACGAAGACGCTGAAGGCGATCAGCGCGAAGGCGGCGACCGTCAGCGGCCAGTCCATGTGGGCGAGGCCGAGGCGCTCGGCGATGCCGACGCGGACCGCGAAGGGCTCGGGCCGGGCGTTTCTGGTGCGGGTGGCGTAGGTGTTCATTCGGCTCCACCGCCGCTGGAGACTTCCGCGGCCTGCTTGTCGTAGATCGCCTCGAGGATGTCGAGCACGACGGGAGCCGCTGAGTCGGCTCCGAAGCCGCCTTCCTCGACGGTGGCAACGGTCACGATACGCGGGTTCGGGTACGGAGAGAGCGCCGCGAACCAGGATTGGTCGCCGTGGCCTTGTCGTTCCGCGGTCCCGGTCTTGCCGGCGATGTCGATCGGGAAGCCGCCGAAAACGCCGGCCGCGGTCCCTTCGCCTTCCTGCGCGGCGGCGTGCAGCCCTTCGAGAATTGCGGTGCGATAGCCCGGGTCGATGTGGATCTTGCGCTGCGGTTTGAAGGCGAATTCCTTGACCACGCGGCCGGCGGCGTCCTCGACTTCGAGCCCGACGTGCGGGGTCGGGATCTTGCCGCCGTTGCCGAGCGCCGCGTAGGCGAGCGCCATCTGCAGCGGGTTGGTTTGCAGGTCCCCCTGTCCCGTCGCCAGCTGGATGTTGTCGCCCGCCGACCAGGGCCGGTCTTCCAGTGCCAGGCCTTCCTTGACGTACTGTTCGCGCCAGGCCTTGCTCGGCAGCAGGGTTTCGCCTTCCTCGGGTAGGTCCAGCCCGGCCGGCCGGCCGATGCCGAGCTCGTGCGCCTCTTCCTGCAGGTCGTTGGTTTCCCACATCTCGAGGCCGAGCAGGTAGAAGTAGACGTCGGAGGAAACCTGCAGGGCGCGGCGGAGTTCGACCGGGCCGTGGGCGACCCCACCGGCGTTTTCGAAGGGCTCGCCGCCGACTTCGATCTTGCCGTTGTCCTGGACCACCTCGTCGGGGGTGATGAAGCCCTTTTCCAGCGCCGCCAGGGCGGTGATGATCTTGAAGATCGACCCCGTCGGGTAGGCCCCTTCGGTCGCCCGGTTGACCAGCGGCGCCAGTTCTTCGTCCCTATAGAGTTCGTCCACCTCCGTCTGGGTGGGTTCGATCAACTGGGTTGGATCGAAGGTGGGGTACGAACCCAGCGCGAGGATTTCCCCCGTATCGATGTTCATCGAGATGAACCCTCCTCGACCCTTTTCCGCGAGACCCGCTTCGCCGGCGGTCTGGACGTCGCCGTCGATCGTCAGCTTGAGGCTGTCGCCCGGCGTTGGCGGGGTCGAGACCAGCTGCCCGCCCGGCGTCGGCTCTCCCAGCGCGTTGACTTGGATCCGGGTCAGCCCCGGCTGCCCGCGCAGGAACTTGTCGTAGGCGTACTCGGCCCCCGCCTGCCCGATCTCGTCGCCCGGCTCCAGGCCCTTGTACTGCGGTTCCTTCAACTCGTCTTCTTCGATCTCGCCGACGCTGCCGAGGACGTGCGCGGCCCGCGTACCGTCGGGGTAGTGGCGGACGAAGACCCGCTGAACCGCCACGCCGGGGAACTCGTCCTGGTTCTCTTCGACGTAGGCGACGAGGTCGAAGCCGACGTCGCGACGCAGCGTCACCGGCGCCCCGGCGGCGACTTCTTCGCCCTCGGCGATCGTACGGCGGACCTTACGCAGGGACATGTGGGACAGCTGCCCCAGCCGCGCCAGCTCGGCCCGTTCCTCGGCCAGGTCTTCGGGCAGTTTCGCGGTGTTCAGCTGCAGGGCCAGGCTGGTGCGGTTGTCGACCAGGACTTCGCCGTTGCGGTCGAGGATGTCACCGCGGGGGGCGATCTCTTTGATCTCGCGGGTGCGGTTGTTCTTCGCTTCGGCCAGGTACTTGTCGCCGGAGAGGACCTGCAGGTTCCAGAGCCGGAAGAAGAGGATCGCGAAGAGGACCACCCCGACGCCGCCGACGACGGCGACGCGCAGCGAGAGGCGGCTGCCCTGCGGCATGTGGTCGTTTCGCGCGAACATCGCTTCCTAGGCTCCCAACACCGATGGTCGCCGGTTGCGCCGCAGCATCGGCTCCTCTACCAGGGCCGGTCGCAGCGCCCGCCGCACGCCGATGTAGATGACCCAGCCACCGAAGAAGGCGAAGATGCTCTTCAGCAGGATGTCGCGGACGATCAGGGTGCTGACCGGAGCGTCGAAGCCGAGCATCATCTCGACCGCACCGAAGCCGAGCTCGGCGAACACGGTCAAGCCCATGCAGAGCAGCGGCGGCACCAGCGGGCTGTGGATCTCGAAGCGCTCGCGGAAGAGTCCGGCCAGGTAGCCGACCGCGATCAGGACCAGGGAGCCGCCGCCGAGCGGCACGATCAGCAGGCAGTCGAGCAGGAAGCCGGCCGAGAAGCCGCAGACGGCCCCGGTGAGCGAGCCGCCGAGAAGGCCGAGGACGACGATCAGGGCGGGCAGCAGGTCGGGGCTGACGTGGAAGAGGGCGACCTGGGAGAAGAAGGAGAGCTGCAGGATCACGCCGCCGACGACGATCGCGACGAGGCGGGCGAGGATGTTCGGGGTGAGGATCACCCGCGCGATCCTCCGGTCAGGACCTGAACGAGGTCTAAGTTGCGGAGGTCGGCGAAGGGCCGGATGTGGACCTGCTGCTGGGCCTCCTGCTCGAGCACCGGGGCTTCGACGACTTCGCCGACCGGCAGGTTCGGCGGGTAGTCCGACTCGTAGCCCTGCGCGCGCCAGCCCGAGGTGACGACGTCCTGGCCTTTGCCGATCAGCTTTTCGGCGCTGAGGAAGTCGAGGATGAGGTCGCCGGGATCGCCGACCACCGGTTTCATCAACCCCTGGACGCCGCTGGGGACGATTTTCGCCGCGACGGCGCTGGAGTGGTCGGCGATCAGCGTCACCCTCGCCGAGCTCCCGGTTACCGCGGAGACCTTGCCGACGAGGCCGTCCCCGTTGACGACCGGGTCGTCGACCTCGACCCCGTCCCCCGTTCCGACGTCGATCGTCACGTCGGAGAACCAGACCGTGGGCGAGCGACCGATCACGCGGCCGGTCACCTTCGTGTAACCGCCCGGGATCGCGCCGCTGCCGTCAAGTTTGAGCAGCTTGCGCATCTGTTCGTTTTCGGCCAGTGCCGCCTTCGCCCCCACCGACTGTTCCCGCGCCGCTTCCAGTTCGCGGTGCAGGCGCGCGTTGCGGCCCTTGGCGTCGAAGGTCTCGTCGAACCAGTTGACGAGGTCGCGGGCCGGCTTCAGCGCCCGGTCGGCGACCGACTGGATCGGGGCGAAGACGGCGCTGACGCCGCGCTGCATGCCGTCCGAGCCCTGTCCGTAGGTGAGGGTCAGCAGGGCGAAGGAGCCCACTATCAGCAGCGCCAGCACCGCCCGGCGGCGGCGTACTTGCTTTCGATACACGTTATGGACCTAAGTTCTCGGGTGGTTCGCATCGGGCTGCGACCGGCTAGCGCCGGGATCGCGCTCCGTTGTTCTGACCGGCGCGGTGAATCGTCTCGACCTCCTCGAGCGAGATGCCCGAGCCGACCGCCACGCACGTCAACGGCGACTCTGCCAGTTGGCAGGGCATCTGGCACTCGTCGCGCAGTCGCTGCTCCAAGCCTTGCAGGAGCGCGCCCCCGCCGGCCAGGGTGATGCCGCGGTCCATGATGTCACCCGCCAGCTCCGGCGGCGTCCGGTCGAGCGTCTCCTTGACCGCGGCGACGATGTGGCTGACCGGCTCCTCCAGCGCCCCCCGCACCTCCTCGGAGGTCAGCTCGATCGTCTTCGGCAGGCCGGAGACGAGGTCGCGGCCGCGGATCTCGGTCCGCACCTCCTCGGGCAGCGGCGAGGCGGAGCCGGCCTCGAGCTTCACCTCCTCCGCGGTCTGGGTGCCGATCGCCAGTTTGTAGTTCTGCTTGCAGTGGGCGACGATCGCCTCGTCGAGCTCGTCGCCGCCGACCCGGATCGACTGCGAGACGACGATGCCGCCGAGGCTGATCACCGCGACCTCGGTGGTGCCGCCGCCGACGTCGACGATCATCGAGCCGGTCGGCTCGGCCACCGGCAGGCCGGCGCCGATCGCCGCCGCCATCGGCTCCTCGATCAGGTAGGCCTGGCGGGCGCCCGCCGAGAGGCAGGCCTCCTCGACCGCCCGCTTCTCGACCCCGGTGACGCCGGAGGGGACGCAGACGACGACCCGCGGGTGGGCGAAGCGGTTGGAGTGGACCGACATGATGAAGTGACGGAGCATCTGCTCGGTGACGTCGAAATCGGCGATCACACCGTCCTTGAGCGGCCGGATCGCGGTGATCGTCCCCGGCGTCCGCCCCAGCATCCGCTTCGCTTCGACCCCGACGGCGTGGACCTGGCCGCTGAGCGAGTCGATCGCAACCACCGATGGCTCAGAGAGGACGATTCCGCGACCCCGCACGTAGACGAGGGTGTTGGCGGTACCGAGGTCGACGGCCATGTCGCGGCCGCCGAGGCGGATCTTGCCGAAGATGCCCATTTCCAGGGCCGATGATGGCAAACGCGTCTTAGCGTTCTGTGAGCCTCGCTTAGGCGCGCTCGAACAACTCCGGGGCCAGCTCGGCCAGCAAGCCGACCGGCAGCCCGACCACGTTGGAAACGCTCCCCTCGAGCCGCTCGACCAGGCTCGACCCCAGCGTCTGGATCGCATACCCCCCCGAGCGCCCCTCCCACTCCCCGAACCTCACATACCGCTCCTTTTCGGCCTCGGAAAGCCGCTTGAAGACCACCGTCGTCCTCTCCACCCCAACCCGCTCCTCGCCATCCACAACGACAACGAGCCCGCTCATCACCGTATGAGCCCGCCCACTCATCCGATCGAGATACTCACGCGCCTCGACCTGGTCAGCCGGCTTACCCAGCACCTCGCCATCCAGCACGACGTCCGTGTCACAGGCAATCACCAGGCGGTCCGGTTGGGAGGGCGGGGTGCCGAGCACGTTTTTGGCGCGCGCAGGTACCCCGCCCTCCCCCAGCGCCCTCGCCTTGGCAAGAGCGTTCAAGCGAACCAGCTCCTCAGCGTCCCCGCTGGTCAGCTCCTCCACACCAGGGACCACAACCTCGAATTCGAGGCCTAGCTTTTCGAGGATCTCCCGCCGCTGCGGAGACCCGGATGCAAGCGTGACCCTCAGGACAGCTCGGGGAACCAGATCCCGATCTCGCGCTCGGCCGACTCGTCGGAGTCGGAGCCGTGGACCATATTGAAGGTCACCTCGAGCGCGAAGTCGCCGCGAATCGAGCCGGGAGCGGCCTCGACCGGGTTGGTGGCGCCGATCAGCTGGCGCGCCGCCTTCACCGCTTCCTCCCCCTCGAGGACCATCGCCACCAGGGTGCCGCCGGTGATGAAGGAGACGAGCTCGCCGAAGAAGGGCTTGTCGGTGTGCTCGGCGTAGTGCTGGTTGGCGATCTCCTCGCTGGCGCGCATCGACTTCAGGGCGGCGATCCGCAGTCCCTTGCGCTCGAAGCGGGCGATCACCTCGCCGGTGAGGGCGCGTTCGAAGGCGTCAGGCTTGACGAGGATCAGGGTCCGGCTCACGGCGGGGGCTCCTTTGCTCTTTGGTTTCGGTGTCCCCTCGCTCCGCCTCCGGCGGCGCTTTTTTGCGGCGCGGCGGCGCCTGGCGCTGCTGCGGCGGGCGCTCTTCGGGGTTCCTACGTTTGCGGCGCGGCCGCTCGCCGCCGCCGAGGCTGGTCTCGCAGTAGGGGCAGAGCCCCCAGCGAGGATCGACCGGCTTGCCGCAGGTCGGGCAGGGGTCCTTCAGCCGCTGCTGGCAGTTGGGGCAGCGCAAGTAGTTTTTCTCGACCGGGTACTCGCAGTTGGGGCAGCTCTGGTCGCGCAGCTGCCGCACCCGCAGCTCGGCCGCTTTGATCTCCAGCTCGCGCTCGTGCGCGTCCTCCAGGTACTCCGGCGGCCGCACGATCGCGTAGACGGCGGTGCCGATGAAGGGGAAGAAGGAGGCGACGGTGGCGCAGGCGACGAGGAAGGGGTCGGAGATGCGGCGGCGGGCGTCGAGGTAGGTGTAGACGATCAGCGCCAGCCAGAGCACGACCAGCATCAGCAGGAAGAGGGTGGCGACCAGATTGAGGCCGTCGTTGGTGATGCCAAAGATCGCTAGGGGCATAGGCAGGGGTTTGGGCTGGGGGCGCCGGAAGGGGCGGCAGTCTACTTCGCCGTAGGCGACGCTAACCCTGTCCCTAGAGGAAAAGCCTTCCGAACAGGTAGCCGACGCCGAAGAAGACGAGGATCACGATCGCCACGACCGCGGCGACCAGCCCCATCATCGAGAGCAGCTCGGTTCCGGCGCTGCGAGGGCGATCCATGGCCGAATCCTCGCATAACCCTGCGATGGGCCTATTTCGGCCCATATAGGGACGTTTTCGTCCCGTCGGCGAGGAGTGCGCGGGCGGGGGCGATCGCGTAGTGGGAGCCGGCGACGAGGAGCAGGCCTTCCGGCGGCGCCGCAGCAAACGCCTTCCCGCGCGCGAGCGCGGTCGCGAAGTCGGGCTCGGCCTCGGCGTCCAGACCGGCCGCTTTGCAGGCGGCGACCAGCTCCGCCGCCGGGCGCGACCGGGCGCCGGGGCGGCCATGGCCTTCCAGGGCGCTCGCGGGCAGCTCGGTGCACACCGCGCGTTCGAGGACCGGCGCCAGGGCCGCGACCATCGCCGCCGCGTCCTTGTCGGCGAGGACGGCGAGGACCGCAACCACCGGCCTGCCGGCGGCGACCGCGGGCAGGGAGCTCGCCAGCGCCGCGGCACCGGCCGGGTTGTGGGCGGCGTCGAGAAAGACAGGTGGACGCTCGGCGATCCGCTCCAAGCGCCCCGGCACCGTGACCGCAGCGGCGGCAGCGGCAAGTCGATCGGGATCCAGCGGGCGCTCCAAAAAGGCCTCGGCGGCGGCGCAGGCGATCGCGAAGTTGCGGCGCTGGAACTCCCCGGGGGCCCGCAGGCGCACCTCGGGCCCGGGATCGACGGACGCCCGGACCAGGCGCGCGCCCCGCTCCCCCACCGTCGCCTCGGCCAGCGCCGCGACCTCGGGCGAGACCTCGCCCAGGACCAGCGTCGTCTGGTCGCGCAGGACCGCCAGCTTCTCGGCCGCGATCTCGGCCTCGGTCTCCCCCAGCCACTCGGTGTGGTCGAGGCCGATCGAGGTGAGGACGGTGACCTTGGAGGGGATCGTGTTGGTCGCGTCGAGGCGGCCACCGAGGCCGGCCTCGATCGCCGCCACCGCGACCTTCGCCCCTGCCAGGGCGACGAAGCTCGCCGCGGTCGCCGCCTCGAACTGGGTCACCGCCTCCCCCTCCTCGAGGCTGCGATCGACCCCCTCGGCGGCGCGGGCGACCTGCTCCACCGCCTGCGCCCAGCGCGTCGGCTCGACCTCCTCGCCACCGATCAGGGTCCGCTGCGACCAGCGCTCGGTATGGGGTGAGACCAGCGCCCCGGCGGGGAGGCCGTGCGCTTCCAGCAGTGCCGCGGTCATCCGGGTCACGGAGGACTTGCCGTTGGTGCCGACGACGTGGACGGAGGCGAAGCGGTGCTGGGGCAGGCCGAGCGCCGTCGTCAGCTTGCGCATCCGCTCGAGCCCGAGCCGCCAGCCGACCGGTTCCAGCGAATCGATGTATGCGTCGGGGTCGATCAGCTCAGCTCGGCGAGTTCGTTGCGGTAGCGCTCCAGCTTCCCCCGCTCCTCCTCGACCACCTCGGCCGGCGCCTTGGCGACGAAGCCCTCGTTGCCGAGTTTGCGCTCGCCGCGCTCGACCTCGGCCTGCAACTCCTCGCGGCGCTTCGCCAGTCGCTCGGCGACGGCGGCGGCGTCAAGCTGGTCGGAGTCGAGGACCCGCACCGGGCCCACCGCGGCGACTGGCTGGGCGCCGGCGCCGTCGAAGGCGAAGCGCGAAAGGCGAGAGACGAAGTCCGGCGGCTCGACCCCCTCGATCACCGCCGGCAGGGTCGCCCCCGCCGGCACCCCCGCGAGGTCCCGCCAGGCGCGCAGGCGCTGGGTCAGCAGGATCCCGCTCTCGACGTCCTCCTCGGCAGCCGGATCGACCAGGCTCTCGTCGGCGACCGGGAACGGATGCACCGCCAGGTGGCCGTCGCTAGCTGGGTGGTAGCTCCAGATCTCCTCGGTGACGAAGGGCATCAGCGGGTGCAGCAGCGCCAGCACCCTTTCCAGCGCGTAGAGCAGCGTCGCCGCGACCTCCTCCTCGCCGTCGTAGAGGCGGGGCTTGACGATCTCCAGGTACCAGTCGCAGAGGTCGCGCCAGAAGAACGAGTAGGCCTCTCCGACGGCGTGGGCGAAGTCGTAGGTCTCGAGCTTCTCGGTCACCGAGGCGATCGTGCGCTCCAGCCGCGAGATCAGCCAGCGGTCTTCGACGCAGGTCGGCCGCGGCGCCGGCGTCGCCTTGGCCGCGTTCAGCAGGATCAGCCGGCTCGCGTTCCAGAGCTTGTTGGCGAGGTCGCGCCCCTGCTGCACCTTGGCGTCGGAGAAGCGCACGTCCTGGGTCGAGGACATCGCCAGCAGGCCGAAGCGCAGGGCGTCGGCGCCGTGCACGTCGATTTCCTCCAGCGGGTCGATCCCGGTGCCGAGGCTCTTCGACATCCGCCGCCCGTCCCGGGCCTGGATCACCGAGTGGACGTAGACGTCGCGGAAGGGAATCGCGCCAGGGAACTCGAGCCCGGTCATGATCATCCGTGCCACCCAGAGGAAGAGGATCTCCCGCGCCGTGGTCAGGAAGCTGGTCGGGTAGAAGGCGCGCAGCTCCGGGGTATCGTCGGGCCAGCCGAGGGTGGCGAAGGGCCAGATCGCCGAGCTGAACCAGGTGTCGAGGACGTCCTCCTCCTGGGCCAGCTCGCCGCCGCAGGCGCCGCAGCGCTCGGGCGCCGCCTCCGGGTCCTCGGCGACGTAGACCTCGCCGCAGGCGTCGCAATACCAGACGGGTATGCGGTGGCCCCACCAGAGCTGGCGGGAGATGCACCAGGGGCGGATCTCCCCCATCCAGTCGAGGTAGACGCGCTTCCACTGCGAGGGCGTGATGTGAACCTCGTCGCGCTCGACGACCTCGATCGCGGGCTGGGCCAGCTCGTCCATGCGGCAGAACCACTGCAGCGAGATCAGCGGCTCGATCCGCTCGCCGGAGCGGTGCGAGAAGGGGACCGAGTGGGTGTAGGGCTCCTCGGCCCGCAGCCGGCCCTCGTGCCGCAGCGCCTCGACCACGGCCTTCTGCGCCTCGGCCGCCGTGAGGCCGACGAACTCGCCCGCCTCCTCGGTCATCCGCCCGTCGGGGCCAATCACGCCGATCTCCTCCAGCCCGTGCTTGCGGCCGATCTCGAAGTCGTTGGGGTCGTGGCCGGGGGTGATCTTCAGCGCCCCGGTGCCGAACTCGACGTCGACGTGGTCGTCGGCGATGATCGGGATCCGGCGGCCGACCAGCGGCAGCACGCAGAACCCGCCGACAAGGTCGGCGTAGCGCTCGTCCCCGGGGTTCACGGCGACCGCGGTGTCGGCCAGCATCGTCTCCGGGCGCACGGTGGCGACGGTCAGCACCCGGTCGGAGTCCTCGACCGGGTAGTCGATCGAGTAGAGGGCGTCCTCGACCTCGCGGTTCTCGACCTCGAGGTCGGAGATCGCCGAGTGCGAGCCTGGGTCCCAGTTGACCATGTAGTTGTCGCGGTAGATGTAGCCCTTGTCGTAGAGCTGCTTGAAGACCCGGTAGACCGCCTTCACGTAGCCCTCGTCAAGGGTGAAGCGCTCACGCTCGTAGTCGCAGGAGGCGCCGAGCCGCTTGTACTGCTCGACGATCCGCGACCCGTACTCGGCTTTCCATTCCCAAACCCGCGCGACGAAGGCCTCGCGGCCGAGGTCGTGGCGGCTCACGCCCTCCTTCTTCAGCTCTTTCTCGACCACCGCCTGGGTGGCGATCCCGGCGTGGTCGGTGCCGAGGATCCAGAGCGCCTTCTTCCCTCTCATGCGATTCATCCGCACCAGCGCGTCCTGCATCGAGCCGTTCAGCGCGTGCCCCATGTGCAGCGCCCCGGTCACGTTCGGCGGCGGGATCGCGACCGAGAAGTTCTCCTCCGCCGTTCCCTCCGCCTCAGGGTGGAAGTACCCGCCCTCGATCCACTCCGCGAAGATCCGACCCTCGACCTCCGAGGGGTCGTAGCGAGTGGTGCTCTCGAGTTTCTGACGGTCCCCCGCGCTCACGGGGGCGAGTCTAAAGACGCTAAGCGGATTCCTCGCTGAGGCCCGGGTCCGCCGGCCCGATGTCCTGCTGGACCGCCTCGGTGACCAGGGTCGGTCGGCGGCCCTCGGTGATCGTCTCCCTGGTGACGACGCACTTGGTGACGTCGCGGCGGGAGGGCAGCTCGAACTGGACGTCGAGCAGGGTCTCCTCGAGGATCGAGCGCAGGCCGCGGGCGCCGGTCTCGCGCTCGAGGGCTTTGTCGGCGATCGCCTCCAGGCTGTCCTCGGAGAAGACCAGCTCGATGTCGTCGAACTCGAAGAAGCGCTGGAACTGGCGAGTGAGGGCGTGGCGCGGCTCGGTCAGGATCGTGGTCAGGTCGTCGCGGCTGAGCTGGTGGATCGCGGTGATTACCGGCAGGCGACCGATGAACTCCGGGATCAGGCCGTACTCGATCAGGTCCTCGGGCAGCACCTGCTCGAACCACTCGCCCGCGTCCTTCTTCTCGCGCGAGGAGATTTCGGCACCGAAGCCGATGCCGCGGTCGCCGACCCGGCGCTCGATCACCTTGTCGAGCTCGGCGAAGGAGCCGCCGCAGACGAAGAGGATGTTGGTGGTGTCGATCGTCAGGAACTCCTGGTGGGGGTGCTTGCGGCCGCCCTGGGGCGGGACCGAAGCGGTGGTTCCCTCGAGGATCTTCAGCAGCGCCTGCTGGACGCCTTCGCCGGAGACGTCGCGGGTGATCGACGGGTTGTCGGCTTTGCGCGCGATCTTGTCGATCTCGTCGATGTAGATGATCCCCGTTTCCGCCTTCTTGACATCGAAGTCGGCGGCCTGGATCAGCTTCAGGAGGATGTTCTCGACGTCCTCGCCGACGTAGCCAGCCTCGGTCAGCGCCGTCGCGTCGGCAATCGCGAAGGGGACGTTGAGGATCCGCGCCAGGGTCTGCGCCAGCAGCGTCTTGCCGCAGCCGGTCGGGCCCAGCATCATGATGTTCGACTTCTGCAGCTCGACCTCGGTCTCGTCGGACTGGGCGATCTGGACCCGCTTGTAGTGGTTGTAGACGGCGACCGAGAGGGAGCGCTTGGCGGCGTCCTGGCCGACCACGTACTCCTGTAGGACGTCGAAGATCTCCTGCGGCTTCGGCAGGTTCTCCAGCTCGAAGGCGGGCGGCGCCGTCAGCTCCTCGTCGATGATCTCGTTGCAGAGGTCGATGCACTCGTCGCAGATGTAGACGCCGGGACCGGCGATCAGCTTTTTCACCTGACGCTGCGACTTCCCGCAGAAGCTGCAGAGGAGCTGCTCGTTCGAATCTGAAGGACGTGCCAGCGGAATCCCCTCCTAAACGGGACGATCTCTTGCCTCCGGCGGCGCCCCAAAAGCTTAGACAGGGACCTGCACCGGTTCGTGAGGGTCGTTTACGGCATCGGCTCGGCGGTCCCTGCACATGAGCGCAGGCTTGCGTGCCGCTACCGTGGACCCGTGCCCGCCAAAGTCGAGATCGCCCCGATCGCCGTCGAGGAGTTCGAGCAGTTGCTGCCGCTGATCGCCGCCTACCAGCGCTTCTACGAAGTCGAGTCGATCGACGAGACCCGCAACCGCAACTTCTTCCGCCGCTTCCTGGGCCCGAGCGAAGACGGACTCCTGCTCGGCGCCCGCCGCGACGAGCGGCTGGTCGGCTATGCCTGCCTCTACTGGCACTTCAGCTCTCTGGAGGCCTGCGAGAGCGTGTTGATGAACGACCTCTTCGTCGACGAGTCTGCACGCGGCGAGGGCGTCGGCCGGGCCCTGATCGAAGCCGCCGCCGATGTCGCACGCGAGCGCGGCGTCCCCTTCGTCGAGTGGTCGACCGCGCCCGACAACCACACCGCGCAGCGCCTCTACGACTCGACGGGCGCCGAGCGCAGCGAGTGGTTCAGCTACGAACTGCGGGTCTAGGCATCGGCCTCAGACAGACCGCAGGTCCGGCGGCGGGGGCGGCTGTTGCCGATCGAGTCGGTCGATCACCCTGAAGATCGCCTCGATCAACGCCCGCCGCTCGTCCCGCCCTTCCCTCAGTTCAGCCAGGAGCTGGTCGGTCTTCCGCTTCGACTCGAGACGCTCCTCGCGGAATTCGGCTCTTTCCTTTTCCCACTTCGGCTGGAGCTTCTGCAGTTCAGCCCTGGCCGCTTCTTGCCGGGCGCGGGCTTCTTCCGCCAGCTCCCTCGTAGCCTCCATCGCCTTTTCGTTTCCTGCCCGCCAGACCTCCATCTCCGCTCGGGTCGTTTCGATGCGTGCGGCAGCCTGCTCCGTACGAGCCGCCGCTTCGGCGATCACCGCAGACAGTTCCCTCCTGGTCATGGGCATGATTCTGCCAAGGGAGACCGTACGCGTCGCGCACAGATTGGAGAAATTCGGCAACGCGTTAGCGTCGTTTCTGTGAATTTCTCCCTGGAGCCGGTCGAGCGCGACGATCCGCGCGTTCTTGACCTCTACGCCGACTTCGTTCGTGAGGCCGACGGGCCGCTGGTCTACGACCGCGAAGAGGCTGGGATCGACCTCGACGCGGAGATCGCGAAGGGACCACCGGAGGACCTGGCGCCGCCGAGCGGCGTCTTCCTCCTCGCCCTCGCCGACGGCGAGCCCGCGGGCCTCGGCGGCGTCCGCCACCTCGACACCGACGTCGCCGAGGTGAAGAGCATGTACGTGGCCCCGGCCTACCGGGGCACCGGCCTCGGGCGCCGGATCCTCTCCCGCCTCGACGAGATCGCTCTTGAACACGGCTGCCGCGCCGTTCGCCTCGACACCTCCGATTACCTCACCCCCGCCGTCGGCCTTTACCGCTCCGCCGGCTACCGCGAGGTCCCGGCCTACAACGAGAACCCGAAAGCCGACCTCTGGTTCGAACGGGCGGTGCGCCCGGGGGACCGACGGGCCTAGCTGTAGCGATCCCAGCGCCGCAAGGAGGGCTCCGGGTCGACCGCGACCCCGCCGACGTGGATCTCGAAGTGGAGGTGGCAGCCGGTGCCTGCGGCGTTGCCGGTTTCGCCCACCGCCCCGATCCGCTCCCCCTCCGACACCCGCTGCCCGCGATTGAAGAGGGCTTGGTGCGGCATGTGGGCGTAGAAGTAGCTGCGGCTCTCGCCTTCGCCGTGGATCAGCACGAACCAGCCGTAGAGGACCGGGTCGTAGCCGCTTTGCAGCACCCTGCCGTTGCGCACCGCAACCAGCTCGGCGCCGCAGGCGGCGGTGACGTCGAAACCTTCGTGGATGCGCCCGCCGCTGCGCGGAGCGAGGAACTCGCCGATCGGGCCCCGCACCCCGTGCGGACCCTGGACCGGGAAGACGTGGCCGTAGTAGGGGACGCCTCCCCCGCTGCCGGCGATCCGGGCGGCGGCCGGCGGGGCTAGAAGCGCCAGCGCGACGACGAGGAGAGCGGAGGCGCGCTTCAGTGGTGCTCGATCACGCGGTCGACGATGTTGTACTCCTTCGCCTCCTCCGCGCTCATGAAGTAATCGCGTTCGGTGTCTTTGGTGACCTTCTCGAACGACTGGCCGGTGTGGTGGGCGATGATCTCGTCGAGGCGGCGGCGGACTTCGATGATCTCTTTGGCGTGGATCTCGATGTCGGTCGCCTGACCCTGGAACCCGGCCGAGACCTGGTGGATGAGGATCTTCGAGTTCGGCAGCGCCATCCGCTTGCCGGCGGCGCCGCCGCTCAGCAGCAGCGCCCCCATGCTCATCGCCACGCCGACGCAGATCGTCTGCACGTCGGGCTTGATGAACTGCATCGTGTCGTAGATCGCCAGGCCGGCGTAGACGGAGCCGCCGGGCGAATTGACGTAGAGGCTGACGTCCTTGTCGGGATCCTCGGACTCCAAGTGCAGCATCTGGGCGACGATCAGGTTGGCGATGTCGTCGGTGACCGGGGTGCCGAGGAAGATGATCCGCTCGCCGAGCAGGCGCGAGTAGATGTCAAACGCACGCTCGCCGCGCGAGGTCTGTTCGACCACCATCGGGACCAGGGGACTCATCGCTCGCACTCTATAGAGACCGGCCGATGGGGCTAGTCGCTGCCCGGCGTCCAGAGCTCGCCGGTTTTCTTCCCGCCCTCCTCGGCGCTCAGCAGCTTCTCCCGCGCCTCGGCTTTCCCACGCCGCGCGTCGGCCTCCTCTTTCGGGATCGACTTCGCCGACTCGGCGACCAGCTCGATCGCCTTGCGGGCCCGCAGGTCTTCGCGGATCATCGCGTCGCGGCCGCTCTTCTGCAGCCGCTCGAGCAGCTTCTCGGGGGTGGTGCGTTCGTGTTCGGCGCTGTGCTCGAGCGCCTCGATCATCTCCGCTTCGGAGACCTCGATCCCCTCCGCCTCGGCGATCGCCGTCACCACCGCCTCCCGCTTCAGCTCTTTTTCCGCGTCCTCTTTCGTCTCCTCGATCAGCTCGTCGCGGGTTTTGCCCTGCATCTGCAGGAACTGGTTGGGGTCCATGCCGCGACCGGCCAGCTGCCGTTCCATCCGCTCCCAGCGTTCGGTCGCCCGCGCCGTCGCCAGCTCTGCCGGCACCTCGACCGTCGCCTCGTCTACCGCGGCGTCGACCGCCGCGACCCGGAAGTCCTCTTCGGCGCGGCTGCCGAGGGCGGCACCGACTTTCTCGCGGATGCTGTCGCGCAGCTCCTCCAGCGTGTCGAACTCGGAGGCCTCGGCGGCGAAGTCGTCGTCGAGCTCGGGCAGGACTTTCTCCCGCACCTCCTTCACCTTGACTTTGAAGACCGCGTCTTCCCCAGCCAGGTGCTCGGCCTGGTAGTCCGCGGGGAAGGTGACGTTCACTTCGCGCTCCTCGCCCGCCTTCGCACCGACCAGCTGCTCCTCGAAGCCCTCGATCAGCTGCCCGGAGCCGAGCGGCAGCAGGTAGTCCTCGGCGGCGCCGCCCTGGAAGGCGCTGCCGTCGAGGAAGCCCTCGAAGTCGACCAGCAGCGAGTCCCCCTCCTTTGCTTCGCGCTCGACCGGCTCCAGCCGCGCGAACCCCTCGCGGAGCCGCTCGACCTCGGTGTCGACGATTTCGTCTGGCACCTCCTGCTCCTCTTTGCCGACCTCCAGCCCTTTGTAGGTGCCGAGCTCGGCCTCCGGCCGCACGCCGACCTCGAACTTGAACTCGAGCGGCTCGCCTTCGCTCTTAGGCACGGTGGACATCTGGATGTCGGGATCGCCGATCGGGCTGACCCCGGCATCGAGCAGCGCCCCTTCGTACCACTCCGGCAGGGCGTCGCGGATCGCCTCCTGCAGCACGGAGCCGAAGCCGAGGCGCTGGATCACCAGCGAAGTCGGCGCCTTGCCGGCGCGGAAGCCTGGCATCCGCATCTCTTTCGCCATCGCGCGGGCGGTGCGCGAGGTCGCTTTCTCGACGTCGGCGGCGGGGACCTCTACCTGGACCTCGACGCGGGAGTTGGGGAGCTCTTTGAGGGTGGTCTGCATGGACGGGTGACCCTAGCGACGTTGCGAGAGCATCGTCCGCAGCGCCACGGCGAAGTCGATCGCGAAGGAGAGGCCCCGGCCAGGCGGCCCGGTCACCAGCCAGGCGCGCAGCCGCTCGACGAGATCACTCATTCGCGTATTCCAGCAGGGAGGAGTCGACGAGCCACTCGACCGGAGCGCGGTCGTCGGTGTAGACCTCGCCGCCAGGCAGGCGCGGCCCCAGGGCCGCGGCCGCCTCCCGCGCCTGCGGCCACAGAGGCGACGGCAGCATCGGCAGGTTTGCCCGCAGCCGCGAACCCGAGAACGAGCCCTCTCCGGCGACCAGCAGCGTGTTGGTCTCCTCGACCGGATAGCGCAGCACCCGTGGGAAGGCCGCCGACATCGTCCGCCCCAACACCCGCTCGAGCTCCAGGGCTCCCTCGGGATGACCCACGTTGACGATCACCAGCCCTCCCGGGGCAAGGCGGTCGCGGGCGAGCTCGAAGAACTCCCGGGTCGCTAGGTAGAAGGGAATATAAGGCTGACGGTAGGCGTCGACCATGATCGCGTCGTAGCCGCCGTCGGAGCGCTCCAGCCAGGGCCGGGCGTCCGCGGCGAAGACCTGCATCCGCGGGTTGTGGAGGTCGAGGTAGCGTTGCCCCAGCTCGGTCAGCTCGGCGTCGATCTCGACCGCATCGACTGCCGTTCGCGGGAAGAAGCGACCGAAGGAGCGAGCGACGGTGCCGCCGGCGTTGCCGAGGATCGCGATTCGCTTCGGCGGCCGCCGCTCCGCCGCCGCGGGCAGGACCAGGTGCCCGTCCCAATAGTCGCCGGTCAGGTAGGAGCCCGGTCGGTAGAGCGAGTGCACCGCCTGTCCCTCGTTCAGCTCCAGAACCCTGGCCCCGTCGTCGCGTTCGATCACACGCGCGTACTGGTGCGTCGTCTCCAGCTCGAAGAGGACGTGGCCCTCTACGTCCCCTTTGATCGTTCCCACCGGAACCGCGAGCGCCACCAGGAGAACGACAGGAACCGCGGCCGCCCGTACCCCGACACCCACCGCCGCGACCAGGGCCAACATCAGGGCAAAGACGAGGAAGGTCCGCTGGGTCCCCAGCAGTGGGATCAGGAGCAGCGCCGAGATCATCGTCCCCAACAGCGAGCCGGCGGTAGAGATCGCATACAGGCGACCGACCACCTCGCCGGAGCTGCCGACCTCCCCCACCGCCAGCCGCGCCGCCCACGGGGACGCCGCCCCCAACAGGGTGACCGGCACCGCGACCAGGATCAGCACGCCGAAGAGCGAGCCGGCAAAGCCACCGACGGAGACGGTGTCGAAGGCGTCGACCGAGAAGCCGAGGAAGGGCCGCGCCGCGAAGGGCACCAGCGCGATCAGCATCGCCGCTGCCAGAACCAGCAGGCAGAGCCCGCGCAGATGCGGATGACGATCGGCGTAGCGGCCCCCGAACCAGTAGCCGACCGAGAGAGCGACAAGGACGACCCCGATCGTGTTCGCCCAGACGATCGTCGAGGCGCCGAAGTAGGGCGCGAGCAGCCGCGCCGCCGCGATCTCCACCCCGAGGCTGGAGGCCCCGACGACGAAGACGAGCGCTGCCAGGAGCCTGCGATCAGCGCGGGGAGTCGTCCCGCTCACCCCCGGCTCCGGTCAGCTGCCGCTCCAGCCGCGCCCCCTGTCCGGCCGCGACCGCCCGCTGCGCCCGCGCCTCGTCCAGCTCGACTCCCCGCTCCATCGCCAGGTCCAGCAGGCGCTGCTTCTCGATCCCTTCGCGGGAGACCTCGAAGAAGACCCAGGCGAGCAGGCCGAGCCCGAGGAAGGTGCCCTCGACCATCATCACCACGCCAGCGGTGCTCTGGTCGGCGAGCGGGGAGATCTTCCAGTAGGCCTCGCCGGCGGCGTACTTCGGGTAGAGCACCGTCCCCGACCACATCAGGACGTTGCCGAGGATCGCGCCGGCGAAGCGGACGGCGACGACGTAGGCGACCTTCCAGCCGGCGTTGAACCAGCTCGGCTTCGGCAGCGGCCCGAAGATCGGCATCCACATCAGGCAGCCGAAGAAGACGAAGCTGGCGTGCTCGAGCGCGTGCACCGCCGCCCCCCCGTAGGCGGCGTCGTAGAAGGCGGGGATGTGCCAGAAGTAGAAGTTGAGCGCCCAGAGCGGGAAGGCGACGAGCGGGTGAGCGAGGATCCGCAGGCGGTCGAAGACGGGGATCGCCAGGATCGGCTGCAGCAGCGGCCCAGTCAGCCCGAGGACGAGGAGCAGGGTGGCGACGTCCCCGAGCAGCAGGTGCTCGACCATGTGGGCGATCACCAGCTCCTCGGCCACGTGCGAGACCGGCGAGACCAGCGCCACGGCCATCGTCAGCAGCCCGGCGGCGAAGCAGAGCTGGCGCCAGAGCGGCAGCGGCCGGCCCCGCTCGGCCAGGGTGATCGATCGCTTCGCGTAGAGGACGGCGGCGACCAGCAGCGGCAGCGCCTCTAGCGGGGCGAAGACCGCGTCCACGTGGGCGAACGGCGTGCTCATCGGTTTCAGCGTAGCCCGCTGCTAGCTTGGCTCCCTCCGTGAGCTCCCAGAACCACCGCTTTCCCCCGATCGGGAGCTACGGCTTCCTCTCCGACTGCCACACCGCCGCCCTGGTCTCCTTCGGCGGCAGCGTCGAGTGGCTCTGCTTCCCCCGCTTCGACTCCCCCAGCGCCTTCGCCGCCCTGCTCGACCGCGGCGCCGGCCACATGCTGCTGCGGCCAAAGGGCGTGATCGTCCCGATCGCCCGCCGCTACGCGCCGGGCACCCTCGTGATCGAGACCACCTGGGTCACCGACACCGGCTGGGTGGTGGTCAAGGACGCGCTGACGATCGCCGACTGGGTTCCCGCCGATGGCGACGAGGCGAACCAGCGCGGGCGCCCGGAAACCGCCCATGAAAACGACTGCTCGCTGCTGCGGACGATGACTTGCATCGACGGCGAGGTCGAGATGGAGATGGAGTGCGTGCCCCGCTTCGGCTACGGGGTCGAGGCGGCGAAGTGGAGCGGCGGCGAGCTCGGCGAAGCGAATGCCGTCGGCGACGGCGGGACCGAGCTGATGCTGACCAGCGACATGCACCTGCAGATCGAGCAGGGGACGGCCCGCGGCCACCTCACCCTGCGCGAAGACCAGACGGCGTTCTGCGCCCTGACCTGGAGCGACGGCGACCTCGGCGGCCCCCGCAGCGCTCCCGAGGCGCTGGAGCGGATCGACTCGACCGAAGAGTTCTGGCGTGAATGGCTGCGCGACGGCAAGTTCCCCGACCATCCCTGGCGGATCCACCTGCAGCGCTCCGCCCTCGTCCTCAAGGGCCTCACCTACACCCCCACCGGAGCGATCGTCGCCGCCCCCACCACCTCGCTGCCGGAGACCCCCGGCGGCGAACGCAACTGGGACTACCGCTTCAGCTGGATCCGCGACTCCACCTTCAGCCTCTGGGCCCTGCACACGCTCGGCTTCGACCACGAGGCGCGAGACTTCATGCGCTTCATCGTCGACGTCTGCCGGGACCGCCCGGACCTGCAGATCATGTACGGGATCGGGCACGAGCGCGACCTCACCGAGTCGACGCTCGACCACCTGGAAGGCTACGGCGGCGCTAAGCCGGTGCGGATCGGCAACGGCGCCTACGACCAGCGCCAGAACGACGTCTGGGGCTCCCTCCTGGACTCGATCTACATCCACGAAAAGGCGCTGCGCGGGCGCGGCAGGCCAGCGACGCGCGAGTTGATCCGCTATCAGGTGGAAGCCGCCATCGAGGCCTGGCCGCACCCCGACCAAGGGATCTGGGAGTCCCGCGGCGAGCCCCGGCACTACGTCTCCTCGAAGCTGATGATCTGGGTCGCCGTCGACCGCGGCGCCCGCCTCGCCCGAATCGGCGGCTTCGAAGAGCTGGCGGCCGAGTGGCGGGCGAAGGCCGACGAGTTCAAGGCCGAGATCCTCGAGCGCGGGGTGCGCGACGGCGTCTTCCGCCAGCACTACGAGACCGACGCCCTCGACGCCTCGACCCTGCTGGCCGCCCTCTTCGGCTTCCTGCCGGGCGACGATGAGCGCCTGAAGGCGAGCGTGATGGCGATCTCCAACGAACTGACGGAG
>Ga0307300_10000030_pt1 | contig 36969 bp, 35 predicted proteins | sample ER_DNA_181_FD_194492 | JGI IMG/M metagenome (GOLD analysis project Ga0307300, IMG submission 194492) | Bulk soil microbial communities from the East River watershed near Crested Butte, Colorado, United States - ER_DNA_181 | ecosystem: Environmental > Terrestrial > Soil > Floodplain | place... | reverse complement strand
AGCCCAGCCGTCGGAGTCCTTCTCCTCGGCGGCAGGCGCCCCAATCGTGGTCGGTTCAGCTGACTTCACTGAATCCAAGATCCTGGCCGAGATCTACTCCCAAGCATTGAAAGCAAAGGGAATCGAGTCATCGACGAAGCTGGGCATCGGATCGCGCGAGATCTACGTCAAGGCTCTGCAAGATCAATCGATCTCCGCAGTGCCTGAATACACCGGCAATCTGCTGCTCAACTTCGACCCGAACGCCACGGCGACTACTGCGGAGGAGGTGGAGAAGGCACTGCCATCAGCATTGCCGAGCGACCTGAAGATTTTGAAGCCTTCTCCTGCCGTCGACCAGGACGTCTACGTTGTTACCAAGGACTTCTCGGCGAAGCAGGGGATTACCTCGCTCGAGGATCTGAAGAAGATCGCGAGCACATCGACACTGGGCGGGCCACCGGAGCTTGAGAAGCGGGCATACGGACCTCCTGGTCTGGAAAAGATCTACGGCGCGAAGTTCAAAGCCTTTGTCCCGTACCCGAAGTACCCGCCGAAGATCAGCGATCTGGACAACAACAAGATTCAGGTAGCGACTTTCTTCACCACCGATGCGGTCATCTCCGAGAAGGGTTATGTCCAGCTCGAAGACCCTCAGTCCATGATCCTTCCGCAGAACGTCGTACCGCTGGTTCGCTCCGATGTGGCCAGCAATGCGACTGCGGTAGCAGCCCTCGATGCCGTGCAAGCTGCACTGACGACCGATGATCTTATGCAGCTCGACAAGAAGGTCGACAGCGACCACCAGGATCCTCAGCAGGTCGCTGCGGAGTGGCTCAAGAGCAAGAGCCTCGCTTAGCACCTGCGGTCGATCACGCGACGGGAGTCCGGTTCCAATAGGAATCACTCAGTCGGAGTCGGGCGGCGCGATCTTGTTGTCGCGCTCGTCCCGGTCCGCCCACTCCAGCAGTTGATCGAGCCGATAGGGGTGGTCGTCGATGTCGGCGTGCAGATCTCCGAGCCCGGCGAATCGGGCAGGCATGGTAGCGATGGTGAAGTCCTTGGGAGAAGCGTCAGCGATCTCGTCCCAGCGCAGTGGCGCCGACACCACAGCCTCCGGTGTGCCGCGTACGGAGTAGGCACTGGCAATCGTGTGATCCCGCGCATTCTGGTTGTAGTCCACAAAGACCGAGCCAGGATCGCGGTCCTTGCGCCACCAGGTCAGGTCCACCAGGTCGCCGGCGCGACGCTCAACCTCGCGGGCGAACGCCCAGGCTGCACGGCGTACGTCGGGGTGTCCATGATCAGGAAAAATCCGCACGTAAATGTGCAATCCCTTGCCCCCAGACGTCTTCGGATATCCCACCGCGCCCAGCTCGTCCAGCAGCTCGTGCACGATCACTGAGACCCGCCGTACGTCGTCGTAGCTGGCCACCGGCATTGGGTCAAGATCGATCCGCCACTCGTCGGGCGACTCGACATCATCACGGCGGGAGTTCCATGGATGGAACTCCACCGTCGACATCTGCACCGCCCAGATCACGTCCGCCGGATGCGTCACGCACAGCTCGTCTGCATCCCGATTGAATCGCGGAAAGTGCACGCGCACCGTCTCGATCCACGGCGGCGCTCCATGGGGCAGCCGCTTCTGATGCACCTTCTCCCCGTCCACTCCATCGGGAAAGCGATGCAGCATGCACGGCCTGTGGTAGAGCGCATTGACGATGCCGTCGCTGACTGAGAGGTAATACCGAGCAAGATCAAGTTTGGTTTCTCCACGCGCGGAGAAGTAGATCCGGTCGGGATTGCTGATCTTGACGACCCGGTCTCCGACCTCCAACTCGATCCGCTCCGTCGCCATGCCCGCCACAGTAACGCCTGAGTCGGCGTGAGTCAGCGGGTCCTGAGCCAGGCGAGTACGGCCAGCACGCGGCGGTTGTCTGAGCCGACGTCTGGCAAGTTGATCTTGGCGAAGATGTTGGAGATGTGCTTCTCCACTGCTCCCCCGGTAACGACGAGACGTTGGGCGATGGCGGCGTTGCTGCGTCCTTCGGCCATCAGAGCCAACACCTCCTTCTCCCGTGCACTGAGCGCGCTGAGCGGGTCGGCCCGTCGCGCCACCAGGAGTTGGGCGACGACCTCAGGATCGAGAACGGTGCCGCCTGCGGAGATCGTCCTCAGGGCATCAACCAGCGTCTCCAGGGAGGTGACGCGGTCCTTGAGCAGATATCCCACGCGGCCTCGGCCGTCGGACAGCAGGACGTCAGCGTAGGAGAGCTCGACATAGGCCGACAACATCAAGATCCCCAACTCAGGCTGGGAAGCGCGGGCCTCAACTGCCGCCCGCAGCCCGTCATCGGTCATGTTCGGCGGCATCCGTACGTCCACGATCGCCACGTCCGGCCGCTGCTCTCCGACGGCCCGCAGGAAGCCGGGAGCATCCTCGACTGCAGCCACGACATCGCAGTCGGCTTCGGTCAGCAGCCGGACCAGACCCTCGCGGAGCAGCACGGAGTCATCGGCCACCACCACTCGCACGCCCCATACGCTGCCAGACCGGCTTGTCAGCGTCTCAGAGGGCTATAGCCAGCCGAGACGCTGACAAGTCAAGCTCTCATGGCAGTTGTGGAATCGTTGCGGTCAGTTGTGTGGGTCCGCCCGCCGGTGAGGAGACCGTCAACGTCCCATCGACTCCGGCCAGCCGGTCGGCGAGGCCAGCGAGACCGTGACCCTTGGCTAGCGATGCGCCACCGATCCCGTCGTCGGTGATGTTGATCACCGCCAGGGCGCCGACGCGACGCAACTCAACCGTGGCCTGCCGTGCCCGACTGTGCTTCTCCACATTGGCCAGAGCTTCAGCCACCACGAAGTAGGCCGCATTCTGCGCAGCGTCGGACAGTTGCACGTCATCGACCTCGACCGACGTTGCGATCGTGCCGCGTGCAGCCAGCGCAGTGATTGCCGCCCGAAGTCCCTGCTCGGCCAGGATTGGCGGAGCGATGCCGCGGGAGAGGGTACGAATCTCCGCGAGCGCGTCTTGTGACTGCTGCAGTGCCTCGTTGAGCAAAGCACGCGCTTGAACTGGGTCATCATCGAGCCGGCGCTGGGCAGCTGACAGATCCATGCCGAGCCTGACCAGCCGTTGCTGCGGACCGTCGTGCAGGTCGCGCTCGAGCCGTCGCAGGGTGTGCACTTCAGCCTCGCCAGCGGCAGTGCGGCTCTGGGTCAGCTCGCTCACCTGCTGACGCAGGGCTGGCGTCTCGTCAACCAACAGCGCGTACGCCAGTGCGCCGTGCACCCGGACGAGTCCGCGCAGCGTGAAGGGGGCCGTAATCAGTAGCAGTGCGCCGAGCACCGTATTGAGCGTGATGTCGGCGAACCGGCCGGAATAGCCCAGCAGGTCTGCGAGACCGCTGTTGGACCCTTGCGATAGCCACTGGCTCCAGAACCAATACGTCACCCCGCCGAGTCCACCAAAGACCCATGTCAACGCCAACGAGAAGGTGATGACGCTGAGAATGAAGTTGACCAGGACGTGCAGCAGATCGCGCCACGATTGGGCGTACGCCAGCCGCCGCAGCTTCCCACGGAATCCCGGTCCGGCTTTCGGATAGCGGGTACGCGGCAGCATGATTCCCGCGTAGTCGAGCAGAGCCATGGTCATCCGTGACGACCAGCCGGCAACGATGAGGCAAGCGAGGAGGATGAACAGGCCGACGACCAGCACGAGGAGCCCGACTCCGAGGCTGAACAGGGCTGTGCAGGCAACGAAGGCGGCGAGCGAGAGCGCGAACATTCCCATGATCACCGCCAGGTTGCGGCCGGTGCCTTTGATCATGGACGTCACGGGATCATCCTCCGTCCAACGGGCGGGGTCGCGATGGGCGTCGCCGCGCTCCGGGAGGTCGTCATAAAGGTCAAGTACTTCAGTGGCATGTTCAGTGTGGACGTAAGGATTTGTCATGTCCTTAACGTTCCTCGATTGCCATCGAAGCCACCATCAGGCTATCGGGCCAGTTCCAGATCGGGTTATCCCTACCTGAAGCCCGCTCAGTGCGGCGCCCGCATGTCCGGGCCAGGCCACGCATGTGACGCCGGGGCTAAATGCGCCAGTGGCAAGCGCACCCTGAACTGTGTGTGGCCAGGCTGGCTGCTCACCGCAACGCTGCCGTGATGAGCGTCGACAACCGCCGCCACGATAGCCAGCCCGAGACCGGTGCTGCCACCCGTTCCAGCGTCAGGCGTACGCCTCCGGCTCGCGTCGCCCCGGGCAAACCGCTCGAAGACGCGATCAGCGACCTCCGGAGGTATGCCTCGTCCGTTGTCGGTCACCGTGACAACCGCTTCCGTGCCATTGACCGAGACCTCCGTTTGCACCTGCGTACCGGCCGGAGTGTGAGTACGCGCATTGGCCAGCAGGTTGGTCATCACCTGATACAGGCGGTGCTGGTCGCCCAGGGCGATCACTGGGTAGTGCGGCAGGCTGAGCTGCCATGCATGATCAGGTCCGGCGGCGCGGGCATCGCTGACTGCATTGATCACGATCTCGCTTAGGTCGCACGGCTGGAGATCAAGATCAGGTCCGGAGTCCAGACGCGCGAGCAGCAGCATGTCTTCGACCAGATGCGACATGCGCGCAGCCTCGGACTCGACCCGCGACATCGCGTACGCGGCATCAGTTGGGAGCTGCTCACGATCACGCCTGGTCAGTTCGGCATAGCCGCGGATGGCTGCGAGCGGATTGCGCAGTTCGTGCGATGCGTCGGCCACAAACTGCCGCACCTTGGTCTCGGACGCTTGGCGCGCAGCGAGCGCCTCCTCGACGTTGTTGAGCATGTGGTTGAGCGCCTGACCAACACGGCCGACTTCGGAAGCAGGATTGGCATCCTGAGGTGGTACGCGCACGGCGAGGGCGACCTCGCCACGATCCAGCTTGAGCTGGGAGACCTGCTGCGCCGTCGCTGCCAGCCGATTCAGCGGGCGCAGGGTCCGGACGACCAGGGAGCGGGCCGCAAATATGGTTCCCGCGACGACCAGCAGAGAAAATATCGCGGCCAGCCCCACCAGTTGGAGGATGGTTTCGTCGACCTGGCGCAGCGGTACACCGATCACCAGAGTGCCGACGGTCGTTCCGTCAGAGACGAGCCGGAAGCCGGCTACCCGATAGTGGCCGAGCTCGCTGAGGGTAATGGAGTTCTTCGATACGTCAGTCGGCACGCCGGCGAGTTGGGAAACTGCGGCCCCGGGAAGGACGGTGACGGCTGCGCGCTGCTGGCCTGAGGCACCACGTTCGGTAATCCGACCAGCAAATTGGGCATTGCCGTCGGTGTCGTAGATCACCGCGAGCGTACCGATTGGCTGGCCAGGGCGCAGCAGCCCGCTATCTGGACCACTCTGAGATCCGATGTAGGGGTTGATTAGATCGCGTACCCGCGCAGCGACTGCATCGAGTTGGCGGTCGAGCTGAGACATCAACACTTGCCGGGTGGCCAGGGCCGTCGCCATGGTGATCAAGAGGGCGGCCAGCGCAACAAGCGCCGTCACCCTGATGACAAGTTGGCGCCCCAAGGTGTCGCGGCCGAAGGGGTCCGGCCGTGACATCACGCCCGACGTACCCGGTAGACCGGCAATGGGACCGGGACCTGGTGGGGCGGGAGCTGGGTAGCTCATGTAGCCGCGGGACGCAGCACATACCCAGCGCCACGCAAGGTGTGGATCATCGGCGGACGATTGGCGTCGATCTTCTTACGGAGATAGGAGATGTAGAGCTCGACGACGTTCGCTTGGCCGCCGAAGTCGTAGTTCCATACCCGATCCAAGATCTGTGCCTTGCTGAGCACCCGCCGCGGGTTGCGCATCAGATAGCGCAGCAGCTCGAACTCGGTAGCCGTCAACTGGATCTCCACCCCGCCGCGTCGCACCTCGTGGCTGTCCTCGTCCAGTGTGAGGTCTCCGACCACCAGAGTCGAGTCGCTTCTGGCGAGTGCGGCGCCGCTCCGCCGCAGCAGCGCGCGTAACCGGGCGATGACCTCCTCCAGACTGAACGGCTTGGTGACGTAGTCGTCACCACCTGCAGTAAGTCCCCCGATGCGATCTTCGACTGAATCCTTTGCGGTAAGGAAGATCACCGGTACATGCGGATCCTCCGCCCGGATGCGGCGCATCACTTCGAGCCCGTCGAAGTCGGGCAGCATCATGTCCAGCACGATCGCATCTGGTCTGGTTTCCCTGGCTACCTTCACGGCCTGCCCACCCGAGGCTGCAGTGGACACCTGCCAGCCCTCGTAACGCATGGCCATGGAGAGCAGCTCGGTCAAGCTGGACTCATCATCGACCGCGAGGATCCGGATCGGTGTTCCGTCGGGTCGGGCGAGAGGCGCTGTGGTTGTATCGGTGCGAATCATGGGCCCAGCCTGACACCACTTCTCGGTAAAGCCCTATGCGGTAGCTGTGGCTTCCCTGTGAATCTTTGAGCGGCTTCTGTGGTCAAGTCACATGGCTGAGCGTGTGGTGGATTGCTCCGCGAGCTCGTCCTCTTCTTCCGGAGCCGTTGGCTTCTTGCGTCGAAACAAGCGGTCGATAGAGACGGCGCCCCCGCCCATGACGAACAACAGCAGACCCAGCAGGCCAAGGGCCACGTTGTATTCGTAACCCCCCTTGTAGGTGCCGTCCGGGTTGAGCAACGTTGGCGGCCATTTGTACCAGCTGGTGTACGCGATGATCAGGATCTGTTCGATCAGTACGCCCAGGCCAACAAGCCGGGTCAACGCACCGACGATCAGCAGTACGCCGCCCACCAGTTCGAAGATGATGGAGCCCCATGCCGCGACCTCGGCGTACGGGGTCCGGAACTGAGTCAAGTAGTCGATCTGTTTCTGAACGCCGGCGTTCCAGCGCATCCAGCCGTGCAGGAGCAGAATGCCGCCAAGTCCCAGCCGGGCGAGGAGCAGGCCGAGATTTTGCAGGAACCTGAGGAAGCTAGCCATGGATTGCTTCTCCTAGCGGTGGGCTGGAGACCACGCTACGCAGGCCGATCCAGGCCAGCCAGCATGCCACGCGAACAACTGGAGGCGGGCCCCGTACTCCGGCTCAGAGGAGGCGCAGTGTCGTGTCTGGTCGCTAGCGGTCCGTCGGCGGCCGAAAAGTCCGCAACGGTCGGAAGTTTGAGCATCGAAAGGCCCGTCGGCTCGCGAGAGCTCCGCATTGGTCGGAAATTTGAGCGCAAGTGAAGGGAGTGCACCGTCCCGTCAAGCGCTGTCAGGTGCTTGCGTCACGGACGCTAGCGGAATCGCTCTAACGCCATCCACCCGCCGGCCGCCGACACGCTGCTGCGCGCCGGCTGCGTGGCCACGCAGGAAAGAGTCGAAAGAACCTGATTCTGACCCCTGGGTATCCGTGGCGTTCTGTCTGCCTCTACCTTGGACAGCACCCATACGCCAGAAGGAACTGCAGCATGAGTAATGCGATCATCAAGCAGCAGGGAGATTCGCCCATCGTCGCCGACAACATCTGGGAGCTTCGGTTGGGAGCTGGCTCCTTCATTCTGGGTGCATTGGCGGGCACGCTGGTGACCGCTGCCGTCGGCCGGCTCACGGCGAAGGGTGATGCAACGCCGAGGCCGCCGACTCCACGCGGTTGGCCGATCAACTTCGCCCATCGCGGTGGAGCGAAAGTTGTACCTGAGAACACGATCGAGGGATTCCGCGAAGGATTTGCCATGGGCGGCGGGGTCGTGGAGTGCGACGTACACGCATCCGCTGAAGGCACCATCGTCGTCATCCATGATGCGGTCGTTGACCGGACAACCGATGGCACCGGACCCGTAGCGGAAAAGACTGTCCCGGAATTGCAGAGTCTTGACGCCGGCTACCGCTTTAGCTCAGACGGCGGACTGACATTTCCGTGGCGAGCCAGGGGCGTCGAGATTCCCACACTCGAAGCCTTGTACGAGGCGTTTCCGAACGCGCCGTTCAATATTGAAATTAAGGGCCATCGTTCCGGCATCGAGGCGACCGTGTTCCGCCAGATAGAAGCCGCTGGGGCGATAGAACGCACCTTGGTTGTTTCCGATAATCAGGGCACGATTGCGCGCTTCCGCAAAGCCAGCCAGGGAAAGGTCGCTACTGCCTCCTCCACTGTCGAGTTCTTGCGTTATTGGATCCTTCACGTGCTGCATCTCGGCCGCCTTTACGACCCGCCGTTCCAGGCGTTGCAGCCTCCCGAGAAATACAAAGGCGTCGTGCCCGTAGTCACTCGCCGATTCGTACGCGAGGCGCACGACAGTGGCCTTCGCGTCGATGTCTGGACTATCGACGACGAACCGGCCATGCGACGGTTGCTGAGCTTCGGCGTCGACGGCATCATGACCGACCGGCCCGACGTGCTGACTCGTGTGCTGAATGGTCGGTGAGCCCGCGATAGTCAGCAGGCACCCGCGTCCAGCACGTAGAGGATCTAGGCGTTTCTGCCGCGGGCCGCGACCTGCCACTGGTCCACGACCGCTCCGCCCGCGGTGACGATGATTGCGTCGGCGAGGTTGACCGCAGCGCAGACATGGTTAGGGGCCACCTGAACAAGCGACCCAAGCTCAGGCAGCGGAGCGTCTTCGGCGAAGCTGACCGTCGCATGGTGCTCGGATAGGGCGCTGATCCGTGCGTGCGGATGGGCAGGCAACCGACCGCCACCGCTGGCCCAGACAGCTCGATCGGCTCCCAGCACCTTGCTCCCAGCGTCGACGATGGTGTCGCGGCCGTGGCGGCTGACGACCGTGGCCGCGGCGGTCAGAGCCACTGTGTCCCAGTCGGCTGCCCCGAGTTCGACCTGCTGGGCGTCGTTGAAGGCGTACACGCCGGGTCGCATCTCGTCCAGCGCGCCCTGGACCACCAGTGCCGCAGTTGGTGTCGATCCTCCGCTGCGCAAGCCCGCTCCCAGCCCGGCCTGGCGCAGCGCGGCGTCCGCCTCCTGTAGGGCGCGCGACTCATCCGCTGCCGCCCGCTCCCGCCCGCCTGGCTCGTAGCTGTGCCCCGGGAAGGTGAACACACCGGCCACGCGCAGTCCCGAGCGGTGCGCCGCGGCCGCGACCTGTCCGGCGCGCGCCGGTGCAACGCCGGTGCGATGGTGGCCGCTGTCAACTTCCACCACGACCTCCGCCTCGGTACCGGCAAGTGCGCGGGCAACGAGCTCTACTCCTTCGGCGGAGTCGGCGCCGACCCGCAGGGTGACCCGCTCGGCGAGAGCGGATAGCCTGCGTCCGCGCGCCCCCGCGGCCCACACCGGGTAGGCGATGAATAAGTCGGTGAAGCCCGCGTCGGCGAACACCTCCGCCTCACCCACGGTCGCCACCGTCAGACCGACTGCGCCGAGCGCCACCTGGCGGCGGGCGACCTCCACACACTTGTGGGTCTTGGCGTGCGGGCGTAACGCCAGGCCGAGGTCACGCGCGCGGTCAGCCATCGCGACCAGGTTGCCTTCCAACACGTCGCGGTCGACCACCAGGCACGGAGTCTGAAGGTCCGCAGGCAGGGGCGATGCGATGGCCATCGCGACATTGTGCCTGACTCGGCCATGTGCTCGGGTCAGGAATTGTCGCTGGCTCGATAGGAGTAGGCCGCTTCCTTGAGTTGATCTCGGTCATGCGAACCTTCGACCAGCTACAACCCGTGGAGATATTCCCAGTCGGACGGGAGCGGGCACTGTACGACAGTCTGATCTTCGCCAACGTTGCCCGGATGGCGAAGTACGGACGAATCAGTAACTCAGGACGACCGGATGACGGACTTTTCGAAGTCGTGTCCTGTCCCCACGGAGGCCACTGGCGTATTGCCTTGATGGTCCTTCGAGCGGCGACCGTGGGGCTTGGAAAGCAGCCGAGGATCAGCCACTGCGACTTCGCTACGACCAAGGCCACACCCATCCAGGTCGACGGCGAAGTCATGCAGGCGGACGCCAACTCCCACGTGCTTATCGACTGCGTATCCCATGCCCTCACCACGGTCGGATGAAGCGCATTGAGCCATCGCGCTCTAGGGCACGTCGATGAGTACCTTTCCGACTGCGCCATCCTGGACGGCCTGGTGAGCGTCAGCTGTGTTTGCGAGCGGGAACCGGAGCAGCGGCAGCCCGGCGTTTTCGCCGACGGGCAGTGCTTTGTCCACGAGCGCGAGGGTGATGTCTTCCACGGCCGCCGTCAGGGCAGCATCGCCGACGGTGTAGAGCAGGACGAATTGGTAGCGCAGGTTCTTGATCATGTTCGGCCTGATGGGGAGCGGGAACTCACCGCCACCGTCGTTGGCGTAAATGGCGATAGACGCGCGTGGCTTGGCCACATAGATGTTGAGCTGCGAGTTTGCCGAAATCGCGACCTCGACAACGAGGTCGACACCATCCGGTGCGACTTTCGTGATGGCGGCTGCGGCGTCCTCGTCGCGGTAGTTGATGACGTGATGGGCGCCGGCTGCCGTCGCGAGCGCCGCCTTCGCGGCGCCGGAGATGGTTGTGATGACGGTGGCACCGGCCCAGCGCGCGAGCTGAATGGCGGCGTGACCCACCGCTCCAGCGCCGCCCGCCACCAGCACCACCTTGCCGGCGAGTGCACCGGGATGCAGCCGGTTGGGGCCGTCCTCTGACACTGTCAGGGCGCGGTGAGCGGTCATGGCCGGTACGCCGAGGCTGGCGCCAATGTCAAAGCTCGTGCCTGCGGGAAGACGCACGACCCGGCCCGCGGGCAGGTTGGTGTACTCCTGCGCGGTACCCGTGGGCCGCTGGTGGCCGGCGAGATACACCCAGACGCGATCACCCACGGCAAGGTCCTCAACGCCGTCCCCGAGCGCATCGACGACACCTGCGCCGTCTTGGTTGGGAGTTACCTCCGGAAACGGCGGCGCTGCACCGTCGCCGGAACCAAGGCGAGACTTCCAGTCGGTGGGGTTGACGCCAGAGACGACGATGCGGACACGGACCTCGCCAGGCCCCGGTTCGGTCAGATCGCGGTCGACGAGCTGCAGAACCGAAGGGTCACCTGTACGCGAGTAGACGACGGACTTCACGAACGCGACAACTGCGTCGTCTGGCTGATCATTCCCAGCCAAGTCAGCGCGGCGCGGTGAGAAACACCTGTACGCCGACTGGAACAACGAGGCGGTCGGTTTTGTCTAGGTAACGTGTGAAGGCTCCGCCCCCAGCCGGCAGCGGGACACACACTAGATTGCCGCGACGGCCTCCGCGACCGGCGCGTCGCCACTAATCAGATCCGACGTCTTGCCGATCGTGTTCGGCGAGTCGAGCACGGCGGCGAGTACCGCAGCGACGTCGTCGCGCGGGACCTGTCCGCGCGGGACCCTCTCGCCGAGTCTGACGCGTCCCGTGCCGGGGTCGTTGGTAAGCCCGCCGGGGCGCACGATTGTCGCGTCGAGTCCGCTCGAGCGCACCGCCTCGTCCGCGCCGCCCTTCGCGCGCAGATACACACTGAAGGTGTCGTCGCCGGGCGCGTCGGGATCTGCCCCCATGCTGCTGACAATCACGTAGCGGCGGACCCCAGCCTGCTTCGCCGCCGCAATCAGCTTCACCGCGCCGCCGTAGTCCATCGTCTCCTTGCGCTTGGGCCCGCTCCCAGGACCGGCGCCAGCGGCGAACACCACAGCGTCCGAGCCGGCGATCGCCTGCGCGACATCGTCCTCACTCGCATGCTCGAGGTCGACCACTGCTGGCACGGCGCCGGTCTGCCTCACGTCGTCCGCGTGGTCGGAGTTGCGGATCAGGGCGACGACTTCGTCGCCACGCTGGGACAAGAGCCTGGCGAGGCGCAGAGCGATCTGGCCGTGGCCTCCGGCGATGGCTACTCGCATGGCCTCAAACCTAAACCGGCACGCGACGCGGCGGCCGCCGGGTTGGCAAACGCGGGTAAGCCGCGCTTGAGAATGGTTACCGGACATCGGACACGGCACTCTGAGTCTTGATGCCCAAGCGTGATGATGAGGAGGAGGAGGAGGAGGAGGAGCGGTGCGAGCGGTCTGGTACGAGCGGCAGGGCCCCGCGGACGAGGTGTTGCAAATCGGTGAGCTGCCTGACCCGGAGCCAGGGCCGGGCGAGGTTCGCGTGCGGATCAAGTTCTCCGGCGTGAACCCCGGTGACACCAAGAAGCGCCGTGGATGGCTGGGGTCGGCGATGCCGTACCCGCGGGTCATCCCGCACAGCGATGGCTCCGGGGTGGTCGAGTCCGTCGGTATAGGCGTCGACCAGGCCAGAGTCGGCCGGCGGGTGTGGGTGTACGGCGCCCAGTCCTACCGACCGTTCGGCACCTCCGCGCAGCTGACCGTAGTCCCCGCAGAGCAGGCCGTAGACCTGCCCGATGAGGTCCCTGACACGCTCGGGGCCTGCTTGGGTATCCCGGGGATCACCGCCCACCAGACTGTGTTCGCTGATGGCCCGGCCACCGGCGCCACCGTCTTGGTGCAGGGCGTGCTGGGCGCTGTTGGATCATTGGCTGCGCAGCTCGCCGCCTGGGGCGGCGCAACCGTCATTGGGACTGTCCGACGAAGCGGCGACCTCGAGCAGGTGAGCACCGCGGCCGTCGCCCACACCGTGGCCCTCGACCAGCCCGACCCAGCCGGCGCCATCCGGGCGCACGCTCCCGACGGGGTTGATCGCATTATCGAAGTCGCCTTCTCTGACAACGTCGACCTCGACGCCGCCGTGGCCAAGAAGAACACCGTCATCGCGGCGTACGCCACCCGAGGAGACCGCCCGAGCTTCCCGTTCTGGCCGATGTTGTTCGACAACATCACCATCCGGCTCCTGGGCAGCGACGACTTTTCGACTGCCTCGAAGCAGCAGGCAGCAGCCGACCTGACCGGCGCCGCTCGAGACGGTGTCTTGTCGATCCCGATTGGCATACCGCTGCCGCTGGAGCGTGCCGCAGAAGCCCACGATCGCGTCGACGCCGGCGCCCGTGACCGCGTCTTGCTCGCCATCCCCGACGAATGAGAGTGCTGCTCGACGTCAAGGTGGTTAATCCTCTTGCATTCGGCGGCGGAAATGTTCATCGGGTAGCTTCTCGCCGCGGCAGCCCAGCCGCGGCGTAGCACGCGTCGATCCCAGCCATGTTGGCGACCGCGTCGTCCAGCCCACCAAGCCGCCGCTCCGATACCGCAGGGGAGACGGCAAGTATGCCGCGAGAGGGAGCGAGACGGTGGTTGTGGGGGAATTCGCGGGCTGGAAGGGTGCAGTTGTGGTGCTGCCCGCGGATGGTCATGTCCACAGCGAGTGGTCCTGGGATGCGCCGAACGGCTCAATGGAACGGACTTGTGCGCGAGCGGTGGAATTGGGCATCCCCGCGGTTGCGTTCACCGAGCACGCGGACTTCACAACGTGGATAGTCCTAGCCAGTGATCTCGACGAGCATCGGCATCTCAAGGCGTTCGCCACACCAGACGGATTGCTCGCTCCACCGAAACTGGACCTGGACGCGTATCTGGAATGCGTACAACGGTGCCGCGACAAGTTCCCGGACCTTCGCATCGTCACTGGGGTGGAGCTGGGCGAACCCCATTGGCACGGCAGTGTCGCCGCACGGTTGCTCGACGCCGGACAGTTTGACCGGGTGCTGGGTTCCTTGCACTGTTTGCCGATCGGCCAGCGGTTCTCTGAAATGCCGAATCTGTACCGGCAGCGGCCAGCGGCGGAGGTCGTTCGGGAGTATCTGACCGAGATAGGCCGTCTGATTAGCGGCTGGGATGCGTTCGCTGTGCTCGCCCACATCGACTACGCCGTCCGCTACTGGCCGGCCGAGGCGGGGCCGTTCGATCCGTACGCGTTCGAAGATGAGTTCCGGCATGCGTTGCGGACGCTTGCTGACAGCGGTCGGGGCCTGGAGATCAACACCAGAGGGTCGCCGGGGAGTCTCAGCCATTACGGCCAGATCGTTGGTTGGTGGCGCGAGGAGGGCGGCACGGTGGTCACGTTCGGCAGTGACGCCCACGATCCGACTGCGATCGCGTGGGGGTTGGCCGAGGCGGTGGCGATAGTTGAGGCTCACGGCTTTCGACCTGGCCGCCATCCCTATGACCTCTGGACACGTTCGGGCTGACCCTGATGGCCGTTCGGATCAGGGGCGGCAAAACGCGGCGATCACGTCGAGGCCCGGATCCCAGCCGTCGCCAGTGTCGACATCGAGTGTGGGGGCGTCGACGTGGATGGCCTCGAACGTTCGCGCCGCCGAGATGTGCTCTGTGTCGGCGTGGGCGGCGCGGGTCGCCTGAGCGGCCATTCGAGCCAGTTGACGTTCGCGAGCCACATCATCGGCGACGTGGCAGCGAATGATCCTCAGCGTCGCGAGGCCACTCAACGGTTCAAGCCCTCGCCACCAGATCGCGTGCTGGAACGCGGCCTCGGCGACGAGTGTCACCTCAGCCTTCAGGAAGAGCGCGATTGCCTCAAAGAACAGCTCGTACGTCCGCATCGTCAGCGGGTCCCCCATGACGGCGACGAAGCCACGATTGGACGCAACCATTCCTTCCTTGATCTCGTCGCGACAGAGAGCCGGGCAGCCGACGGCGACAGCCAATTCATGGGCCAGCGTGGTCTTGCCCGAACCAGCCGGGCCAGTGACGACGATTAGCGTCGGAGTTCCCACGCCGCAGACCTTACTTCTCGACGACGCCGTGGCTCAGAGGCGAGGGATCACTGCTATGGCCTCGATGGAGACGAGCAGCCCTCGCGGCAGTCTGACGTTGGCAGGTGCCGATCGCGCGGGCGGTGGGTCCGGCATGTGTCGCGCGTAGACCGCATTCAGGAGCGGGAAGTCGTCGACGTCTGCGTAGAAGATGGTGGTTTTGACGACATCTCGAAGAGAACTGCCGGCCTCCTCGAGGACGGCAGCCAGGTTCAACAGCGCCTGCTCGGTCTGGGCCTCGATCCCGTCAGGGGCGGTCCCAGTAGCCGGGTCAATCCCGGCCGTCCCCGAGCAGAACACGAGGTCGCCGGCGACGATGGCCTGGCTGTAAGGGCCCAGCGCTGCCGGGGCGCGATCTGTCGTGACTGCGCGTGTCTCCATGAGTGTGCCTTCCTGACAGCTTGTAGGTGCTCGCACGTCCTGTCGCCGGCGATGTGGCTCTGACGGGCTTGTCTGAAGTGTCTCCTCAGCGGCCCGGCCCTGGCCCAGCCGGTGTCTGAGGAAGTTGGAAGTGAGGGTTCTCGATGATTCCGAGAACTGCACCAGCTACCGGTTCCAGGACGGTCGCGGCTCGGATGCCGGCGCCGACGTCCTGGACACCGCCGCGTGGCGTTGCGCCGGCGGCGAGAAGCTCTGCCAGGGCAACATCGGCGTCGGCGACACCCCAGTAGGTGACGGGCCCTGTGGCCTGATCGCCGTTCGGGTCCAGCCCAAGTTCATAACCAGCGACGTCGAAGCCGACGTAGAACGCTTCGTCGAAGTACGGGTCGGCGCCCAGCAGCTGAGTGAACCAGGCCTTGCTGGCGACGAGATCAGGCGCGGGATAGATGATGGTACGTAGCCCGAGGAACACGGCGCGGCCTTTCAGTGACGGTTGTCGAACAGTGAAGGCTCAGTCTCCTATGTCATTGCGACGAGAGGCTGGCGGTGTCGAGCTGGCACAGCCAAGAGAACTCAAAACAGCTCGAGCTTTGGGAACATTCACGACTCTGGCATAGTTGAGCCTAGTGCGCTCAAGTAATAAGTTGAGTGATACAGACTCAAGGACAATCTAAGACTTCCAGCTGGAGGAAATGCATCATGGCTCGTGCAGTCGGTATCGACCTCGGGACGACCAACTCAGTCGTCGCCGTACTCGAAGGTGGGGAACCCACCGTCATTCCCAACGCCGAGGGTTCCCGGACCACCCCATCGGTGGTCGCATTCGCTAAGGGCGGCGAGGTCTTGGTTGGCGAGGTCGCCAAGCGCCAAGCCGTCACCAACGTTGACCGCACCATCCGCTCAGTGAAGCGCCACATGGGCACGGACTGGAAGGTGAGGATCGACGACAAGGATTACCGCCCCCAGCAGATCAGCGCCTTCGTCTTGCAGAAGCTGAAGCGAGACGCAGAGGCCTACCTCGGTGAGCAGGTTACCCATGCCGTGGTTACCGTGCCCGCCTACTTCTCCGACGCGCAGCGCCAGGCCACCAAGGAGGCTGGTGAGATCGCTGGCCTGACCGTCGATCGAATCATCAATGAGCCGACGGCCGCGGCCCTCGCGTACGGCCTGGACAAGACTGATCAGGACCAGACGATCTTGGTCTTCGACCTCGGTGGTGGCACTTTCGACGTCTCGCTGCTGGAGATTGGTGACGGCGTTTTCGAGGTGAAGGCCACCAACGGCGACAACCGGCTCGGTGGTGACGACTGGGACTCCAGAATCGTCGACTGGCTGGTGAAGCAGTTCAAGAACAAGAACGGTACTGATCTTGCTCAGGACAAGATCGCGCGTCAGCGGCTTCAGGAGGCTGCCGAGAAGGCCAAGATCGAACTGTCGTCCGCGAGCGAGACGCAGATCAACCTGCCGTACATCACGCTTGGTCAGGCCGGTCCGCTGCATCTGGAGGAGAAGCTGACCCGTTCGGAGTTCCAGCGGCTCACCTCTGATCTTCTTGATCGTTGTCGCGCACCGTTCCACGCGGTGATCGAGGACGCCAAGATCAGCGTCAGCGCGATCAACCACGTGATCTTGGTCGGTGGCTCGACCCGGATGCCTGCCGTCGTCGAGCTGGTCAAGGAGCTGACCGGCGGTAAGGAACCCCACAAGGGTGTCAATCCCGACGAGGTCGTCGCTCTGGGCGCCAGCCTGCAGGCCGGTGTGCTGAAGGGTGAGGTCAAGGACGTGCTACTGCTCGACATCACCCCGTTGAGCCTCGGCATCGAAACCAAGGGCGGCGTGTTCACCAAGATCATCGAGCGGAACACCACGATCCCAACCAAGCGCTCTGAAGTGTTCACAACGGCCGATGACAACCAGCCGTCGGTGATGATCCAGGTCTACCAAGGCGAGCGTGACTTCGCGAAGGACAATAAGCCGCTTGGCAACTTCGAGTTGACCGGATTGCCGCCGGCGCCGCGCGGGGTGCCGCAGATCGAGGTCGCCTTCGACATCGACGCCAACGGCATCGTTCACGTCCATGCCAAGGACCTGGCCACTGGCAAGCAGCAATCCATGCAGATCACCGGCGGTTCCGCGCTTGGCAAGGAGGACATCGACCGGATGGTCAAGGAGGCCGAGGCGCACGCCGAGGAAGACCGCAAGCGGCGTGAGGCCGTCGAGCTTCGCAACGAGGCCGACAACCTGGTCTTCCGTACCGAGAAGCTGCTCAGCGAGAACGCCGACAAGATCACCGACGACGTCAAGCAGCCGGTCGAGGAGGCGATCGCCGAGCTCAAGACAGCTCTTGAGGGCGAGGACAACGACCAGGTCAAGGCCGCGGTCGACAAGTTGAACACGACCAGTGCCCAGCTTGGTCAGGCCATGTACGCGGCGGCCCAGGCCGCTCAGCAGGCCCCGTCCGAAGCCGGCGAGCCGAGCGAGCATGCCGACTCCAACGGCGCCAGCAGCACCGGTGATGAGGATGTCGTCGATGCCGAGATCGTTGATGACGATCAGACCTCGAGTGAGGCCCGGTGAGCGTGCCCGAACACGAGGGTCGGCGGAGCGCCGATTCCGAGTTTGAGCAGCGTGGTCCGACCGTACGCGACCGGCGCCGCATCGATCCGGAGACCTACGAGGTGAGGGAGCCGCAGGCAACTGCGGCTCCAGCCGCCGCCGGTACCGAAGAGCCCGCAACTCCAGTTTCGGAGGCTGAGGCAGAGATGATCGAACTCAAGGCCGCCTTGGCGGAACGGACCTCTGATCTACAGCGGCTGCAAGCCGAGTACGTGAACTACAAGCGCCGGGTTGACCGCGATCGCGATCTCTCTCGGAAGGTGACGATCGAGGGTGTGCTGAAGGACTTCCTTTCGGTACTGGACGACGTGCGCTCGGCACGCGAGCACGACGAGCTCAGCGGTGGCTTTAAGGCTGTCGCCGAAGAAATCGAACGCGTCACGTCCAAGTACGGTCTGGAGACGTTCGGCGAGGCGGGTGATCCCTTCAACCCGCACATCCACGAGGCATTGCTGCACGCACATGCTGAGGGCATCGACGGGCCGACCTGCGTGGAGATTCTGCAGCCCGGGTACCGAATCGGCGATCGTGTTCTGCGGCCTGCCCGGGTCGCGGTGGCCGAGCCGGATCCGACTGCTCCGACTCCTGCGGAGGAACCACTCGAGGTGGTGGAGCCGACGCGCCGTCAGCCCGTCACAGAGCCTTCGTCAAGCCCGACCGAGAAGTCGGAAGAGGCGACAGGCGGGTCGGGGTCAGATGAGCCCTCGACCAATGACGATCAGTTGTGATCTGCGCCGCGCGAGGCAGAGAGAGACTTGTCAGAAGTAACTATCAGCATCGGTAGTTGATCATCGCGAAGGGAGGTGTCGGTGAGTACCAAGGACTGGATCGAGAAGGACTACTACAAGGTTCTGGGTGTCTCCAAGGACGCCACCCCCGACGAGATCAAGAAGGCGTACCGCAAGCTGGCGCGAGATAACCACCCTGATCAAAACCCCGGCAATGCCGCGGCCGAACAGCGCTTCAAGGAGATTTCCGAAGCCAACGACGTGCTGTCGAATCAGGCTAAGCGCAAGGAGTATGACGAGGCCCGCCGACTGTTTGGAAGCGGCGGTTTCCGCTTCCCGCGGAGTGGTGGTTCCCAGACGAGCGGACCATTCGTTGACGACCTCTTCCGCAATGCCGGAGGCGGTCTAGGCGACATCTTCGGCGGCCTGTTCAACGGCAGTCCTACTACTCAGACCACGCGGTTCTCCACCGCCCGCGGGCCACGCCGGGGCAGCGACGTCGAGGGCGAGGTCACGGTTGACTTCGTTCAGGCGATCGAAGGCGTCACTGTCGGTATGCAAATGGTGTCCGACACCGCGTGCGAGGCCTGTCGCGGCACCGGCGCTCGGGCAGGGACGATTCCACATGTCTGCCCCACCTGTGAGGGCAGCGGCATGCAGACCTCGACTTCCGGCGGCGTCTTCGCCGTGACTGAGCCGTGCCGTGAGTGTCGCGGTCGCGGGATGGTCGTCGACGACCCATGCCCGGTGTGCCATGGCTCTGGCCGCGGCAAGTCCACCAAGACCATGCAGGTTCGGATTCCGGCGGGTGTTACCGACGGCCAGCGGATACGGCTCAAAGGCCGTGGTGGAGCTGGAGAAAACGGTGGTGCTGCTGGCGACCTGTACGTCACCGTGCACGTACGCTCCCACGGGATCTTCGGACGTAAGGGCGACAACCTCACCCTGACCGCGCCAGTCACCTTCCAAGAGGCGGCCCTCGGTGCGGAGATCGAAGTGCCCACGCTGGGTGGACAGCCCGTCAAGCTGCGGCTGTCACCGGGGACGCCCAACGGGCGCACCCTTCGGGTACGTGGCAAGGGTGTCCGCAAGCGCGATGGCACGAAGGGTGACCTGCTGGTCACTGTCGAGGTGCTGGTGCCCGAGGCGCTCAACGAACAGGCCCGAGAGGCACTGAACTCCTACGCCGAGGCGGTCGGCTCGGTGAATCCGCGGGCGAAGCTCGTCGCCGCTGGATGAGGTGAGACGTGTCTGCATCAGAGCTGCCGCAGCGAATCGATCGTGACGCGCCGGTGTTTGTCATTTCCGTGGCAGCCCAACTCGCTGGCATGCATCCGCAGACCCTGCGGACCTACGACCGGATGGGCCTGGTCTCGCCGCGGCGTACGCCCAAGCGCGGTCGGCGCTATTCGGCGCGCGATATCGCACGGCTGCGCCTGATCCAGCGGCTCTCACAAGACGAGGGCATCAACCTCGAGGGCATCCGCCGCATCCTGTACATGCAGGACGACATCGATGAGCTCCGGGCTCGGGTCGAACAGCTGTCCTCGCTGCTGGCCACTCTGCAGTCGGCGCCCGCATCACGGGTCTTCACCGCTGATCCGGTCGGCGGCGTGCATCTCGGCCGGCGCGGGCAGCGACCACCGCTGGCTCTTCCGGGCCGCCCGCTTCCCTGAGTGCCGATAGCCATCTCGACAGCCCATCTGCCTTTTCTGTAGGAAGTGCGGGTAATTGGCAGATCCCCTGGAGCACGCGGTTAGTAGTGGACTACCTCGCCTGAGGCAGCCCGGCGAAAAACGTTCGCACGTCGGCCACCAGTAGGTCGGGTGTTTCCAGCGCCGCAAAGTGGCCACCTGCGTCGATGTCGCTCCAGTGGACGATGTTGTTGCTCTGCTCGGCGTAACGGCGGATGGCGACGTCCTCGGCGAAAACGGCTACACCGGTCGGAACCTGCGACGGCGTCGGCCAGTCGTGCCCGTGTATCGACTCGTAGTACATGTTCCCGGCCGACCCCGCTGTCCGGGTGAACCAATAGAGGGAGACATCGGTGAGGATGGCGTCGAGACCGATGGCCTCCTCGGGCAGGTCGTTTTCGGACCCGGTCCATTCCTTGAACTTCTCGATGATCCAGGCGAGTTGGCCGACCGGAGAGTCGGTGAGAGCGAACGAGAGAGTCTGTGGCCGAGTTGACTGGATGCCGAAGTAGCCGTTCCCCTCGGTGAGGAAGTTATCCATCCGCGCGAGCCTGGCGCGTTCCAGGTCGGTGAGTGATGCCTTGTCGTCCTGAGACAGCTCCCCGAACGGGATGAACCCCATGGTGGCCGCGTTCACGTGGATCCCGATCAGGTGATCCGAGTCGACCCGGCCCAGGTCGGGAGCGACGAACGCCCCGAAGTCGCCGCCCTGGGCGCCATACCGCTCGTATCCCAGTCGGGCCATCAGCTCAGCCAGAGCTGTGGCCATCTTGCGGCTGCCCCATCCATCGCCTGCCAACGGCGTGGAGAAGCCGAAACCTGGCAGCGACGGTACGACTACGTGGAAGGCGTCGGCCTCGGTGCCACCATGCGCAACGGGGTCAACGAGGGATTCGATCACATCCAGGAACTCGATGAACGAACCCGGCCAGCCGTGCAGCAGTAGCAGCGGCGTGGCGTCTTCGACCGCCGACCTGACGTGTAGGAAATGGATCTGCTGGCCGTCGACTTCAGTGGTGAACTGCGCGTACCCGTTGATGCGCTTCTCCTGGGCCCGCCAGTCAAAGTCTGAGGCCCAGTAGTCCGCCACGCGCCGCAGGTAGTCGACCGGAACGCCTCGCTGCCATGCCGGCCCAGGAAGCTGTTCGGGCCACCGGGTGCTGTCGAGACGGGTCTTCAAGTCGGCCACGGCGTCGTTGCTCATGCTGACGGTGAAAGGCGTGATCGTATGGTCTGGCATGCTGACTCTCCTTGAACAGAATGGCTGATTCTGTTAAAGACTATCAAAACAGAATGGATCATTCCAGAGCCACTAGGCTGTTTCTCATGTCCACCGAACCACGCAAGCGCGGACGTCAGGCGGAGGCTGAGCGCAACAACGTGCGCATCCTCGAAGCGGCGCGGGAGGTCTTCATCGCCAACCCGGCCGCCCCCATTTCCGAGGTTGCGCTCCGGGCAGGGGTCGGCATCGCCGCGCTGTACCACCGGTACCCGAGCAAGAACGCTCTTCTAGCCCAGCTCTGCCTCGACGGGCAAGACACCTACATCGAGCTCGTTGAGAGGGCGCTGGCGTCTACAGGCGACCCATGGACCGCATATGTCCAGTGGCTACGCGACATCGTTGCTGCCGACACGCACGCGCTGACCGTTCATCTCGCCGGGCTCTTCATACCGGATGAGCGTCACGCGGCTCGGACCGAGCGGATGATCAAAGGCACCGTCGAGTTGTTCGAGCGCGTCAAGCAGGCCGGTGCCCTGCGCCCCGGACTTACATTCCTCGACGTCGCCTTCCTGCTGGAGCTGCTGGCCAAGACCAGACTCGGCGATACCGACCGGACGGCCGAGCTCAAGCAGCGCCAACTCGCCATCCTCATCGACGGTTTGCGTGCCCCCGGAGCCGCCGATCTCCCGGGCGCGCCACCGTCTTGGCAGGAGCAGGAGAGCCGCTGGACGCCCGCCGGAGAACGGCCGTCTTGAATGCCGAGCCAGACCTGGCAGCCGCGGGTCAAATTCCGGAATAGCGTGTCGCTGAGCAAGGTTGAGTCTAGTGCGCTCAACTTTACCTTTGCGAAGCGGTTACGGCTGGCGCATAGTTGAGTCAGGCGTACTCAAGTTTGATTCCAGAGGAGATATGGACACCAACAAGCTCACTACCAAGAGTCGTGACGCTGTCTCGGCCGCGCTGCGCAATGCCCTCACGGCGGGGAATCCGTACGCCGAGCCGTCCCACCTGCTGCACGCGCTGCTGCAGGTGCCTGGCAACACAGTCGCGCCTCTCATCACCGCCGCTGGCGCCGACCCGGCAGTAGTTGCTGCGGCCGCCCAGGGTGCAATCGCCAAGCTGCCCTCGGCGAGGGGCTCCTCGGTCAGCCAGCCGACGATGTCGGGGTCGCTCGCGCGGGTGCTGGCGGATGCCGAGGTTCGAGCCGAGCAACTCGGCGACGCGTACGTGGCCACCGAGCACCTGCTGATCTCCCTGGCAACCGTCGACTCGGACGCCAAGAAAGTCCTCGCAGCGCTGAACATCAAGCCCAACGTGCTGACGCGCGCCTTCAACGAGGCTCGTGGCAGCAAGCGCGTGACCAGCCCGGAGGCTGAGGGAACCTCCTCGGCGCTCGATCAATACAGTGTCGATCTCACCGCAATGGCCCGGGACGGCAAACTCGACCCGGTGATCGGGCGGGATGCCGAAATCCGTCGTGTGGTCCAGGTGCTCGCCCGGCGCACCAAGAACAACCCTGTGCTGATCGGTGAGCCCGGCGTGGGCAAGACCGCGGTCGTCGAAGGTTTGGCGCAGCGGCTGGTGGCGGGCGACGTACCCGACTCACTCAAGAGCCGTCGCCTGTTGTCGCTTGACTTGCCGTCGATGGTGGCCGGTGCCAAGTTCCGTGGTGAGTTCGAGGAGCGGCTCAAGGCCGTCCTCACCGAGATCCGCGACGCCGCCGGTCAGGTGATCACCTTTATCGATGAGCTGCATACCGTCGTTGGCGCGGGCGCCGCCGGTGACTCCTCCATGGACGCCGGAAACATGCTCAAGCCGATGCTCGCGCGTGGCGACCTGCGCATGATCGGTGCGACCACATTGGATGAATATCGCGAGCGCATCGAGAAGGACCCGGCCTTTGAGCGTCGCTTCCAGCAGGTCTTCGTCGATGAGCCGAGTGTCGAGGACACGATTGCAATCTTGCGCGGCCTGCGGGAGCGGTACGAGGCGCACCACAAGGTGGCGATCACTGATGCTGCCCTAGTCGCGGCGGCCACGTTGTCGAACCGCTACATCACGTCGCGGCAGCTGCCGGACAAGGCGATTGACTTGGTCGACGAGGCAGCCTCGCGGTTGCGGATGGAGATCGACTCGTCGCCGGTCGAGATCGACGCGTTGCGCCGCACCGTGGAGCGGATGCAGATGCAGAAATTCGCGCTGGAGAAGGAGTCGGATGCTGGCAGCGTCGAGCGACTCCATCGGTTGACCGAGGATCTGGCCAATGTTCAAGAGGAGCTGCGCTCCCTCGAGGCGCGCTGGGAGGCGGAGAAAACAGGTCTCAACCGCGTCGGCGAGTTGAAGAAGCAGATCGACGAGCTGCGCGTGGCATCCGAGCGGGCGCTTCGCGAAGGTGACCTGGTGAAGGCCAGTGAGATCAACTACGGCGAGATTCCAGCACTCCAGAAGGAGCTAGAGGAGGCCGCCACGGCCGAGAGTCAGTTGCCGTCGATGGTCTCTGAGGAGGTCGGCCCGAACGATGTTGCGGAGGTCGTCTCCAACTGGACCGGAATACCAGTCGGCCGACTGCTGCAGGGCGAGACCGAGAAGCTGATGTCCATGGAGTCCCGGATCGGGGAGCGGCTGGTCGGTCAGCAGCCTGCGGTCCGCGCCGTGTCCGATGCGGTGCGCCGCTCGCGCGCCGGCATTTCCGATCCCAATCGGCCCACAGGGTCGTTCTTGTTCCTCGGTCCGACCGGTGTCGGCAAGACCGAGCTGGCCAAGGCTCTGGCGGAGTTTCTGTTCGAGGACGAGCGGGCCATGATCAGGATCGACATGAGCGAATACTCCGAAAAACACTCCGTGGCGCGGCTCGTCGGGGCACCTCCTGGCTACATCGGCTACGAGGAAGGCGGCCAGCTCACCGAGGCCGTTCGCCGTCGCCCGTACTCAGTGGTGCTGTTGGACGAGGTGGAGAAGGCGCACAGCGAAGTCTTCGACATCTTGCTGCAAGTGCTTGACGACGGCCGGCTGACCGACGGCCAGGGGCGTACGGTTGACTTCCGCAACACCTTGTTGATCTTGACTTCCAACTTGGGCTCGCAGTACCTCGCCGACCAGACGCTGGACGCTGAGACCAAGCGCAACGCCGTCATGGGTGTGGTGCGCGGGGCGTTCAAGCCTGAATTCCTAAACCGGCTAGATGAAGTCGTGCTCTTCGACGCCCTCGATACCGAGGAGCTTGCCAAGATCGTGGAGATCAACTTGGCCCGGCTCAACAAGCGGCTTGCTGATCGGCGGATTGCCGTGGAGGCGACTCCCGCCGCCAAGGAGTGGCTGGCACTCACCGGCTTCGACCCGGTCTTTGGTGCCCGCCCGCTGCGTCGGCTGATTCAGACGACGATTGAAGATCAACTTGCGCGCCGCGTGCTCGCTGGCGAGGTGCGCGAGGGTGCGGTCGTCACCTTCGACGCCGACGAAAGCAGCGACGGCTTGATCATCTTGCAGTCGCAGCCTGCCATTGCCTGAATGATTACCACCTATCCATCGACGTGTCAGCGTCTCAGCAGGCTATAGCCCGCTGAGACGCTGACAAGTCGGTAGGTCACCACCAGCCTTGCTTGTGCGCCCAGCGCAGCATGATCAACGATATGACCAGCATGATCAACAGCAAGATGCCGAGCGTGACCCAGTGCGTGGAATCGTTGACGATGACGTTCATCCCAACGACCGAGGACAGCGATGTAATGGGGAGGGTGATCGCCGCAATGACGGCGAGGCGCTCGGCGGCGATGGTCATTTTGGTGTCGGTACGCGCGCGGTAGAACTCGGTGACGCCCATCAGAAACACCAGCTGCGAATCGCTGATATGGGCGACGGTCTCGTACTGGTCGAGCAAGTCCTTCATCAGCTCCAGGCCCTCCGTCGGTGCAAAGGTCGTCAGTTTGATCGCCCGCCGATAGATCTCGCTGCCCTGCTCGGCCATGGTCTTGATGGTCAGCAGCTCATGTCGAGAAGCGAAGAGCTCGCTGAGGAACTCTTGCGGATCCTCGTCCACGTCAGCCATGACCCGCTGCTCCATCAGGCCGACATCACGCGCGATCTCGGCGACCAGTTCAGCTTCCCGGCGCGCGATCGAGGAGACGATGGCGTACGTGAGGCCAAAGGGCGACGTAGGCTGCAGGCGGCCGCTCTCCAGCCGGGCCGCCACCGCGTTGGTTTCGCGCAATGCGGACTCGATGGGGACCTTGGGGTTTAGCGGTCCATGCACGGTGACCAGGAAGTCTTCCCCAACGAATTGGTCCAGCTCGAGATAGTGCATGTGGCCGGCCGCACCGATCTCAGGTGCGTGCACGACGATGAAGACGTGGTGCGGATAGACGTGGACTCGGGGGACGTGGTTGCGGTTCCGGCTCTCGGCAATCGCCATCGGATGAAAGTGGAATCCGTTTGCGAGGAGCGCCTCGGCTTCATCGCTCCATTCCGGAATGTCGAGCCAGAGGAATCCGTCAGTGCGCTTCTGCAGGGCAGGCAGCTCGGCCAGGTCGTGATCGCTCACGCCGTCAAAGTCGATCCAGCGCAGCTTCATGGCGAGTCTCCCTTCCACGTTGTTTCTACACCACGACACCAGCGACGGCCGCTGGGTCAACCCGTGCGGGGCGCCGAGGAGCAGCCGTGAGGTCGGCGAGCCTGGTACTGCGGCCCGGCGCCGACGGCGCACTACTGGTGCCTGATTTGGCCTACGAGCGAGCTTTCACGCTCCGGGTTGGCCGTACGGACCAGTCCTATGTCGATCTTGATGATCCGTTGCGGCTGGAGTTTGACTACGTGCAGCGGCTGGTCGATGTGCTTGACAGCGTGGCCGAAAGAGAGCAGCGGCTGCGGGTGATCCACGTTGGGGGCGCTGGGATGACCCTGCCGCGGTATGTGGCGGCGACGCGTCCGAGCTCTGCGCAGATAGTGCTCGAGCCGGACACCGAGCTCACGGCCTTCGTCCGTCGCAACCTGCCCCTCCCGACTCGCAGCGGGATCAAGGTGCGTGGCACGGACGGCCGCCGCGGCATCGCGGGCTTGCGCGACGGGTATGCCGACATGGTGATCATCGACGCCTTCGTCGGCGCCCGGGTGCCGGCGGAGCTGACCACTGCCGAGTTCCTCGCCGATGCTCGGCGCGCGCTTTCCGATCATGGAGTGATCATCATCAATCTCACGGATCGAGGGCCGCTCTGTTACGCGCGGCGAGTGCTGGCGGGTGTGCATCTGGCGTTTCCGCATGTGCTGTTGTGTGCCGAGTCGTCGACGCTGAAGGGCCGGCGCTTCGGCAATGTGATCATCGCAGGCGGCGCGACACCGCTGCCGTACACCAGTATCGCGGACCGAGCGGGACGGCCACCTTTTCCGTACCGCGTACTGCGTGGTGGGCGGTTGAGGCAGCTGCTTGCCGAATCGGCACCGTTCAGCGACGACGATGCTGAGCAGTCTCCGGAGCCGGGGCCCCGCCTGAAGCACTTCGGGTGACCACGAGTAGCCAAGACTCAGGTCGGTTCGCGCAGAGCCCCCAGCCTGTGGATCGCTTCGTCAAGCACCTGTTCCTGCTTGCAGAAGGCCCATCGCACGTACGGTCTTCCCGCTTCGATCCGGTCGTAGAACACCTGGTGGGGTATCGCGACGACTCGGCAACGGGTCGGGAGCTCTCGACAGAACTGCACGCCGTCGGTGTAGCCGAGGGGCCGGACGTCGGTGGTCATGAAGTATGTGCCGCGCGGCACGATCGGCGCGAGTCCGATTGACCGCAAGCCCGCTGCCAGCTGGTCGCGCCTGTCCTGGAGGTCCAGCCGGGCTTTCTCGACCCACTCGTCGCCCTCGTTGAGAGCGCGGGCGACGGCCGGCTGGAACGGGGCGCCGGAGACGTAGCTGAGGAACTGTTTCACTGCAGTGATCTCGTTGATCAACTCCGGCGTAGCGAGCGCCCAGCCGATCTTCCACCCGGTTGCCGAGAACGTCTTGCCGGCGGAGGAGATCCGCACTGTCCGCTCTCGCATTCCGGGGAAGGTGGCCAGCGGCACATGTTGGGCGTCGGTGAAGGTCAGATGCTCATAGACCTCGTCGCAGATGACCAGCACATCGTGCTGAACCGCCAACTCCGCAATGGCGACAAGATCGTCTCGATCCAGCACGGCCCCGGTGGGATTGTGTGGAGAGTTGATCAACAGCGCCTTGGTCTTGGGAGTGAACGCTGCCGCGAGCTCCGCGTGATCCAGCCGGAAGTCTGGACCGAACAGCCCTACTCCAACGCGTTGCCCGCCGGCGAGCTCGATGGAGGCGGCGTAGGAGTCGTAGAAGGGCTCCAGGGCGATCACCTCGTCGCCGGGGTCGACAAACGCCAGGATCGACGCCGCCAGTGCCTCGGTGGCGCCCGTCGTGACCAGGACCTCCGACTCCGCGTCGTACCTGAGGCCGTAGTGCCGACTGCTGTGCTGCGCGATGGCTTGCCGCAGCGGCAGGATGCCGCGGCCAGGTGGGTACTGATTGATCCCGTGAGCAATCGCCGCCCGCGCCTCCTCGAGCATGAAGGCCGGGCCGTCGGTGTCCGGGAAACCTTGGCCCAAGTTGATTGACTGGGTCGTAAGGGCGAGCGCAGACATCTCGGCGAAGATCGTGGTTGAGGCCGAGCGGATGCGTTCGGCTTTCCAGGCAGAGGCCATACCGAGACCCTAGTTCCCTCATGTGGCGGTGGCTCCCAGGTCTGCATCCCGCGGGCGAATCCCAGGCCGACCGCCGAGACCTAGTGTCGTGTCTCCTAAGTCTCTCTACGATTGGCGCCGCCCAGGCACGCACCTCGCGGCGTTCTCCTCGGTCGGCATACGACTCGGTATCCCTCCCTCGTCGGCCTTGCGATGCACGCACCTGAACGACGCCAACCGCAAAGGAACTTAGGAGACACGACACTGGGGTTAGGCTCAAGTTTGACAACGATGTCCGTTGAGCCAGGGAGGTTATCGATGTCAAACGCGACGGAAGCAACGTTGCTGGAGTCGGTACCGGATGGGCTGTTCATTGGCGGTGAATGGCATTCGGCGGCATCTGGTGCCACGTTGAATGTGTACGATCCCGCGACTGGCGAGGTGATCAAGACCATCGCCGATGCCGGCGTCGAGGATGGTGCTGCCGCCATGGACGCAGCGGCCGATGCTGCCCCCGCTTGGGCCAAGACACCACCTCGAGAGCGCGCCGAGATCCTGCGCCGGGCGTTCGACCTGGTACGCGAACGCCAAGACCAGGTTGCGCTGCTGATGACCCTCGAGATGGGCAAACCACTGGCCGAGTCCAAGGCTGAGGTCACCTACGGTGGTGAGTTTCTGCGCTGGTTCTCCGAGGAGGCCGTGCGGATCTTCGGCCGTTATGGAACCAATCCTGAGGGCACCGGCCGGATGATCGTCTCGCAACATCCAGTCGGCCCCTGTTTCTTGATCACTCCCTGGAACTTTCCGCTGGCCATGGCGACTCGCAAGACAGCGCCGGCGCTCGCTGCTGGCTGCACCGTGGTGATCAAGCCTCCGGAGCTGACCCCGTTGACGACGCTGTACTTCGTCAAGCTGCTCGCCGAGGCGGGCCTGCCACCGGGTGTGGTCAACGTGATCACAACCTCAACATCAGGGAAAGTGTCGGGACCGATCATCGCCGATCCCCGGCTGCGCAAACTCAGTTTCACCGGGTCGACGGAGGTAGGCCGCAAGCTGCTCCAGCAGGCCGCGGAGGGCATCCTGCGTACCTCGATGGAGTTAGGCGGCAACGCGCCCTTCCTGATCTTTGACGATGCCGATCTTGGTGCGGCCGTTGACGGGGCGATGCTGGCCAAGTTCCGCAACATCGGTCAAGCGTGCACCGCTGCGAACCGGTTCATCGTGCACGAGGCCATTGCCGACGAGTTCGCTGCCCGCGCTACCGAGCGGGTGCAAGCTTTCAAAGTCGGCCGAGGAACCGAGGACGGTGTCCAGATTGGTCCGCTGATCAACGCCGATGCGGTCGATAAGGCCCACGCGCTGCTGCTTGACGCGACCAACCGCGGCGCCAAAGTGCTGACCGGCGGCCACGCGATCGATGGGCCGGGCACGTTCTACGAGCCGACCGTTGTCACCGGCGTACGCCCCGGCAGCGACATCCTTCGCGAGGAGATCTTCGGGCCAGTGCTGAGCATCGTGACCTTTGGTGACGAGGATGAAGCGGTGCGGATCGCCAACAACACGGAGTATGGCCTCGTCGGCTACGCCTACACCAAAGACCTGGCGCGCGGCCAGCGGCTCATCGAGTCGTTGGAGACCGGGATGCTGGGTCTCAATGTCGGCGTGGTGTCCAACGCGGCAGCTCCCTTCGGCGGCGTGAAACAGTCCGGAATCGGGCGTGAAGGCGGCTTTGAGGGGATTCACGAGTACCTGTCCACCAAGTACACGCTGACGCCTAACCCATTTGCCGGCAGGTAAGCGGTCGGACGCGAGCGAGCACAAGATATTGTGCCGGGCGTGAGCACGTCGATGGTCGCTGAGGACACGGCTGAGCTGATTGCGCACATCAAGGCGATGGCGATCGTCCACGGGAGAGTCACCTTGGCGTCCGGGCGTACAGCGGACTACTACGTCGACATGCGGCGCGTCACGCTGGACGGAGTCGCAGCGCCAATCGTCGGCCGCGTGATGCGTGCCCTGGTCGCCGACTGGGATTTCGAGGCCGTCGGCGGTCTCACACTGGGCGCTGACCCGGTTGCCACCGCCATGCTGCACGCGGCCGCGGCTGCGGGAGAGCGGCTCGACGCATTCGTGGTTCGCAAGCAGGGCAAGGCCCACGGCCTGCAGCAACGCATCGAGGGATCACCCGTGGCAGGCCGACGCGTGCTTGCGGTGGAGGACACCAGTACGACGGGTGGCTCAGTCTTGACCGCCGTCGAGGCTTTGCAGGAGGCCGGAGCACAGGTGATCGGAGTGGCCGTCATCGTCGACCGGAACACCGGCGCCAAGGAGGCCGTCGAGGCGGCCGGGCTGGCGTACCGCTCGGCGATCTCTGCACACGACCTTGGTTTGGAGTAAGGCCTACCGGCACCTTGCCGCACTTACCCGTTAGGGTAAATGGACTGAGTTGGTCGAAAACCTGATGCCGCCCGTCGACAGGCTCAGGGCGCATGCGTCGCAAGCTAAGGAGATTTGATGGGTACCGCCATCACCGTGATCATCATCATTTTGGTGATCGTCGTCATTCTCGCGCTCATCGGCATGTCCTCGTACAACGGCTTCGTCAAGTCCCGCAATCTGATTCAGGAGTCCTGGCGACAGATCGACGTCGAACTCAACCGCCGCTACGAGCTGATCCCGAACCTGGTCGAGACTGTGCGGGCGTACGCCGCTCATGAGCGCAACACCCTGGAGGACATCACCAGGCTCCGCAGCCAGGCCCAGCAGCTTTCGCAGTCCGAAGGCTCGCTGCCAAGCCAGCAGCGCGCCGATGTCGAGGCCGCGCTCTCTGGTGCGGTGAGGAATTTGATCGTCAGTGTCGAGGCTTACCCGGATCTGAAGAGCAACCAGAACTTTCTGGAGCTGCAGCGGCAGCTAGCCGAAACAGAGGACCGGATCGCCGCAGGCCGCCGCTTCTACAACGCCAACGTGCGGGTCTACAACACCAAGGTCGAGTCGGTGCCATCGAACATCATCGCCGGGATGTTCAAGTTCGAGAAGGCCACCTATTTCCAGGTCGACGAGCCGGCCGTACGCCAGGCGCCCGATGTGAGTTTCGGGGAGATCGCCTACCGTGGCGATCCGCAGCAACAGCAGCTTCCGCCGCAGCAGTCGGCGCCCCCGGTGGAGTTCGATCCGCGTAGCGACGAGCTGCCCAATCCGCAGGAGTATCAGCAGCCGCCCCAGAGCTATCAACCACCACAGCAGCGCGGCTCTCAGGCACCGCAGCCAGGTGGTTACGTGCCGCCGGAAACCGGACCACAGACTCCGAACCAGCAGTAGTGATCCGGGGGTCGGCCGTGCCCGCGGAGATGACCTACCAACAGCTCGGACTTTCTGGCCTCACCGTCTCCACTGTCGGACTCGGCTGCAACAACTTCGGCGCTCGAATGGCCGACGAGGACGTGCCGGCCGTGGTGAATGCCGCAATCGATACCGGGATCACACTGTTCGACACGGCCGACGTCTATGGAAATGCGGGCGGCTCGGAGGTCTTACTGGGCAACGCGCTCGGCGCACGTCGCGGCGAGGTGGTCATCGCGACCAAGTTCGGCTCCGACATGCGCGGCTCGAACGGTCCGGATTGGGGTGCCCGGGGCTCGCGCCGTTACATCAGGATTGCCGTGGAGAACAGTCTGCGTCGCCTTGGGACGGACTGGATTGATCTCTACCAGCTGCATGAGCCGGATCCCCATACGCCGATCGAGGAGACGCTGGCTGCCCTTACTGAAGTTGTCGCCGAGGGCAAGGTGCGCTACGTCGGCTCATCCAACCTTGCTGGCTGGCAGGTGATCGATGCCGACTGGACATCTCGAACCAGCGGCTTTGAGGCCTTCATCTCTGCACAGAACGAGTACTCCTGGCTGAACCGCTCAGCCGAGACCGAACTCGTCCCCGCCTTGGAGCACGCCGGCCAGAGCCTGCTGCCGTACTTTCCGCTGGCCTCTGGACTGCTCACTGGCAAGTACCAGCGCGGGGAGCCCCCTCCCGCCGGCAGCCGGTTGGCGCGCAATCGGGTTCGGCTGGACAAGGCGAACTTCGATCTGATCGAGGCGATCGAGGCGTACGCAGCCGAGCGAGATCTCTCGATGCTTCAGATTGCGATCGGAGGTCTGGCGGCCATGCCGACCGTTGGCTCGGTGATTGCGGGTGCCACGTCGGCCGAGCAGGTCGTCGAGAACGCCTCCGCCGGACTCTGGGTGCCCAGCGGAGATGACCTTGAGGCGCTGTTGGAGATCACCAAGCCGGCTACCTAGCGACTGAGGATGAGAAGTACAGAACAACAGCGCGGATTGTGCCGAGAGTATGCGGCATAACCCGCCCACCAGTTCACCACCTCGCGTATTAGACGGCGGCAGACTCCTGATTGCGGCGCCGCCGGTGCAGGACGTACTCGATCCCCATCGGGACGAGTGAGGCGAGCACGATCAAGATCAGCACCAGGTCGATGTTGTTCTTGATGAAATCGATGTTGCCGAGGAAGTAGCCGGCGATGGTGATTCCGCACGCCCAGAGCACGCCGCCTATAGCGGTGTAAGTGATGAAATGCCGAAAATCCATCTTGCCGACGCCGGCGACCAGGGTGACGAAGGTGCGCACGATCGGAACGAAGCGCGCCAGGATGAGTGCACGATTGCCATAGCGCTCGAAGAAGAGGTGGGTCCGGTCCACGTAGGACTGTTTGAAGATCTTGCCCGCCAGCCCCGAACGCGGTTTGAACAGCGGCGGACCGATCTTGCGACCGATCGCGTAGCCGCTTACGTTGCCGAGCACCGCGGCAACGGTCAGCACAGTGCAGACAAACACCAGGTTGTAAGGGATCACGCCCGCCGCCGTTAGCAGCCCCACGGTGAACAGCAACGAGTCGCCCGGCAAGATCGCGAAGAGCCCGCACTCGGCGAAGACGATGAACGCCACACCCCAGAGGGCGTAGGGCCCGAAGAACTTGATCAGTTCGTCGGGGTCCATCCAGGACGGCAGCAGCATCGGCATCAGCCCGGCGGCGGCCTCGAGTGGGGTCACGTCGGGAAACGGTACCGTCGCAGACTGTGAGTTTCCTAAATACCGGATCGCGCGCCGCCGTGCTGAGCAGAAGCGAGCAGACACGCTTTTCGTCTGCGAGTGACGACGAAGTAGGCGGAGATCGAGCGCGATCCGCAGCGAGCGGAGCGAGCAATTGAACAGAGCAAGGGGGGCGACCCCCTTGAACCCCCGCAGGGCGCGACGCAACCCATGAGCGACCGCCGACGCACCCTAGGCGAGGATCAGATCGCGGCCGCGTCTGGAACGCCTGGGGTAGGACCGCATCCGAAGCCGTGGCCTGACGACCCAAGGCTGGACCCGGAGCTGCTCGAGCACGGCGATCGCCGCAACGTGATCGACCGTTATCGCTACTGGACGGTGTCTGCCATCGTGGCCGATCTGGAAACTAGGAGGCATTCGCTACACATCGCGATCCAGAACTGGGAGCACGACTTCAACATTGGCTCCATCGTGCGGACCGCCAACGCCTTCAACGTGGCGGGTGTGCACATCATCGGCCGTCGGCGTTGGAACCGGCGGGGAGCGATGGTGACCGATCGCTATCTCCATGTCGAGCACCATGCATCGGTCGCGGACTTCGCCGGCCGGCTGGCAGCCGATGGCTACGTCGTCATTGGCGTGGACAATCTCGAGGGCGCGGTGCCGTTGGAGACCTATGAGTTACCCCAGCGGACCTGCCTGGTGTTTGGCTCAGAGGGTCCCGGGCTCACCGATGAGCTCGTGGCTGTCTGCAAGCAGCTGGTCGCCATCACCCAGTACGGCTCCTCGCGATCTCTCAACGCCGGTGCCGCGGCGGCCATCGCGATGTATCACTGGGCGCTCCGCTGGACGGGCTCACGCGGTGCCCCCGAGTAGCTCAGCAGAATCGTTTTCCGGGTTGTCGCTCTCCGGGAAGGCTCCCCATACTGGCAGTGAGGTCGGAAACTGGTCTCGCGAGTTCGATCGGATCGGGGGGTGAGGACGCAGTGCAATACGACCATGGCCGGGATGGTCTCGGGACCCTTCGACTTGATCGCCAACAAGCCTCAGCAACTACCAAGCGCGTCCAGGTCCGCAGCATCCTCGAGCGCCTGATTGAGACCGAACTGAACCCTGGCGACGCCATCCCGTCCGAGCGGGCACTGGTGGGACGCCTCGCTGTCAGCCGGGTCACAGTCCGTCAGGCGATTGCGGACCTGGTTGCGGCTGGGGTCCTGGAACGAGTGCACGGCAAGGGGACCTACCTCACCGGCCCCCAGGTGAACTCGCGACTGCATCTGACATCGTTCTCGCGTGAGATGCGCGATCGCGGCCTCCGCCCGGCAACGGTGGTCCTCTCCGCGACCGAAGAGTCGGCCGATGATGACGTGTGCTACGCCCTGCGGATCGCTCCCGGCCAGTCCGTCGTCCGAGTGGAGAGGCTGCGCACAGCGGACGGCACGCCGATGGCGTACGAGGTTGGTCACTACCCGTCGCTTCTGTTTCCGGGACTGCTGAAACGAGAACTCGGGTCCCTCTACGACGTGTTTGCGAGCGAGTATGGGGTGGTGGTCAGCAGCGGTGAGCAGACAGTGCGAGCCGAATCGGCCGATGCCCATCGGGCCCGCATCCTGGGAATCGCGAAACGCGCACCACTGCTCGTGCAGGAGCGCGTGACGTACGCAGGCGAGCGAGCCATCGAGATGTCGACCTCCTGGTATCGCGCGGACCGCTATCGCATCCATATGGCCATTACGCCCCGCGGCGCTCGGGAGAGCTAGCCGATGGCGCCATGAGCACGAGTCCGATCTCTGAGCTGGTCGTTCTCTACGATCCGGGACCGCTCGCCGGGAAGGTGGCGCGGCGGCGCCGGTTGATGCGGTCTCGCCTGCTCAGTCTGGGCATCACCGTCGCGGTCCTGTTACTGATCTATCTGTGGCGGCGGGAGGACCTGCAAGGTGCATTCTTCGTGGTCCTGTACGCCCTGATCCTGTGCGTGTCGCTGGCGTGGCTTGGTGCTAGTGCCGCTCTGTATGTGCTTGCCAAACGAGAATTCGCAACCCTCGGGAGCGGCATTGCCATTCGGATCGGTCCACCCGGCATCCAGGTCGCCGGGTTGGGCGCATCGTGGCCAGAGGTTGCGGCCATCGATACCATCAAAGGTGGCCTGGGCCGGGACTCGCGGCTTCGGCTCACCACCACTGACGGTCGACAGGCTGACGTACCGCTGGATCAAGTCAGCGTGTTTCCGGCCACCCTCGACAGCACGGTTCGCGCCTTCTCCGCTGGCCGCCATGGGGTCGACTTGTCGGCGCTGGAAAGCTGAGATAGAACGCTCCAATTACCACGGCTGCGCGTTCTTTTGACAGACTGTGCATTTACGTGCGCGTGATCGCGAACGCAGGAAAATTCGGCTGGTAGGAAAGGAACTGACCGAGCATGCCCATCGCCACCCCTGAGGTCTATGCCGCGATGCTGGACGCGGCCAAGCAGGGCTCATTTGCCTACCCAGCCATCAATGTCAGCTCCTCCCAGACGTTGAACGCCGCGCTGCAGGGCTTCACCGAAGCCGGATCGGATGGCATCGTCCAGGTCTCCACCGGTGGCGCGGAGTACTTGTCAGGCCCAACGATCAAGAACATGGTCGCCGGCGCGGTGGCGTTGGCGGAGTTCGCGCATGAGGTCGCGAGGAACTACCCGATCAACGTCGCCTTGCACACCGACCACTGTCCGAAGGACAAGCTGGACGCCTATGCGCGGCCACTGCTCGCAATTTCCGCCGAGCGGGTCAAGGCGGGGGGCCTGCCGCTCTTCCAGTCGCACATGTGGGACGGCTCGGCTGTACCCCTCGAGGAGAACTTGTCGATCGCTGAGGAGTTGCTGGCGCAGACGTCGGCCGCCAATGTGATCTTGGAAATCGAGGTGGGTGTGGTCGGCGGTGAGGAGGACGGCGTCAGCGCCGAGATCAACGAGAAGCTCTACACGACTGTCGAGGACGGATTGCGGACCGTCGACGTGCTCGGTACCGGCGAGAAGGGCCGCTACATCACTGCGTTGACCTTCGGCAATGTGCACGGCGTGTACAAGCCGGGCGCGGTCAAGCTGCGTCCCGAGGTTCTCAAGGAGATCCAGGAGGAGGTCGGGGCCAAGATCGGCAAGGAGCGGCCCTTCGACCTGGTCTTCCATGGTGGCTCCGGCTCGACGCTGGAGGAGATCCGGGCGGCGGTCGACTATGGCGTGATCAAGATGAACATCGACACCGACACCCAGTACGCGTTCACCCGTCCAGCGGCGGGGCACATGTTCACCAACTACGACGGTGTACTGAAGGTCGATGGTGAGGTGGGCAACAAGAAGGCGTACGACCCGCGAGCCTGGGGCAAGGTGGCCGAGGCGGGCATGGCTAAGCGTGTGGTCGAGGCCTGCGAAGACCTGCGCTCGGCTGGTACGTCTCTGAACTCGTAACATCAGACCGCTCCTTCCTTCGGCTCGCCGCTCCCTTCGTTCGCCGACTGCCGGCGAAGGCCGACTGGCTGGGCCGGCGCCAAAGGGTTGTGGTTTGGTCCACCTACAGCCTGCGGTTTGGCATTGGCGCCGTTTCAAGCGTTCTTAGCCTTTGGCGCCGGCCCATCCAGCCGGCCTTCGCCTTTCTGTAACGTGGCGTGCAGCGGCCGGTTGGCCTCGGCTGCCGGCGGACGTCGACCTGTGGTTCATCAAGCTCCAGGTGCGCAGGCTGCTCGCGAGACGCGGGTGGTCGCGCTCGGCCTGCGGGCAACGATCGCTCACTTGGCATTGCCGTCGCACGCGCCTGTCTCCCGGGAGTGCCTCGGATGAACCTGACTATTGGACTCTTTCCGGCCCGCCGCCCTGGAAAGTTCACTCTAGCTGCGACTCTCTTCCCGCGATTACGCCTGAGCCAGGGATCGGAGGATCGCCTGGCGTGAAGTTGCCAGGGACTCCGACTGCATTTTCCATCTGC
>Ga0307300_10000027_pt1 | contig 40979 bp, 37 predicted proteins | sample ER_DNA_181_FD_194492 | JGI IMG/M metagenome (GOLD analysis project Ga0307300, IMG submission 194492) | Bulk soil microbial communities from the East River watershed near Crested Butte, Colorado, United States - ER_DNA_181 | ecosystem: Environmental > Terrestrial > Soil > Floodplain | place... | reverse complement strand
GTCCTTTCCGGGTCATATGCCCGGGAAAGGACGAACGCCGTGGATGGTTCCGAGCCAGCGGCGGCAGAGCTCGCGGCCGAGGTTGTTGAACGCCCCGATCTTCGCTTCGGTCTCCGGCGCCAGCACCGTGGGGTCGATGCCGATGCGGACGGCGTCGGGGTCGGCCTCGTAGTCCTCGACCCAGTGCAGGGCGTCGGCGCGGCTGACCTCGGGGTGGAACTGCAGCGCCCAGGCGCGCTCGCCGAGGCGGGCGGCTTGGAGGCAGACCTCGCTGCGGGCGAGGGGGACGGCTCCGGCGGGCAGCGGGAACTCGTAGCTGTGCCACCCGAAGGCCTCGAAGCTGGGGGCGAGCGGCCCGAGGAGGGGGTCGTCGGCTCCCTCGGGCGTCACCTCGACCTGGTGCCAGCCGATCTCCGGCCGCAATGCGCGGCGCGGCTGCGCCCCGGCCGCCGCGGCCAGCAGCTGCCCGCCGAGGCAGAGGCCGAGCAGCGGCACGCCGCGGCCGAGCAGCTCCCGCAGCAGCGCCTCCTCCTCGGCGATCCACCCGTGCCGCTCGCCTTCGTCCACGTTCATCGCCCCGCCGAGCACGAAGACGGCGTCGTAGGCGAGCGGGTCGGCCGGCGGCTCCGGCCGCTCGGCGAGCGTCCACTCGTCGAGCAAGCCCCCGGCCTCGGCGATCGCCTCGGCAAAGACGCCCGGCCCGACGTCGCGCTGGTGGACGATCGCGAGCACTCTCAAGCTGGGATCATCCTCATCGATGGGAGGACGGGTGGCAAGCATCATCGTCGCGATCGCGTTGGCGATCGGCGCCCTGAGCGCGGCTGCCGGCGCCGTCGACGTCGGCATGCCGGTTTCGTGGACGCCGCGATTCTCCATCAGCCCGACGAAGCTCTCGCGCAAGCACCCCACCCACGTGACGATGCTGGCTTCCGGGCAGTACCGCATCACCGACGGCTTCCATGTGCCGGCGCTGCGGGAATTCGAGCTGGAAGGGGACCGTCACCTCGCGCTCGATCTGAAGGACGTGCCGGTCTGCTCGAGCGGCGGCCGTGAGCCCAGAGAAAGCATCGAAGAGGTTTGCCGCGAAGCCCTTGTCGGGGCCGGCAGGGTCACCGTCGAGATCGCCTTCCCGGAAACGCGCCTGCTGTGGACCCCGGGCAAGTTGCGCCTCTACAACGACGGCAGAAGTGACGATGGATGGCGGCTCGTGGCCGTCGCCACCGTGACTGTGCCCACCCCCTCAGAGATCGTGATCCCGATCACGATCCGCAAGATCGACGACGAGCGCTTCGGCTGGCGGGCATCCGCCGAGGTGCCGAAGATCACAGGTGGCTCCGGCTCGATCTACGGCTACTCATTGCGGATCGGGAAGCGGTTCCTGCGTGTGACCTGCGGGGACGGGAGGTTCGAAATGAGAGCTACCTCGACATTCGTCGACGGGGAGAAGATCACGGGTCGCACGGTCCAAACCTGCACCATGACCGAACCGCACCTCCGGCGACGCAGCGCATCGAGTCGCAAGTAGCGGACTTGTCGACGATCTTCACCTCTTAAGGGGGGAGAGAAAGGCTTGCGAGGCGCCTTAGTGTCCCCGTGGTCCACCAAAGCGCCTCAGTCGATCGGCAGATCGCGCGCATCGCCGGGGCGCAGCATGGGATCGTCACGATGGGGCAGCTCGTGGAGGTGGGACTGACGAAGAGCGCGATCGCCAAGCGCGCGGAGCGTGGCCGCCTTCATCGCATCCATCGCGGCATCTACGCCGTCGGTCACAGGCCGCCTAGTGAAGAGGCGGGATGGATGGCTGCGGTGCTCGCCTGCGGTCCCGATGCCGTATTGAGCCATGGCGCCGCCGCCGTCCATTGGGGTTTGCTGCGACCGCTCGAAGGGCCTGTAGATGTCACGGTCCCTACCCAAAATGGACGCAAGCGCCAGCGAGGCATCCGCATCCACCGCTGCGCATCACTTAGCAAGGCGCCTTGGTCAACCAGTGGTCCACCAAGGCGCCTTACCCCCTGGATGACCGTGCGTGATCGCATACCGGTGACGACGGTGCCGCGAACGCTCGAGGACATCCGGGCGACGCTTGCGCCTTCTCTCGTGCGGCGCGCTATTCGCGAGGCCGAGTTCCTCGGGTTGGCGTTGGGGGAGATCAAGACCGATCGCACGCGAAGTGACCTGGAGCGGTACTTCCTACGCCTTTGCCGGCGCTACGGGCTGCCGCTGCCCGAGGTCAACGTCCTCATCGACGGGATGACCGTCGACTTCCTCTGGCGCGACGCCTGCCTCGTCGTCGAAACCGACAGCTACGCGACGGACGGCGGCACGGTCGCCTTCGAGAACGATCGGGAACGCGACCTGCGGCTGCGGCGCCTCGGTTACTCGGTCCACCACTTCAGCGAACGGCAGCTGGAAGTCGAACCGGCGGCGGTGGCCGCCGACGTGGCTGCGGCGCTCCAAGTATCGGAGTCCCTGTGATCAGAGACGACCGGGAGATTCGGCCAGCGCTCGTCCGGCACCACGCATCTCCGCCGGCGTGCTCGCCTGGCGGATCGAGAAGACCGAGGGCGGCTCCCCGGCGAAGGCGTTCTCGCCGACCACCAAGTGCAGCGGCTTGCCGGCGGCGGCGCAGCGCTTGGCGATCTCGCCGACGGCCTTTCCTTCCAGGCTCTGGGAGTCGAAGCGGCCCTCGCCGCTGATCACCGCGTCGGCGCGGGACAGGCTTCCGTCGAAGTCGATCGCATCGAAAACGAAGGCGGCGCCGGGGCGGAGCTGGGCGCCGTGGGCCCAGAGGCCTCCCGAGAGTCCGCCGCCGCAGCCGGTCATCGTGACGCCGCGCGGGTCGCGGGGAAGCTCGGTGGCCAGCGCTTCCAGCCGGGCCGTCAGGCGCGCGACCGCCGCAACGTCCGCTCCCTTCTGCGGCGCGAACAGGCGCGCCGCGTCCTCGTAGGCGACGGTGACATCGCAGAGGACCTCGATCTCGACCTTGCCCAGGAGGCCCGTCCCCCGCAGCGCCTCGATCGCGCCCGCCCCGCCGTCGGTGCTGGCGCTGCCGCCGACTGCGAGGAGGATCCGGCTCGCCCCCGCGCCCACCGCCGCTGCGATCAGCTCGCCGGTGCCGAAGGTGTCGGCGCGCTCGGCGTCGCGTTCCTCTTCGGTGACCAGCGGCAGGCCCGACGCCTGCGCGGTCTCGACGATCGCCGTCGCCCCGTCACCGAGCAGGCCGAAGCTCGCTTCGATCGGCCGTCGCAGTGGGTTGTGGACAGCTGCTCGTCGCCGCTCCCCGCCGAGTGCACCGAGCAGAACCTCCATGGTCCCCTCGCCACCGTCGGCGACCGGGCAGCGCTCGGCCCCGGCGCCGCCCGCTTCGATTCCGCCCGCGATCGCCTCCGCCACGGCGCCCGCGCCGAAGGTCCCCTTGAACGAGTCCGGAGCGACGAGGAACCGCATCCGCTACCGCGGCGCCGGCACCTGCGAGGCCATCTGCGCGTGGCCGACGGTGCTGGGGTGGATCCCGGTGTCGCCGCTGATCACCCAGGGGAAGAAGGTGGAGTTGTCGCCCGTCGATCCATCGCAGAAGGACAGCGGGTGCAGGGCCTCGAGCTCGTCCTGGGTCGGCGTTGACTGGACGCTGGGGCCGTCCACCTCGTAGCCGAGCTCGGAGCAGGAGAAACGCGATGGATAGACCGGCGAGATGTCGATGCCGACGTTGAAGTGGGGCGGCGTCACCACCCGCAGCCGCTGCGGGTCGACTTCGGCAGCGACCGCGGCAATTTCGCGGTTCAGCAGCTTGCCCATCATCGCGATCTGGGTGGCGCTGTAGGCGAGCGCGGTCGAGGGCACCGAGAGGTGGTACTGCATGAGGTAGATCGTCGCCCCGGTGTTCTCCACGAGGTCCGCGTAGAGGCTCTTCAGGTCCGCCTGCAGGTGCACTTCGGCGAACGCCGCTTCGATGCATTCGCGATAACCGCCGAGGACGTCGGACTCGATCGCGCAGCCCATGTTGTCGATGCCGAAGAGCATTTCCGAGAGCAGCGGGTTGGCGCCCATCGTCATCAACACGTAGTCGGGGTCTTCGGACTCGATCCGCGCCGTCGTCGCGTGCAGTTCCCCGCCAAGCGCCCAGTCGGCCGGTTCGGAGCCGCTTACCGCGAAGTTGGCGTAGTTCGTCACCCCGTGCTCGTGCGCCCACTGCGCCGGCCAGGAGACGTTGTTGGCGAGGCCGAAGTCCGGCGCGTATTCGAGTTTCCCCCGGGCGCTCGCCGTGTTCAGCGAGTTCGACGAGCAGGCGTCGTTGTATCCCTTTGCCGCCGGCCGGCATTCGAGCAGTCGCCCGATCGTCATCGCGGTGCCGTTGCTGTAGTAGCCGAAGCCGGCGGTGACGGAGTCGCCGAGGGCGCGGACGACGGGATCTTCGGCGGCGGTGACCGTGATTGGGAAGGCGATGGGGAAGGTCGGCGACGCCTCCGACTGCGAGGCGCCGTCCGCAAGCACCCCGACCATTTCGATCCACTGGGTGCCGCGGAAGTTCGCCGGCGGGCGGTAGATCAAGTGCCCGTCAGCAAACCGCGCCCGCATACGCTCTGACTCACCGAGCACGTACCAGCGTCTCTTCACCGTGCAGATCGGAAGATCGACGATGGCTTTGCGTCCCGGCTTGATCCGAGTTGCCTGGACCCTGCTGCAGCGCCCGCCTTCGGGGGCGGAGCGGGGGATCCGTTGCAGGGAGGCGTCGCGGGAGCGGTACTCGGCCCTGCCGTCGCCGTTCACGTCGAGGGACCCCCGCGCCACGATCTGAAGCCGGGCCCCGAGCCGAACCTGCCTGCGTTCCGCCCGCCCGAGATAAATGCCGTGGACGAAGGTAAATTCGATGCGGCGGTCGGCCCTGCTGGTGTGGCCGCTGTTCAACCGCTCGCGCAGCCGCCAACTGCGGACCTTCCTGCCGTCGCCAGCGACCAGGCTGACCCTCAGGTCCGCCTTCCGTCCGCCGAGCTGGATTGGGTAGCTGACCGGGATCAGGATCGAGCGCGCCCCCTTTGCGTCGAATAGGTCGCCGATGCTGATGGCCGGCGGCTGCGGCGTCGGTGGCCGGGCGGAGGCGGAGCCGCCCGTCGCCGCCACGAGGACGACCAGGAGGCAGGCGCACAAGGCTCGGCGGGACCAGGTCACGGGCACCATCATCACGGCTTGCCCCGCTGGTACAGCCAGCGCTGGAAGAACGCCCCGAGGTCCTGCTGGGAGATCCGCTCGGCGAGGACGGCGAACTCCTCGGTGGTGGCGTTGCCGTAGCGGTGCTCGGCCACCCAGCCCCGCAGCAGCCGCAGCATCGGCTTCGTCCCGATCTTCTCCCGCAGCGCCTGCAGCGCCATCGCGCCGCGGATATAGATGCTGGGGTCGAAGAGCTTCCTGGCGCTGCCCGGCCGCCCCGACGGAGGGTTCCAGAAGCCCCCGTTGCTTGCCGGCACCCGCAGCAGGCGCCTGAAGATCGCGTGGGCGCTGCGGCCGCCGTGGCGCTCGGCGTAGTACCACTCGGTCCAGGTCGCGAAGCCCTCGTTGAGCCAGATCTGCGGCCAGCGCTCGATCCCGACCGCGTCGCCGAACCACTGGTGCGCAGTCTCGTGGACGAGCGTCGTCAGGTCGGGGACGAAGGCGTAGATCGGCCGGCTCTGCGTCTCCAGCGCGTAGCCGAGCGCCGGGGCGTAGTCGACGATCGACCCGGCCGATTCGAACGGGTAGCCCCCGAACACGCCGGCCTCGAAGCGCATCACCTCCGGCAGCGCCGCAAGCGGCCCGAGCGAGGCGCGTTGGAGCCGTGGGTCGACCAGCGTCCAGGTCGGGATCTTCCCGACTCGACCCTTGACGATCTGGCCGCGACCGATGTTCAGCAGGGCCAGGTAGGGACTCATCGGCGCGCGTTCCCACCAGGTGTAACGGGCGTGGTTGCCGCTGCGCTCGACCGGCTCCTGGCGGCCGTTGGCAACCGCCCGCAGCCTCGCTGGCACGTCGACCTCGAACAAGAAGCTCGCCTTGTCCCAAGGGACGTTGTTGCAGGGAATCCAGGCGGCGGTGCCTTGCGGCTCGCCGACCGCGATGACGCCGTCGTCGGTCGGGTACCAGCCCTCTTCGCTGCCGTCGGGGTCGGTCACCCTCGGCGGCACGCCGCGATAGCGCACGGTGGTGGTGAATTCCCTCCCCTTCGGAATCGGCCGATCGGAGAAGACCTCGAGCTTGCGGCCATCGCGCTCGAACTCGACCGCCCGCCCGCCGACCTGGACCCCCGTCACCCGTGGCCCGATGAAGTCGAGCGAGAAGAAGCCGTCGAGCTGCCGGTTGGCGGTGGCGATGATTCGGACGGCGGCACTGACACGGCCGCCGCGCTCCGGTTCGTAGGCGAGCCGGACCACGTAGTCGGCGACGTCGTAGTCGTGACTGCCGGCCCGGGGGAAGAAGGGTTCGCCCGCCGGCTTCGCGGCGACCGCCTGCGCGGCGCCCACCAAGGCGAGAAGGCCGACGATCGCGAGGCTGAAGCGGGTAGAGCGCAAGAATCGATCTTATGGCGAAGGCGAAGGGTAAATCGGGGCAGGGAGAGCTCGGCGAGTACGAGCGCAAGCGGGACTTCGGCAAGACCGCCGAGCCGGCACCGAAGAAACGCCGCAAGAAGAAGGGCGCGCCGCGCTTCGTCGTCCAGGAACACAGCGCCCGCCGCCTGCACTGGGACCTGCGGCTCGAGCACGGCGGCGTCGCCGCCTCCTGGGCGATCCCGAACGGGATTCCCGAGACCCCGGAGGAGAACCGCAAGGCTGTCCACACCGAGGACCACCCGCTCGAGTACCTCGACTGGGAGGGGGAGATCCCGGAGGGCTCCTACGGCGCCGGGACGATGAAGATCTGGGACGCGGGCACCTATGAGCTGGAGAAGTGGGAGCCGGGAAAAGTGATGGTCGAGTTCCACGGCGAGCGGCTGCAAGGGCGCTACGCGCTCTTCCGCGCCGGCAAAGCCGAGAAGGACTGGATGATCCACCGGATCGACCCGCCCGCGCGCGAGCGCGACCCCTTCCCGGAGAACGTGGTGCCGATGCTGGCCCGGCTCTCGACCCTGCCCCGCGACGACGGCAAGTGGGCGGTCGAGGTGAAGTGGGACGGGGTGCGGGCGCTCGCCTACTGCCAGCCCGGCCGGGTGACGCTGCAGACCCGCAACCTCAACGACGTCAGCGTCCAGTACCCCGAGGTGCGGCGGATCCACCGCGCCCTCGGGTCCCACGAGGCCGTCCTCGACGGCGAGCTCGTCGCCTTCGACGAGAACGGCAAGCCGAGCTTCGAGCGCCTGCAGCAGCGGATCCACAACACCGACCCGAACGTGGTCAAGCGGCGGATGCAGTCCCACCCGGTCGTCTACGTCGTCTTCGACCTCCTTTATCTAGACGGGGAGGACGTCACCGGCGAGCCCTACACGCGCCGGCGCGAGCTGCTCGCGGGGCTGGAGCTGACCGGCGAGAGCTGGCAGACGCCGGGCTACGCCGTCGGCCACGCGACGGAACTGCTGGCGGCGTCCAAGGAGCAGGGGCTGGAGGGGGTGATGCTGAAGCGCCTCGACTCGATCTACTGCCCCGGCAAGCGCACCGGCACCTGGCTGAAGGTGAAAAACACGACCCGCCAGGAGATGGTCCTCGGCGGCTGGACCCCTGGCGAAGGCCGCCGCCGCAACCACCTCGGGGCGCTCCTGGTCGGCTACTTCGAGCAGGACGGCGGCAAGCCGGTGCTCCGCTACGGGGGCAAAGTCGGGACCGGGTTCAAAGAGAGCGACCTGACCGCCCTCGCCGCCCGCCTCGCCCCGCTGGAGCGCAAGGCCAGCCCCTTCGGCGCCGGCGCCAAGCCGCCCAAAGCCGCGACCTTCGTCGAGCCCCGGCTGGTCGCCGAGATCGAGTTCCGGGAGATGACGAAGGAGGGGATGGTCCGCCACGGCGCCTTCAAAGGCCTGCGCCAGGACAAGCCCGCCGGGGAGGTCGTGCTCGAGCAGGCGACCGACCCCCAGGGGGAGTCGGTGACCGCGACCGCGGTCAAACGGCCGCGCAACAAAGCCGCGGTCACGGTCGAAGACCACGAGCTCGAACTCTCCAACCTCGACAAGGTGCTCTACCCGCGGACGGGCTTCACCAAGGGCGAGCTGATCGACTGGTACGCGCGGATCGCCGAGGTCCTGCTGCCGCACCTGCGCGGCCGGCCGCTGACCCTGAAGCGCTATCCCGAAGGGGTCGAGGGAAAACACTTCTACGAGAAGCGCTGCCCGAGCCACCGGCCCGACTGGGTCAAGACCGCGAGCATCTGGAGCGACCGCCACAAAGCCGAGATCGACTACTGCGTGGTCGAAGACACCGCGACCCTGGTCTGGCTCGCCAACCTCGCTGACATCGAGATGCACACCTCGCTTTCCCGCTGCGCCGATATGGAGCGGCCGACCTCGATGGTTTTCGACCTCGACCCCGGCGCCCCCGCCGACGTCCTCGACTGCGCCCAGGTCGCGGTCTGGCTGCGCGGGATGTTCGAGCAGATCGGCCTCAACTGCTACCCGAAGACCTCGGGATCGGAGGGGATGCAGCTCTACGTCCCGCTCAACTCCGAGGTCACCTACGCGGAGACGAAGCCCTTCGCCAAGGCGGTCGCCGAGACCCTCGAGCGCAAGTTCGGAGACCGCGTCGTCTCACGGATGTCGAAGGCGAAACGTCCCGGCCGCGTCCTCATCGACTGGAGCCAGAACGACCGCCACAAGACCACCGTCTGCGTCTACTCGCTGCGGGCGAAAGAGCGGCCGACGGTCTCGACGCCGCTGGAATGGGGCGAGGTCGAGGCGGCGCTGGCGGCCGAGGACCGCGAGGCCCTGGTCTTCGACCACGCCGCCGTCCTCGAGCGCGTCGCCGCCAAAGGCGACCTCTTCGCACCGTTGCTGAGCGAAGAGCAGGAGCTGCCGGCAATGTAGTTAGGAACTCCGTTCTAACGGGCAGGAAAGGGCATGGCCGATAACGGCAGCCGTGATCACGAGAAGGTCAGCGACGAGGTCCGCCGCGACTACAAGCCCGAGGGCGAGGCCCACAAGTCGGGCGTCCCCTCGACCTTCAAGCGGACGCTGACCGAGTTCCAGGAGGACAACCTCACGGACTGGGCGGCGGCGCTCACCTACTACGGCCTGCTCTCGCTGTTCCCGGCGCTGATCGCGATGGTCTCGCTGATCGGGATCTTCGGCGACCCCACGACGACCACCTCGAAGCTGACCGAAATCATCACCGAAATCGGCCCCGAATCCGGCGCCGAAACCTTCGAAGGCCCGATCAAGTCGATCGTCGAAAACCAGAGCGCGGCCGGCATCGCCTTCGTCGTCGGCCTCGCCGCGGCGCTGTGGTCGGCCTCCGGCTACGTCGGCGCCTTCACCCGCGCCTCGAACATCATCTACGAGACCCCCGAGGGTCGGCCCTTCTGGAAGCTGCGGCCGCTGCAGATCGCGGTCACCCTGGCGATGATCGTCATGATGGCGCTGCTCGCCATCGGCCTCGTCCTCACCGGCCCGGTGGTCGAAGCGGTCGCCAACCCGATCGGCCTCAGCAGCACCGCGGTCGACGTCTGGAACATCGCCAAGTGGCCGGTGATGGCGGCGATCTTCATCCTCATGGTCGACGTCCTCTACTACACGACGCCGAACGTGAAGCTGCGCGGCTTCAAATGGGTGACGCCGGGCGCGCTGGTCGCGATCGTCGTCTGGGCGATCGCCTCGGCCCTCTTCGCCCTCTACGTCTCCAACTTCAGCTCCTACGACAAGACCTACGGCACCCTCGCCGGCCTCGTCGTGCTGCTGCTCTGGTTCTGGATCACCAACCTGGCGATCCTCTTCGGCCACCAGATGAACGCCGAGCGCGAGCGCAGCGCCGAGATCGACGAAGGGCGACCGCGGGCCGAGAAGGAGATCCAGCTGGAGCCGCGGGACGAGCCCAAGGACCAGAAGACCACCTAAAAGGAGAGAGCGATGCGAGGAACCAAGACGGTGTCGAAGACGGCATCCCAGATCCCGGCCTACGTCAAGGAGCTGGCGGAAAACGAATACGCGCGGGAGAACCTCCGCAAGGGCGCGGAAAGCCTGCGCGAGGGCGCCCGGGCGCTGGCCGACCAGCGCGAGCACCCGAAGCGCAAGTGGCCGAAGCGGCTGGCGGCTGCGGGCCTGGCCGGCGCGGCGGCGGCCGGCGCGGCGATGGCGGCGAAAGGCTCGGGCAGCTCCAACGGCGGTGAACCGCGGCAATGAAGATCGTCTTCGCCCCGATCAGCATCGTCCTCGGCCTGATCGCCGGGATCCTCGGCAAGAAGGTCTTCGAACAGGTCTGGGGGCTGATCGACGAAGAGGAGCCGCCGAAGCCCGAGCACCGGGAATTCTCCTGGCCGAAGCTGGTCGCGGCGCTGCTCGTCGAGGGGGCGATCTTCCGCCTCGTCAAAGGCCTCGTCGACCACGGCACCCGCACCTCGTTCGCCAAATTGACCGGCAAGTGGCCGGGCGAGGAGCGCCCGGAACCGGAGTGAGAAAGCCGCCTCCCGGGTACCAGCTGGATTGCACCACTCGTCCTATGCAAACGGCAAAACGGAGGAACGGATGAACACCAGAGCGGATAGAGGAGCCGGCATCGGCGGGATCTCGTTGGGGGGCATCCTCGTGATCATCGGGATCGTGCTGATGATCGTCTGGAGCTTCTGGATCGGGCTGATCATCGCCCTGATCGGGCTGATCGCATTCGGCGGCTTCGCCCGCGGAAAGTGGTACTAGCCCCGCCCGTCTGAATCCTCCCCACTTGGGCTGACCCTGCGGTAGGGTCAGCCTCAAGTGCCGGGGGCCGTATCGCGAAACGCTCGCATCGCCTGGATCGTCCTGGCGATCCTTGCCGTCTTCGTCGCCTGGCTCTCCGCCGCCAGCGCCTCCTCCGGGATCGCCTTCTTCTACTCGGTCCCGATCGGCCTCGCCGCCTGGTGGTTTGGCCTGCGGGCAGCGCTGATCGCCGCCCTGGCCAGCATCGTCTTGTACGCCGTCGGGGGCCTCATCCACGCGATTCCGCACTTCGGCATGGCGCTGGCGATTCGCGCCGTCTTCCTGGTCGGCGTCGCGGCGGCGGTCGCGTGGGTCGGCGAGCGGCTGGCGGCGCTCGAGCACTCGGCCGAGGAACTGGAGGCGATCCGGGCGGCACTGACGCCGGCCGACCTGCCGGAGCTGCCCGGCGTCGACGCCGGTGCCGCCTTCGTCCCCTCCGAACTCGGCGTCTCCGGCGACTTCTATCTGCTCACCAACGGGCCCGACGGCTCCGCGGTCGCGATTGTCGGCGACGTCGTCGGCCACGGCCCGGCGGCCGCCCGCCTCGCCACCTTCATCCGGGCCCGCCTCGCCACCTTCGTCGCCAACACCAGCGACCCGGCGGAGCTGTTGACGCTGACCAACGCGGCGCTGGCCGAGCGGCCGGGACGCGATCGCGAGCTGGTCAGCGCGATCTGCGTGCGGCTGCGCCCGGGAGAGGACAAGGTCTGCTGGGCGCGGGCCGGGCACGCGCCGCCGTTGCGGCTGCCGCAGCTGGACGAGCTGGCCGCCGACGGCGCGACCTTCCTGCTCGGGGCCGAGCAGAGGCTGGAGCTGGAGAACACCGAGAGCTCGCTGGCGGGCAGCGAGGGCCTGGTCGTCTACACCGACGGCGCCACCGACGTCCGCCGCGGCAAGGAGATGTTCGGGCTCGAGGGTCTCTCTGGGGTGCTGGCGCCGCTGATTGGCCTCGCGGCGCGGGTGATGGCGAACGAGGCCGAACGGGCGATCCTGGAGTGGGCCGACCGCCCGATCCGCGACGACCTCTGCCTGGTGGTGCTGAAGCCGGGCCCGAGATGATCTTCGCCGTCACCAACCGCCTGCCCGAGAGCGCCGTCAGCCTGCTGCGCGAGGCTGGCGAGGCTGGCGAGGTCCGCGGGAACGAGCGGGAGACGGCGACCCCGCGCGACAATCTGCTCGAGCTGGTCGCCGGTGCCGACGCGGTCCTCACCCTGCTCGGCGACCGCGTCGACGCCGAGCTGCTCGACGCGGCGGGGCCGCAGCTGCGCTGCGTCGCCAACGTCGCCGTCGGCTACGACAACGTCGACCTCGCCGCGGCGGCCGAGCGGGGGGTCGTCGTCACCAACACCCCCGGCGTCCTCGACGACGCCACCGCCGACCTGACGCTGGCGCTGATCCTGGCGACGACGCGGCGGCTGGTCGAGGGCGACCGCCTCGTTCGCTCCGGCCGTGCCTGGAACTGGGGAATGAACTTCATGCTCGGCAGCGGCCTGCAGGGGCGGCTGCTGGGGATCGTCGGGCTGGGCGGGATCGGCAGGAAGGTGGCGCAGCGGGCGCGCGCCTTCGGGATGCGGATCGCCTACCACTCGCGCCACGGGGCGCCGGCCGAGGTCGAGGCCGAGCTGGGGGCGGAGCGGATGCCGCTGGAGCGGCTCCTGGCCGAGGCCGACGTGCTCAGCCTGCACTGCCCGCTGACCCCGGAGACCCACCACCTGATCGGGCCGGCCGAGCTGGCGGCGATGAAGCCGAGCGCCGTCCTCGTCAACGCCGCCCGCGGCCCGGTCGTCGACGAGGGGGCGCTGGCGGCGGCGCTGGAGAAGGGGCGGATCGCCGCTGCCGGGCTCGATGTCTACGAGCGCGAGCCGCACGTCGAGCGGCGGCTGCCAGAGCTCGACAACGTCGTCTTGAGCCCGCACCTCGGCTCTGCCACGGTCGAGACCCGGACCGCGATGGCCGAGCTGGCCGCCCGCAACGCGATTTCTGTACTCAGCGGCCAAGGGCCGCTGACGCCCGTGGCGTCACAATGAACGGGTGAGCGCGGTCACGGCGAAGCGGACGATCCGGCACCGGATCGGCGGCGAGGAGACGGGCGGAAGCTCGACCCGAACCGCCCCTGTCTGGGACCCGGCGACGGGCGAGCAGCAGGCCGAGGTGGTCTTGGCCGAGCCCGCCGACGTCGACGCCGCGATCGCGGCGGCGCGGGAGGCCTTCGTTGACTGGTCGGAGGCCTCCCTCAGCCGCCGCGCCAAGGTGATGTTCGCCTTCCGCGAGTTGCTCAATGCCAACGTCGACGAGCTGGCGCGGATCGTCTCCTCCGAGCACGGCAAGGTGCTGGACGACGCGAAGGGAGAGGTTCTGCGCGGCCTCGAGGTGGTCGAGTTCGCCTGCGGGATCCCGCAGCTGCTGAAGGGCGAGTACTCCGACCAGGTCTCGACGACCGTCGACGCGTACTCCTTCCGCCAGCCGCTCGGGGTCTGCGCCGGGATCACGCCGTTCAACTTCCCGGCGATGGTGCCGATGTGGATGCACCCGGTGGCGATCGCCTGCGGCAACTCCTTCGTCCTCAAGCCCTCCGAGCGCGACCCCTCGGCCTCGAACCTGGTCGCCGAGCTCTACGCCGAGGCGGGGCTGCCGGAGGGGGTCTTCAACGTCGTCCACGGCGACAAGGTCGCGGTCGACGCCCTCCTTGACCACCCCGACGTGGCGGCGATCTCCTTCGTCGGCTCGACCCCGATCGCCTCCTACGTCCACGCCCGCGCTACGAGCGCGCGCAAGCGCGTGCAGGCGCTCGGCGGGGCGAAGAACCACGCGATCGTGATGCCGGGCGCCGACCTCGGCTACGCCGCCGACCAACTCTCCGCCGCCGGCTTCGGCTCGGCCGGGCAGCGCTGCATGGCGATCTCGGTCGCGGTCGCGGTTGGCGAGTCCGGCGACGCGCTGGTCGAGGAGGTCGCCGGGCGGGCGCGGGAGATCAAGGTCGGCCCCGGCCTCGACCCCGGCTCGGAAATGGGACCGGTGGTGACGCCGCAGGCGCGCGACCGGATCGTCGACTACATCGGCCAGGGCGCCGAGGCCGGCGCCCGGCTCACCGTGGACGGGCGGGAGCTCGAGGTCGAGGGCGGCGGCTTCTGGGTCGGCCCGACCCTGATCGACCAGGTGCAGCCGGAGATGTCCGTCTACACCGACGAGATCTTCGGCCCGGTCCTCTCGGTCGTCCGCAGCACCAGCCTCGACGAGGCGATCGAGCTGGTCAACCGCAACTCCTACGCGAACGGCGCCGCGATCTTCACCGGCTCCGGCCACGAGGCCCGCCGCTTCCAGCGCGAGGTCGAAGTCGGGATGATCGGGATCAACGTCCCGATCCCGGTGCCGATGGCCTTCTACTCCTTCGGCGGCTGGAAGGACTCCCTCTTCGGCGACCACCACATCCACGGCCCCGAGGGCGTCCGCTTCTACACCCGCGGCAAGGCGATCACCAGCCGCTGGCCGGCGAGCAACGCGAAAAACCCCGCCTCCGGCGGCAGCGACGCCGGCAGCATGAGCTTCCCGACTTCGAGCTGATTCAGGGCGAGGGGGGCTGGCCGACCGCGAGGCAGAGGCGGTCGTAGATCCCGTCGGCCTGCTCGACCGACATCGTCGGCCGGCGCCGCGAGAAGAACCAGGCGAGCATCCGGGCAGGCAGGATCGTGACGCCGCTGCGCTTGGCCGGGACCTTGTCGATCACGAAGGCGTGGCTGAAGACGAGCAGCGCCTCGACCTCCATGCCGGTGATCCGCTCCAGCGCCTTCTTCTCGGCGTAGCTCTGGGCGAACATCTTCGGCTCGAGGTTGTCGAGAAGGATGCGGCCGCGCCGGCTCTTCGTCTCGACCGTGAAGAGGCCGCCGGGCCCGACCACGATGTGGTCGATGTTCCCCCTCCCGAAGGAGACGTCGTGAATCACCTGCCAGCCGTCGGCTTCCAGCCCCTCCAGAATCTTGCCGACTATTTCCTCCCCCTCGGCTCCCTGTGCCCAGGCGCCATGGTCGCGCTTGAACCTGCCGCCGAGGAAACGCAGCCAGCTGCGGCGATCCGCCTCGGCGCGGACGTGCTGTCCAGCGACTCGTTTCGGCTCGATCTCGGTACTCACCGGTGCTTCCTCGGCCACGGGCGCGGAAGAGATGAGCCGCGCAAGCGGATGTTCGGTTTGATGGAGTGAGGTGATGGAACTGCTGGGAACCGAGAGCCTGCACGAGGGCAAGCACGTCGACTTCGTCTCCAGGCGCTACCGGCGCGCCGACGGGACCGAGGTCGAGCGCGAGGTCGTCGAGCACCCCGGGTCGGTCGCCGTGATCGCCCACGACGAGGAGTTCGCCTACCTGGTGGCGCAGCCGCGGGAGGCGGTGGAGGAGGACGAGCTGCTGGAGATCCCGGCGGGCACGCTGGACGTCGAGGGCGAGGACGAGCTCGAGTGCGCGAAGCGGGAGCTGGCCGAGGAGGCGGAGCTGCGGGCCGAGCATTGGCGCCTGCTCCACGTCGTCTACCCCAGCCCCGGCTTCCTCAGCGAGAAGGTGACGATCTTCGAGGCCACAGGCCTCTCGCCCGCCAGCGGCGAGCGCGACGAGGACGAGGAGATCGAGATCGTCCGCCTGCCTCTGGCCGAGATCGGGCGGGCGCTGCCGGAGATCCGCGACGCGACGACGGTGATCGCGCTGCAGCGGCTCAGTCTTCGAACTGTTCGCGCCTGAAGCGCCCGCGGGCGTCGACGTAGCCGCTGTAGCGGCCAGGGTGCTGGTAGCGCTTCTGCTGTCCGGGGGCGCTCGGCGGAGTGCCGGAGTCGCAGTAGTAGGAGAGGAAGCAGTGCCGCTCGCCCCACGGGCCCTCGAAGGCGTTCCAGAGGGCGGGCTTGGCGCCGCCGGCTCTGGTCGGGAGCATCTGCAGGCAGCTCGAGGCCCCACAGGAGCCGGTGTCGTTGCCGATCCAGCCCAGGTTGCCGCGGTGCTGGTCCTCGTCGAGGCCGGAGTTCGCAACCTGCTGGCAGCCGCTGGCGCAGGGGGTCGGGTAGCTGGCATGGGTGCCGGCGGCGACGAAGACCAGAGGGCGTTCGCCGGCGTCGTCGATCCCTTCGACGAGGCCCTGGACCCGCGGGTCGCCGGCCCAGAGATTCCGCAACTGCGCCCACTCGTACCTGATGACGCTGTCGTGCTGCGCGTACTGGACGGCCTCGATCCGGGGCTGGTTCGTCCGGTCGACCACCACCGTCACTCCCTCCCAGTCGGACTCGTGGCTCTGGCAGGTGACGCCGGGGATCACGAAGCCGGCGCCGCAGAGGGCGCCGCCGCCGAGGCCGACCGGGTTCTGGGGCAGGTACCACCAGTAGTCGAGGAAGAGGAGATCGCGCCCGTCCCGGCTCGAGGACGTTGGATGCACGTAGATCGTGCTGCCGGCTCCAGGCGGGGCGCCCGCGTCCGGCGGGGCGGCGCTCGCGGGCGGCGTCCCGGCCGGCGGCTGGCCCGCGTCCGGCGGCAGCGTCGGCCCCGCGGCCTCGCCCCTCTGCGCCGCCAGTTCGCGTTCGGCGAGGCCCTTGAGGGCGTCGCTGTCGATGTCCAGCCGCAGGTGGGTGCCGGGGCTTTCCAGTTCGGCGGGACGCCGCAGCGGCTCCGAGTCGCACTCGCTCTTGGCGACCCCCTGGTCGCGGCAGAGGGTGACCGCGCCCTGGCGGAAGAGGGCCCCGACCGAGAGCGGCCACGGGACCGGCTCCTTGCGATCGAAGAGGAGGATCGGCCGGTAGGCCATCGCCAGGGCGAAGTCCTCCTCCGAGGTGGGGGCGGCGACCGCCAGGCGCACTGCCGCATCGGTGGCCGCCTGGCTGCCCAGCGCCTGTACCGAGACGATGCTTTCGCGCCGGCCGAACGGGCGCCAGCCCCGCAACCGCCTCCTGCCGGTGGTCTGCAGCAGGGCGAAGGCGGGCACCGCCGGAGCTCCGGCGCTCACGGCGACTTCTCGCCACCGTCGTACTTCCTGGCGGTCGAAAGCATCCAGGCTCTTCAGCGCGGTGGGATCTTCGACCACCGGCGCCGTCCCGTCGACGAGGAGCACGACGGCGCTGTCCGCGTCGGGTTCGGGAGCCGGGGCGCCTGGCAGCACCGTCGCCGCGTCGCCGCGGGCCAGCACCCGCAGCGCCTCCTCCGGGTCTTCCCCGTCCAGCAGGGTCCAGCGAACCGCGTTGCCAGCGGCGAAGCCGACCGAGTAGCGGACGTCGAATTCTTCGAGGCCCGGGTTCGGCGGCAGCTGCTGCGCGCCGTGGCGGCTGCCGTCGGAGACGATCGCGACGTTCAGCTTCGAGGCGACGCGTTCGGCCACCGGAACCGGATCCCGGCTCTCTTTCAACTTGCCGATGCCGTAGGGCGCGGCGACGATCAGCCCGAATGCCAGCAGGCCGGCGCCGACCCCCGCGCAGAGCGGGCTCCAGCCGTTGTGGTGCAGGTAGAAGTAGGCGACGCCGGCGAGGAGGATCATCGCCAGCACCAGGCCCAGCGGGATCCACAGGTGCCCGAGGCCCAGGTGGTGGGCCAGGAAGTTGACCCCCGCCAGGCTGAGGATCCCGAGCAGTGCCGCCCCGAGGGTGCGGACGAGGATCAGGTCGAGCCGCGGGAAGGTTCCCGGCAGCAGCAGGACGATCGCGACGGCGGCCACGATCGCCGCCAGGAGGGGGTCGATCAGGCCGAATACGCCGGCCAGCCCGAGCAGGACCGCCAGCGCCAGCGCCGCATATCCGAGCTTCGACGAAGTGGACATCGCGCGCAGACCCTATCCGCCATTGAGTACTAGAGCGTTTTACTGTTAAGTACCGGCGGATGCGGCGGCACTGGCTGATCTGGGCGGCGGTCGGAGCCCTGGCGGCAGCCGTCGTGGCGGTGGTTCTGATCGATCCCTGGAGCGAACCGCCCGAGTCGGCGCCGCTGGATCCCAACCCCGGCGCCTCCTTCCAGATCGTCGCCCTCGGCGACTCCTACATCTCCGGGGAGGGCACCCGTCGCTACTACGAAGGGACCGACGAACCCGGGCGCAATATGTGCCACCGCGCTGCGAGGGCCTATCCGCACCTGCTGGCCGACCACCTGAACGCGTCACTCGTCTTCGCCGCCTGCTCTGGGGCGGAAACCGCTGACGTGCTCGATCGCCGCCAGTACCCCGCCAGTGGCGAGGAGGACTACGGCGAGGTGTACGGGGCGCGGCCGCAGATCGAGGTCCTAGAAGAACTCCACGACTTCGACGTGGTCCTGATCAGCATCGGCGGCAACGACGCGCGCTTCAGGGAAATCGGCGAAAAGTGCCTGCGGTTCCGCGACTGCGGCGACGCGGAGGCGAGGTGGCTGCGCCGCCTGGAAACGACTGTCTCACCCGCCCTGATCCGGACCTACACCCGCGTGAAGGAAGCCGCGGATGGCGTTCCGGTCTTCGCGATGACCTATCCCAACCCCCTGGGGAGGGAGTACTGCGACAAGCTCGTCGGGATCGAGCCGAAGGAGTGGGACTTCCTCAACATCTTCGTCAAGAAGCTGAACAAGACGGTCAGGGGTGCGGCCAGAGCTGCGCAGATCAAGTGGATCGCCCTCGACCGGGCCTTGGTCAAGCACCGCTTCTGCGAGACGAAGAGGGTGGCGGAAGCTGCGATCAACTTCATCCGGGTCCGAATCGGCTCCGGGCAGCGAATCGTCCACTTCGGCGACATCCAGGAATCCCTGCACCCGAACGAGGAGGGACACCGGCTGATGGAAGCGGCCGTCCTGCCACGTATCGAAGCGCTGCCTTCCGGGTAGCGGGGAGCCCGTGTTCCTCTTCTTCTCCAACAACCTCGGCTGCGCCGGCTCGCTGCTGGTCTCAGCCGTGGTGACCCTGATCCTGCTGCTGCTCCTCGGCGTGATCGAACTCGGCTAGGGCCTGCGCTATCTGGCTAGCGCCGCGGGTGCTGGCGCACCTGGCGGTCGCGGTCGGCGGCTTCGCGCAGGCGCCGCTGCGACTCGGCTGCGTTGGCAATGGTTAGGTTGGCGAGGAATCTCATGGTCGGCCTCCTCTGGCAGTGACACTGGCTAAAACGATTTGCTGGTGTCAGCAACACTAGCTACACTAGATAGCCAGTGTCAACCACGGTTAACAAAGAGGCGGTGGAGCAGGAGTCCGGTCTCCTCGTCGAATTCGTCAACACGCGCGACATCGAGGAGGAGACCGACTCGATCGCCGACGCCCGCGGGCTGCAGCTCTGGATCCGCGAGCGGACGGGGGAGTACGTGGACGCTCCCGACGAGGAAGCCCTCGACCGGCTGCTCGCCCTGCGCGAGTCGCTGCGGGCCCTGCTGCGGGCCAACAACGGGGAGGAGATCGAGGCGGGCGAGCTGACGCCGCTGGAAGAGGCCGCCGAGCGCAGCCGCTTCCGCACCACCTTCTCCGCTGGCGGCTGCCTCGACATCGCCCCCGCCCGCTCCGACCTCAGCGGCTTCGAAGCCCGCCTCCTGCTCGCGATCGAGCGCCTCCAGTCCCAGGGCGCCTGGCTCCGCCTCAAGGCCTGCACCGACGACGAGTGCCAGTGGGCCTTCTACGACGCCACCCGCAACCACTCCCGCACCTGGTGCTCGATGGACGTATGCGGCAACCGCGAGAAGACCCGCCGCTACCGGGAGCGCAAGGGCACCGGCTCCTGAGCCGGCTGCTCCTCGCCCTCGCCCTGCTGCGCCGGCTTCGTCCGCTCGCAGAGATCGGCGAACTTGTCGAGCAGCGCTTCCAGGCGAGTCAAGGTCGGTCCCTCGCGGCCGAGCGGTTCCTGGTGGGCGGCGCCGGAGATCTCGCGCATCGCGACGTCAATCTCCTCGGCCAGCTCGGGGGACCAGCGGATGCCGTGGAGTTTCTGCACCCGGATCGGCAGCGACTGGCGCTCGACGACGCTGTTCAGCAGGTAGACCTCGATCAGCCGCTCGTAGCCTTTGCGCAGGTCGAGCAGCCAGACCTGGGCCCGGCGCTCGTAGGCGGAGTCGCGGCCCTTGTATAGACCGCGCAGCTCGTGGTTCAGCTCGTGGCGCAGCGCTTTCAGCCGCTGCATCGGCGAGCGCGCCTCCCAGGGCAGGTTGTCGCTGACGACGCCGACCTCGCCGGCGGCGCGGGTCAGCGCCTGGGAGTGCAGCTCGAGGCCCAGCCGCTCCGCCTGTTCCAGCAGGTAGTAGACGAAGACGAGGTCGTGGGTGAGGACGACGACCTGGCGCTTCTGGGCTTCCTCGGCGAGGCGGGCGGCGAGGTGCTCGCGGCGCTGGTGGTCGAGGGAGGAGATCGGGTCGTCGAGGATGATCGTGCTGCGCTCGTTGCTGACCCGCAGCTCGGCGAGGAAGAAGGCGGTGGCGAGCGCGGTCTGCTCGCCCGTGCTCAAGACCTTGGCGACGCGCTCGCGGCCCTCGCTGCGGAGCTTGAAGCGGACCGCCGGCTTGCCCTTGCTGGCCGAGGCGTTCAGCTCCACCCGGTCGGCGATCGGATCGAGCTCCTCGATCTCCTCGGCGAGGGCCTCCTGCAGGCGGCCGGTGATCGCCAGCCGGCTCAGCTCGCCGATCCGCTGGGAGATCTTCCGCGTCGACAGCTGTGAGCGCGCCTCCTCCCAGGCGGAGATCTGCTCCAGCCCGCGCAGGTGCTCGACCAGGTCCTCGAGCGATTCTTCGACCTCTCGCCTGCCGCGCAGCTCCCCCAGGCGCTCCTCGATCCGCTCGCGCTCGTCCTGGTCGCGGAGAACCGCAAAGCCTTCGGCTTCGGCGACCTGGACGGCGACGTAGTCGCGCAGCGGCGCGAGGTCGAGCCCCTGGCTGCGGTGCGGTTCGGCTGCCCCGGTCGCGATCGAGAGGCGATCGGCGAGGGCCTCCAGCGCCGCCGCGGCTGGGGCCCTTAAATGCTCGCCCCCGGCGGCGACCGCGACCTCGGCCAGGTTGGCGATCTTCGCCAGGTCCGGTAGCCCTCCCAGCCGCTCGGTCAGCGCCCGGTCGACGAGGCGGACCTGCTCGCGCAGCTCGCCGGAGACGAAGGCCTCGAATCGGTGCAGCCGCTCGTGCGCCTCGGAGCCGAGAGGCTGCTGGCAGACTGGGCAGGTCGCGTCCTCGCCCTCGTCGGGGAACTCGCCGCCGCCGGTTTCGACGAACCGCCGCGCCGCCTCCCACATCTCCCGCCAGGCCTCGCCACCGGTTCCCGGCTGCGGCTGGTCGGAGAAGGCCTCGGCGGCGAGCTGGTCGACGGCGGCTTCGGCCCGCGCCAGCCGCTCGCGCAGCTCCGCTACTTCCCGCAGCGCCTCGTCGTCGAGCCGGTCCCAGGCGTCCTGCACCCGCTCGGCCAGCTTTCGCACCGCGCCGGCCCGGTTGCGCGCCTCGCGCTCGAGCTCCTCGCCGCGGTCGGCGGCGATCGTCGCCTCCGCCCGCTCCAGCTCGGACAGCTCCTGCAGCTCGGCCTCGTCGAGGCGCTCGAAGCTCCGCGCCTCCTCCTCGCTCATCTCCCCCGGCAGCGCCGGCAGCGACTCGCGCCGCTCCTCGATCCGCCGCGCCAGCTCCGCCGCCAGCGCGTCCTGCGCCTCGGCCAGTTCCTTCAGCAGGCGCAGCGGCCGCGGCGTGTGCTCGATCGTGTTCGACTTAGAGATGTGGACTGCCGCGCAGCTGGCGTCGAAGGCGGTCATCGAGGAGAGGATCCGCGGCGCTTCCGCGTTCAGGTTGACCTCGACCACTTTCTCCTCGCCCGCGACCGCGAGCACGAACTCCGCCGTCTGCGGCGCCTCCGCCTTGCCCGGGTCGAAGACGTCGTGGAGGACCTCGCCCGGTTCGGCCGAGCGGCAGACCCGCCGGCAGAGGCGGCCGTAGCCGCTCTTGCCCGCCCCGTTCTCCCCGAAGACGATGTTCAGCCCCGGCCCGAACCGCAGCACCTGGTCTTCGGCCAGCCGGTTGACGTTGCGCAGGTCGCGGATCTGCCGCAGTTCGACCCGTCCGTGCTCGGCTTCGTCAGCCGGCAGGTTCGCCAGCTCCAGCGGCGGCAGCGCCTCCGCGGGCGCCTCGTCGCAGAGCACCGCCAGCACCTGCTCCCGCCCCGCCTCGTCGAGCGGGCCGTCGCAGAGCTGGCGCATCAGGCCGCGCTGCCAGCCCGGCAGCCCCTGCGACCAGTTGAAGATCCTCCTTTGCAGCAAGGCGTCCTGGTCGTTCATCGACAAGGAAGCTTCTCAGATGCCAGGGCTTCGCCTCTAAGGGGCGGCCGCCAGCCAGTCGCGCTCCTTGCGTCGCATCACCGGCGTTGCGAGGAGGCTGCCGGCACGGCGCTGGAAGTTGCGCAGGCGGGAGTCGGCGGGCGGGAGGAGCCGCGCCAGTTGGCGGTACTCCTTCGAAACCTGGCTGGTGCGGAAGACGTTGGCGACGGCGGTGAGCAGCTCGGCCGGGTCGGCGACGGTGGTGCGGGCGATCTCGGAGCCCTCGACCTTGACCACCAGCTCGGCCGGGTAGTCGCGGGCGGGCGGCGGCTGCAGCGGCTCGGAGAGGGCGCAGGCGATCGCCTCGCGCAGGGCGACGTGGGCGTCCGCGGGCTCGACCGAGTTGGCGCGGCCGCGGCCTTCGCCCTCCTTCGTCGTCACCGGGCGGGCGCTGTCGAGCTCCCCGTCGCGCATCTCCTCCAGCAGCCAGCGGTCGCCGGCGGCGACGAGGATCGGGACGCCCTCCGCCGCCAGGGCCTGGGCGTAGGTCTGGGTCTCGCTCAGCGAGTCGCCGCCCAGCAGCACCTCCATCCCCCAGACGAAGATGTGGGAGCAGAAGCCGCGCGGGCTCGGGGTCTTTGCGTGATGGCCGATCATCACCGCGGCGTCGAGTGGGCCGCCGTGAGCCTTGGCCATCGAGGGCTCGGCCTCGTTCAACGCCAGGTCGGCGATCGGCCGCACCTCGACTCCCTCCGGCATCCGCTCGCGTTCGACGTTGGTGCCGACCATGTGCCAGTCGCCGACCGAGATCCGTTCGGCGCCGCCGGCCCGCAGCGCTTCGATCGCGACCAGCACTTCGTCGGTCATCTGCCGGCGGCCGCGCGCGTAGGCGGCGGGGTGGGAGGGGAGACAGTCGCGGTAGTCCTCGATTCCGGCGATGCCCTCCATGTCGGCGGCGATGAGGACGTTCACGCCCGTCAGCCTATTGCGGGGTTCGTCATCGCATCGGATTCTCGCCCCAGCGGGCTGGGGTCCAAGCCGGATGCGGTCTCCGCCCGTGGCATCCTTCGGCCGATGTGGGTGCAGCGCCCGATCCGGCTGGAGGCCCGGCCGCGTGGCTTCCACCTCGTCACCGACGAGGTCGCCGAGGCCCTGCCGGAGCTGGGCGAGATCGGGGTCGGCCTGCTCCACCTGCTGATCCAGCACACCTCGGCCTCGCTGGCGTTGAACGAGAACGCCTCCGCCGACGTCCGCCGCGACTTCGAGAGCTGGTTCGACCGCGCGGTGCCAGAAGGCGCGCCCTACTGGACCCACACGCTCGAGGGCGCCGACGACATGCCCGCCCACATCAAGGCAGCGCTGCTCGGTCCCTCGCTGACGCTGCCGATCGTCGACGGGCGCCTGGCGCTCGGAACCTGGCAGGGGATCTACCTCTGCGAGCACCGCGACCACGGGGGTTCGCGGACCCTGGTCGCGACCTGCTGGGGAGAGAAGAAGGGGTAGGACTAGATAGGGGAGGCGCTGCTCGCGCGGCGTATGAACATCTGGCCGCCCTCGATTCGACCGCCTCGATCCCGAAAAGCAAAAGACCCGGCAGCTCGCTGCCGGGTCTTGAACTAAGTCCTAGGTGTTGGGTGCGATCACGATTCCGTGGCGGCCCAAGTCCCCCGTCCAAAGGATCGCGCGGTCGAGTCTTCAGGCACGAACCTGCGGATGAACCCCGAGGTAGTTTCCAAAACAAGCGCGCCGCTGTCGGTGGCGTTCGTCAGAGCCGCCGCCGCGTACATGCAAATGTGTCCCGCAAGTGCTTGAGGGTTATTCACATTTCCGGGGCAATTCGGGTTGCTGGTATCACCCACCGGAACAAACTCGACCCCTGCGTTTTCCGGAATGTTGTTCTGCAAACGCAGAGGAAAGTCGACATTAACCCAGATGGCCGAAAGGTTGATGTCGTTGAACGCCCAGGTGCCGGTCATAGTCTTGCCCGACGGCAAGACGGTTTCGGTTGGGCCTGGATCGCCTTGATCCCCCTTCGGTCCCGTTTCTCCTCTCGGCCCGGTATCCCCCTTCAGTCCCGTTTCTCCTCTCGGCCCGGTATCCCCCTTGGGACCGATTGGACCCTGTGGGCCGGTGGCTCCACGCTTGCCTTTCAGCTGCTTCTGGACACTCGGCGAAATCTGGCTCAGCTTCGTAATGATCACACTTTTAGCGGCGTAGGCGCCACCGCCCGTCGCCAAAACCATCGCGACGATTGCAGTCACGATCCCTGCAGTACCCAACTTGCTCTTCACGCGAGAAAGCATGCAACCCCTCCCCAAATCGTTTCGATGCTCCTAGCATCGCTCATCCCCGAATACGGGTCCACCATTATCAGGCTGGATTGAGAGCTCTGGAGTGCCATCTTTCGCATGTCAACTGTGGCACCCGCACCTTTTGTTGGTACCCATTGGCCGGCCGTGCGGCGCTGCCCTTCTACCCCGTTACGTTGGACGGCAAAGACCACGGCGTTTGTCACCCGTCGGCCCTTGACACGCCTCACAGCCGACCTGTACAAGCTCCTGAACGTTCCACTCTTTTTGAGGAGTGGAAGCTCCCGAGGCGCACTTGATGGGAACGCCCCGAGAGCATCAACCAAACCGAGCCAATGGCTCGGAAGAGAAAGGAAGTATCTCATGCACAAGAAGATCCTTGGGATCTGCGCGGCCCTGGTAGCGCTTGCGTCCTTCGCAATCGCCCCCGCCATGGCTGCAGCCTCTCCTCTCCTGAAGGAGGGAGCGACCACGGTCGCAGTCGGCTCGAAGCTGACAGCGACAGGCCTGAACAGCTCTGAATTCTCCTCAGGGTTCATCACCGTGAAATGCAACGACTACTGGATGACAGGAGAAGTCACCAAAAACACCACAGGCGAAGTTAAGGGGACAATCGAAAAAGCTTCGTTCAACAACTGGAACGAAGCGAAAACCGCCACAGAAGACTGTTCGAGCACCCTCGGCGCGACCAAGGTTACGATTCCGGCCCTCACAAACGAAGGCGGAACCCAGCACTGGTGCATCGAAGCTACTAGCGAAACCATTGGCGTAGGCTCTGTAGCGCCCCACAGCTGCGGGGGCACCGGAGGCTCCTTCACATTCGTACTCGACGTCACAAATTTCTTCGGTTCTCATGTGATCTGTCGGTACACGAAGAGCACCAATATTCCGATCGTCTACACGGTTGGCAGCGATGTGGTCAGCCTGCAGGGTGAACAGGAATTCAAACGCGAGGAAACCAGCAGCTCCAGCTGCTCGGAAGTTGGCAAACTCAAGAACATGAGCTTCACACTTGAGACAGACGTGAGCCCGTTCACTCCCATCACCATCAACTAGCTAGCTAGAGATACCTAGAGGAAGGACGGGACCGCGAATTCGCGGTCCCGTCTCTTTATCGACCATCGGGATGCGGAGGAGCCGCAGCGGCATGTGAACAACGTGCGGAATCCGTCACCCCAGTCCCGTTGACAGTTCGTGCAACGGCCCTTAGCGTCTGGCGGGGGAGTGGAAGGCTCGTGAACAGGGGGAAAGAGCGATGAGGAGTTTGAGGTGGTTGGTGGTTGTGGTGGTTGGTGTCGTCAGCCTTTGGCAAACCCTTCCGACGCCCCCCGCAGCCGGAGCTGTCGCCTGTTCGAATGAAGCCTTTCGAATCGGCGCCTCTGCCCAACTTCCGGACTGCCGGGCATACGAGCTTGTGACGCCGGCCGCTAACGGTCGTGTCCTGCTTGGGCTTCCGCAAAACGAAACCGGCCGGACGAGGGACATGTTCCCAATCGAGCTGGCTACGTCTGATGGCGAAAGCTTTGTCTTCTCAACTAGAGCCGCACCGCTCCAGAGCCTCCCGCTAGCAGATGGACGGGAAGACGGGTATGAGGCGAGACGGATGGCAACGGGCTGGGAGATGGTCCGGCGGCTGACTCCCTCTGGCCAGGAATCAGTGGAACCTGAAGTCGGAGCCACGTCCGCCGATCACCGTTACCTCTTTGTCCATGCGGGTCCGACCCAAAACGAAGGCGCTTCCTCCTACGGAACCCTCTACCAAGGATCCGATGCAGATTATCTCGGTGACGACGGAGGACACTTCGAGCTAACCGGCGTCGGACAGCTAGGGATCGAAAAGCTCGCCGAAGGCCGCTACATCAGTGTTGGCGGCCAGCATGTGATCTTCACCACCGGGAAACAGATAACTGAGAGTTACTGGTGTTACATCGCTCTGTTCAAGGGCCGTCCCTGCCCTATCAAGCAGCTTGAGCCAAACGCTCCTCCGAGCGGTACGGGCGCTGTCTATGACCGGTCCGCTGACGGCGCCACCCATGTGATTTCGTTGCTGCCCAGCGGAGACCCTCCTGGCCCCGGCGAAGAGGCGTTCTATCGCGGCACCTCCAAGGATGCGTCCTCGGTGGCCTTCGAAGTCAACGGCGTCCTCTACGTTCGCGCCGACAACGGAATCGCCGGCGCGGAAAGGACCGAGGAAGCGGCAGCAGGCGAACCAACCTACGGCGGGTTCTCCGACGATGGTCGCTACCTGTTCTACGTGGCGGGCGGCAATATCCACCGCTTTGACACCAGTGACGAAAGCGACGATCAGCTCAATTCGGAGGGCGACGGGAAATTGGTCAACGTGGCCGCCGACGGCTCACATGCCTATTTCATCTCTGCGGCGAAAATCAACGGCGAAGGGACCAGCGGTCTACCGAACCTCTACGTTTGGAGCGACGGCTCGACCAAGCACATCAGGACGTTGGCTGCGGGCGACGTGCCTATGTTGGGAAATTGGACCGACGCTGTGGCTTCTGACCCCAGTGACGGAGTGGGGCCCGGGATCAACAAGTCCCGGACCACCCCGACCGGCACGGCGATCCTCTTCGCCTCTCACGCGCAGCTCACGTCGTATGACAATGCTGGTCATATCGAGCTTTACCGGTATGCGGTCGAATCCGAGAGTCTTGCCTGCGTTTCTTGTAACCCAGCCGGTACCCCGGCCACCGCAGACGCCCGCCTTCAAGACATTCCGCCGACCTACTCGGTCACCACCCGGGCAACCGTCATCCGTAACCTGACCGAGGATGGCCGCCGTGTCTTCTTCGAAACCAGCGAAGCGCTGGATGCAAGCGATGAAGACGAAATCAACGACATCTATGAGTGGCAGCAGCCGACTCCCGGCGGAGAACCGACGCTCAGCTTGATCTCTTCAGGCAGGTCGACCCGCTATTCGGAAATCGAGGGGCTCCAGGACCCGAACGTATTGATGGGGATCACGCCGGACGGGAGCAACGTCTTCTTTCGTTCGACCGACGCCCTCGTGCCTGGGGCAGGTACGGGGGGCGCTCAAGCGATATACGACGCTCGCGTGGGTGGCGGGTTTCGCCAAGTGCTTGGATCGAGCCCATGCGCCGGAGAAGATTGCCGCCCCGCCGCCGCTACGCCGCCCCCGCTTGTTACCGCGTCTTCCGCTGGTACGCATTCCTCGGGCAACGTTCGCGCGGCGAAAAAACGGCATAAGCGCAACTGCCGCCGCCGAAGCTCGAAAAAGCACAAGCACTGTCCGATGGGCCGATCGCGCCGGGAGCCAGGGGCGAAGAGCAGCAGCTTGGCTGAGGCTACCGTCGATCCGGTTCAGGAACCTACGCTCTCGGCTAGGCAATCGGCAGGATCAGGCGAAGTCATCGGAGCAAATGTCACCGCTGCAGCAACCAGCGGTGAGTTCGAAAGCTATGGCATCTCCTCCGTCGATGCCGACACCTCGATCGACACGGCTGCGCGTCATCCAGACTTCACGACGACCATGGTTTGGGAACCCGCTCACAGCACTTTCAGCCCCGAGACCGAAGACGTCATCGTCCGCCTCCCACCAGGACTCTACGGGAACCCCAACGCCGTCCCGCGCTGCAGCACCGGGGAATTCATTTCCAACGAATGCCCCGTTGAGTCTCAGGTAGGTCTCAGCCGCCTTAAGATAAAAGGGCTTGGAGGGTCCATTCAGCTGGCTCCGATCTTCAATCTGAGTCCGCCGCATCCAGAGCGCGAAGTCGCCAGATTTGGAATGCTTGCTCCCGGCTTTCCGATCTTCATCGACGTATCGGTGCGCACCGCTGGCGACTACGGCGTCACCGCTGCAATCGACGGCGCCCCCGCCGCCTTCCCCGTCGAAGCAGCTGAAACGACCTTTTGGGGTAATCCTTCCAGTTCCGTCCATGACAGCGAAAGGGTTCCCTCGGGACCGAGTGGGGCAGAACCGGCAGCCTTCATGACCAACCCCTCCGCCTGCCAGCAGGGCAATGTCGACTTCAACGTCACCAGCTACCAGTTCCCCGGTCAGGTGTTCAGCGCCTCCGCAACCATGGACCCCATAAGTGGTTGCGAAGGGCTGCCGTTCCAGCCGACCTTCGAAGCTGAACCCACCAGTTCGGTGGTTGGCGCGCCAACCGGCCTCAAGACCCGCCTGAGCCTCCCCCAGATGGGCGGTGCCGAAGAACCGGGCACCGCGACGATGCGCGAAGCTCGGGTCACCCTTCCCGAGGGAATGGCGATCTCCTCGAGCGCGGCGAACGGTCTCGGTGTGTGCTCTGGGGCCGAAGTTCACTTCCACGAGGAAGTTGACGCCCACTGTCCCAACTCCTCAAAACTGGGAACCGCCACTATCGACTCCCCGGTTCTGTCGCGGCCCCTCCAGGCAACGCTTTACCAGCGCAGCCCGAAGGGGAAAGGCCATCTCTTCGGTGTCTGGCTGGTCTCCGACGAGCTTGGCCTTCATGTGAAGCTTCCTGGGGAGATCGAACCGGACCCCGAAACGGGCAGGCTCACCACCGTCTTCAGAGACCTGCCGCAGGTGCCGGTGGAGGAGATCGATTTCGACATCTGGGGGGGCCCCAGGGCGCCCCTGAAGAACCCCGACAGCTGCGGCACTTACTCCACCGCTTTTTCCTTCACGCCGCATTCGAACGATCCGGCCGTCACCGGGCAGACCTCGATGACGATCGACCAGGGCTGCGGAGTACGTAGCTTCAGCCCCGAGCTGCACGGCGGGGACACTAAGGCGGTGGCGGGTGCCTTTAGCCCGCTCATGCTCGACCTCTTCCGGCAGGATCGGGAACAGAACTTGAGCAGCTTCGAGATCACTCTCCCACCCGGGGAGCTCGCGAAGCTCAAGGGTGTGCCGCTGTGTGCCGAGGATCAGGCCGCCGCCGGTAGTTGCTCCTCGAACACGAGGATTGGCTCGCTGGCCGTTGCCATCGGTCCTGGTCCGAATCCGCTCCTTTTGCCCGAGCCAGGGAAAGACCAGCCCGGGGTCTATCTCGCCGGTCCATATAAGGGAGCGCCGTACAGCATCGTCTCGGTGGTCCCGGCCGAAGCAGGTCCTTTCGATCTTGGGGATGTGGTGGTGCGCTCTGCGCTGGCAGTTGATTCGGAATCGGCCCAAGTAACGGTCAAGACCGACCCCCTCCCACAGTTGATCGAGGGGGTTCCTGTGGCCTACCGCCACCTGCACGTCCTGGTTGATCGCCCCAGCTTCACCCTCAACCCCACCGACTGTGCCGAGATGGCAATCACCTCTACGATCTCGTCGACCGAGGGCGAGGTTGCCCATCCTGCGGAGCGCTTCCAACTAGGAGGCTGCAAGCGTCTGCACTTCAAGCCGACGCTTGGCCTGAGCCTGAGTGGTGGCACCAAGCGCGGGGACTACCCGGCACTGACGGCCATCCTGACGGCTCCCCGCCGCCAGGCCAACCTCGGGTTGGTCTCCGTCGCCCTGCCACATTCAGAGTTCCTGGCTCAGGAGCACATTGGCGCGATCTGCACCCGCCCCCGTTTCGCAGCGGGCAGCTGTCCGCGGGCGTCTGTCTACGGAAAAGCCAAGGCATGGACGCCTTTGCTCGACAAGCCGCTGGAAGGCCCGATCTACCTGCGCTCGAACCCAAACCACGAACTTCCCGACCTAGTGCTGGACCTCAAAGGTCAAATTGAGGTCACCGTTTCGGGTCGCATCGATTCTTTTCACCAGGGCATTCGCACCACCTTCGCAGAGGTGCCCGATGCACCGGTTTCCAGAGTCGTCATCGCGATGAGGGGAGGCAAGAAAAGCCTGCTCGTCAACTCGACCGACCTCTGTGCGGTTAGGCATCGCGCGATAGTGAAGGTCCATGCGCAGAACGGTCGCCAAGTCGCTCTTCGACCGGTGCTCCATGCGACGAGGTGCGGCCGAAGAGCGGAGTGATGATTCCGCGTGGCGGTCTACGGAGCCAGGCCCTCGAGGTGGGTAGGCTAGGCGGCGAGGCGCCGGTGCTCGCGGCGGCGCAGCTGGATCACCTCGCCGCCCTCGATCTCGACCGGCTCGAACTCGGCGACGGAGAGGATCACGTAGCTGTAGCCGCAGGCGCAGACCTCGCGGCCGACGCCATCGAGGTCCTCGACCAAGACGTCGGACTCATCGGCGCAGCTGGAACAGACAACGGTCACTTGCAACATGTCCCGATGGTTGCGCGGGCGCCGGACGGAGCGGCCGAACCTGCACGCTCGCTTGCAGCGCCCACCAGCGGCCCCCTCAGTCGCCCAGCTGCAGCGCGATTTCCAGGTCGGCGGCGACGTCGTTGATCGGGCGGCCGAGGAGCTCCTCGATCCCGCGGAGGCGGTTGGCGACGGTGCGGCGGTCGACGCCGAGCGCGGCGGCGGTCGAGGAGATGTTGCGGGCGCTGGCGAAGTAGGCGCGCAGAGTCTCCCGGCCGGCCTTGCCGCCGTCCCTTGCCTGCTCCAGCGGCTGCAGGTAGAGCTGGCGCAGCGAGGTCGTCCCGAGGTCGTCGCGGAGGATCGAGGCCAGCACGGCGACCTCCGCGTAGCGGAGGACCGGCTGGCCCCGGCGCTCGGCGATAGGCAGCGCCGCCTTCGCCTGGCGGTGGCTGAGCCGCCAGCCGGCGATCCCCTCGGCGGGCTCGCCCACCGCGACGACGACGGAGCCAGGCGAGATCGAGCTCAGCGCCCGCACGGCCTCCTCCGACTCCAGCCGGCCGCGGCCGCCGAGCCAGCAGGCCCAGGCCGGCTCCTCCGGGTGGGCGTCCGCGAGCAGGCCGCGATCGAGGGCGTTGGCGAGCGCGCGCATTGCCTCGTGGGCTCCCTCGCCTTTCACCATCAGGCCGAGGTGGTGGCCGTCGAAGTCGTACTCGATCCCGATCTCCCCGCCCGGCTGGCGGCCGGCGAGCAGTTCCTCGAGGTAGCGGTGGCGCCACTCCGCGGTGGTGGTGGGCCGGCTGCTCGCCTCGCGGACGTGCTCGTCGCTGACCGCCTGCAGCAGCCGGTCGAAGACCGTGGCCTGCAGGCGCAGGAGGCGGCGGAGGGTCGAGGTCGGGAGCCCGACGCGCTCGGCCTCCTCGACGAGGATGTCGCTGAAGAAGGCGTTGCCGGCCGAGTAGCGCCGCAGGATCGCGTCGAGGGGAACGCCACAGCGGGCGGCAAGGCGGGGCGCGGTGAGCACGTCCGCCGGGATCTCCGGGTCTTGGCGCTCGCCCAGCTCGACCGCTTCCACCGCGTAGCGGAGCACCGCGACGCGGGTGGCGGGAAGGCAGTCCAGGTATTCGAGGTAGGCGGGGTCGGCGGCGCGGGACTCCGGGATCGGGTCGACGAGATTGGCGAGGCTCGCTTCGATCTCCGGGGCCCTGCTGCGGAAGCGCGCCGCAAGCGCGGCGACCGAGTCGCTCATGCCGGAACTATCTACCGTCTTCGCGCCCGAGGAGGGCTAGCCGAAGGTGAAGGCGTAGCCCATCACTCCGGGCTGCGGCTGCAGTTCGACCAGCGCGTCCTGGGCGGAGGCGCTTTTCTTCGAGCTTGCTGCTGGGGTCAACGAGGAAGCTCGGCAGGTCGCTGGCGATTGCGTTCTGGAAGCGGAGGTCGTAGTTGCCGAGCATCAGCACGTAGAGGACGGCGGCGGAGCCGATCCCGTAGCTGAGCGCGACCGCGAGGCGGCCGGTGTCGAAGGACTGCGAGGCGGAGCGAGAGCGCCACCGGCAGCACCGGCAGCACGCAGGGCGAGAGCGCCGTCGCCGCACCGGCGAGGAACCCGAAGAGAACCAGCAGTGCCATCCGGGCGAACGCTAGATGAGGAAGCTGGTCGGCAGATAAATCCGCGTCCCAGCCGACGCCGGGGCGCCGGCACCACCGGCAGTCAGGGCACCTCCACGTAGCGGACGGGGGTGACCTCGGTCCTCGCGGCGACGAAGTCGGGGAGGAGGGCGAGGGCGAGAGCCTCGTCCGCGGCCTCGACGCACCACCAGATGCGGTGGCCGCCGGCGAGGCAGGTGGAGGGCGCCGGGCGCCCCCGCAGGGGGCTGTCGAACGAGCGCCAGGCGGCGAAGGCCGTCTCGCACTCGCCGGGATCGTGTCGGTGCTGAAGCAGGAAGTCGGGCATGTCAGGCCTCCGATCCCGCGACCGGCGCCCCCTGGGGAGCGCCGGTCGCGGGTTGACGTGGATCGGTCTCAGGTGCGGGCCGGCTCGGGCTCGACGCCGACCTCGAGCTGCCGCCGCTGGCGCAGCTGCGGCATCCGCTCGAGGAAGCCCGGCAGGTACCAGTTGCGGTCGCCGAGGAGCTTCATCGTCGCCGGCAGCAGGACCCCGCGGATGATCGTCGCGTCGATCAGGACCGCGGCCGCCATGCCCACCCCCATCTCCTTGAAGTCGAGGAAGGAGAGGGTCGCGAACACCGAGAACACGCCGATCATCACGGCGGCGGCGCTGGTCACCGTGCCCGCCGTCTGCGAGATGCCCTCGCGGACCGCGTCATCGGTGCTCATGCCGCGGTCGTAGAGCTCGCGGACTCGGGTGAGGATGAACACGTGGTAGTCCATCGAGAGCCCGAAGAGGATCACGAAGAGGAAGACCGGCAACCAGTTCGTGACCCCGCCGTTGGATTCGAAGCCGAGCAGCGACTCCGCCCAGCCCCACTGGAACGCCATCACCAGCACCCCGTAGGCGGCGCCCACCGAGAGCAGGTTGAGGACGATCGCCTTGATCGGGATGACGATCGAGCGGAACGTGAACAGCATCAGCAGGAACGCCAGCCCGAGGACGAAGGCGATCACCAGAGGCAACCGCTCGGAGAGGACCTGGGCGAAGTCCTCGGTCGAGGCGGCGCCGCCGGTGACGTTCGCCTCCACCCCGGAGGTGCCCGCCAGCGCGGCGGGGACGACCGTGTCGCGGAGCTCGTCGAGCGCCGCCACCGAGGCCTCGTCGGTGCCGTTGCCCTCGCTGGGGACGGCGACGTTCGCCACGGTGCCGTCGTCGCTGTAGGTGACGTCGGGCGTCGCGATGAACGTCTGCGAGCCCTCGGCGGCCGCGACCAGCCGGTCGACGACGACCTCGCCTTCGCCGCTGCGCACGTCGCCTGCCTCGACCACGATTTCGTTGACGTTCGCCTTGTCGGGGAACGCCTCGGTGTAGCGGTCGTAGGTCTGCATCACGGGCAGGTTCTGCGGCATGTCATCGGTGCTCGTCTGGGTCGTCTCCATGCTCAGGGCCGGGATCGCCATCGCGATCAGGAGGCCCGCGGAGGCAACCGCCGAGAGCAGCGGCCGGCGGGTGACCGCGGTCACGACCCGGCGCCACACACCGCCGCTTCCGCTTCCCTCGCGCCGCCTGCGGAGGAACGGCAGCCGGCCCTTCATCACCCGGTCGCCGAGCCAGGCGAGGACCGCCGGCAGGACCAGGAGGGAGACGAGCAGCTCGATCGCGACCACGGTCACGGTCGCCACCGCGAAGGACTCGAACGTCGACTCGCCGGTGAGGAACATCCCGGACATCGCGATCATCACCGTGATCCCGGAGATCATCACCGCGCGTCCCGAGGTTGCCGCCGCTGCCATCAGCGACTCGTGCGGGCTCTTGCCGCTGGCGCGCTCCTCGCGCTCGCGGCGCATGTAGAACAGCGAGTAGTCGACGCCAACGGCGAGGCCGATCAGCAGGATCAGCGCGTCGATGTTGCCGTCGAGCGGGAACAGCGCGCTGGGGATGACGACCATCGCCATCGTCGCCATCACCCCGGTCAGGGCGAGGATCAGCGGCACGCTGGCGGCGACCAGCGCCCCGAGCGCGACGAGCAGGATCAAGAGGGTCAGCGGCAGCGAGATCATGCCCGCCTTGCCCAGGTCCGAAGCGAAGGCCCCTTCGAGGGCCTCCTCGGAGGACCCCCCGCCGAACTGCTCGACGGTGAACCCGGGATCGGCGCCGTTCAGGCCCGCGACCGTCTCTTCGCTGTCGACGACGTTTTCCGCCACGTCCTCTTCGGGCCCGGCGATCTCGAAATCGATCAGGACCGAGCGGCCGTCCTCGGAGATCGCACCGCCCCCCTGGCTGGGGGTCGCGACGTTCTCCACGTGGGGGGTCTCCCTCAGCGCCGCGGCGGATCGGGCCACGACCGCCTCGAAGGCGGGGTCCCTGGCGCCGACCGAGTCGCTCTGGATCAGGAGGACCTCTTCGGTCGGGCGGAGCCCGGCGTCGGTCAGTGCCCGCTCGGCCTGATGGGACTCGCCGGAGAAGGCGTCGACGGTCGAGATGTCCTGTCGTTCGACCAGGCCGGAGCCGAGGAAGATGGCGACCAGGGCAACAACCGTCGCCAGCCACCCCCAGATTGCCAGCTTGCGGTGATTAGAGCTCCACTGCGCGGCGCGGGCCGCGATGTTCCTGCGTTGCATGAGATCTGCTCCTCTGCGGTTGGGTGATTGCATGACCGCAGCCTCGCCTCGCGCCGCCCCCCGGACATCAGGGGCAGACCCTGATTCGACCCTGAGATCCGGATTTCAGGGTTAGGGTGGGTTGGAAAGGAAGTGGAGATGGCGACGGCGCTGGTCGGCAGAGATGGAGAACTGGAGTTCCTCACCGCTCGCCTGGCGGAGGCCGAGGGCGGGTCGGCGCGGTTCGCCGCGGTCGAAGGCGATCCGGGGATGGGGAAGAGCCGGCTGCTGCGGGAGCTGGCCGAGCGGGCCGGCGGCCGCGGCTGCGTCGTCCTCCACGGGCGCGCCGCCGAGTTCGAGCGCGAGCTGCCGTTCGGTCTCTTCGTCGACGCGCTCGACAGCTTCCTCGAGGCCGCCCCGGGGTCGGCTTTCGGGGCGCTGGACCAGGAGCAGGTCGACGAGCTGGCCTCGGCTTTCCCGGCGATGCGGCCCCTCGCCTCCGGCCACTCCCCGGCACCCGCGCCCGAAGACCGGATCCGCGTCTACGGCGCCGTCCGCGAGCTGCTCGCCTGCCTGGCCCCGGGCAAGACGGTCCTGATCACGCTCGACGACCTGCACTGGAGCGACCGCGCCTCGCTCGAGCTGATCGGCCACATGCTGCGGCGGCCACCGCGGGCGAAGGTGATGATCGCCTTCAGCTACCGGACCCGGCGCCTCGACTCCTCGGTGATGAGCGAGATCCGCGCCGCCGCCGACGGCGGCAGCCTGGGCCTGCAGCGCCTCGGGCCGCTGGGGCCTGAAGACGCCGGCGCGCTCCTCGCCGGCAACCCGCGGGCGGAGGAGATCCTCGAGCAGAGCGGCGGCAACCCCTTCTACATCCTCGAGCTCTCGCGGGCAGAGCCGGTCGCCGCTCCGCGGCCGGCCGGCGACCGCTTCGAGGGCGTGCCGGAGGCGATCGGGCTGGCGATCGACCGGGAGCTCGGCGCCCTCTCCGACGACGGCCGCGCCCTCGCCAACGCCTCGGCGGTGGTGGGAGATCCCTTCAGCCTCGACCTCTCGATCAAGGCCGCAGGGCTGGAGCCGGGCGAGGGGCTGGCCGCTCTCGACGAGCTGGCCGCGACCGACCTGATCCGCGCCACCGACGTCCCCCGCCGCTTCCAGTTCCGCCACCCGCTGGTCCGCTCTGCCGTCTACGAGGCGGTGCCGGAAGGCACCCGGCTGGCGATCCACTCCCTCTGCGCCGAGCTCCTCCGCGACGGCCGCGAGGGGCTCTCCGTGCGGGCCCACCACGTCGAGCAGTCGGCGCAGTTCGGGGACCTGGCGGCGGTGGAGCTGCTGCGGGACGCGGCCCTCGCCTCGGCGGCGCGAGCGCCTGCGAGCGCCGTCCGCTGGCTGCGGGCGGCGCTGCGCCTGCTCCCCGAGGACGCCCCGACCCCGCTGCGCCAGGAACTGCTGTTGCCCCTGCCGGGCCTGCTCACCTCGCTGAGCGACTTCATCGGCGCCTACGAGGCGGCGCTGGCGGCGCTCGACAGCGTCGCCCCCGGGCAGCGCGAGCTCGCGGTCGGGATGACGATCGCCTGCGCGACCTTCGAGCACGCCCTCGGGGACCGGGAGCGCGCCGGCGCCCGCCTCGACGACGCGCTCGAGGAGGCACTTGCCGAGGGAGGCCCAGATGCGGTCGCGCTGCTGATCGCGAAGCTGATGGACCGCTTCTACGACCGCAGCTTCGCGGAGATGCCGGAGTGGGGGGAGCGGGCAGTCGCCGCAGCGGAAGGGATCGACAGCCGCCCGCTGCGGGCCGCCGCCGCGGGTGCCCACCTGATGGGCTGCGCGCTCGGCGGCCGGGTCGAGGAGGCGCAACGCAACCGCCCCGGCGTGATCGAGCTGATCGACGGCCTCTCCGACGAGGAACTCGCCGAGCGCCTCGACGCGATCGGCTGCCTGGCCGCCGCCGAGATGTACCTCGACGAGTTCGCCGACGTGGTCACCCACGGCCTCCGCGGGATCAAGGTGGGGAGGGCCAGCGGGCGGGCCGCGTTCGCTCCGACCCTCGTCCCCTGCGTCGGGACCTGCGGCTGGATGCTCGGCGACATCGACCTCTCGCTCGAGATCCTTTCGACCGCTGCCGAGGCGGCGCGGGTGAGCCGCAACCAGCTGCAGCTGGCCTGGAGCCTGCTCAACCTCGCCTTCGCGCAGGCGGTGCAGGGAGACGTGGAGGGCGCCAAGGCCAGCGGCGAAGAGGCGACCGCGATCGCGGCCGAGCTGGGCGACAGCGCGATCAGCAGCTGGGCCGGGCTCTGCCTCGGGATCGCCCTGAGGGAGGACGGTCAGTATCAGCGGGCGACCGACACCTTCACGACGATGATGGGAGGCAGCGGCGCCCACCAGATCCCCGGCGGCTGGCGCGCCCACGCGGCGCTGGAACTGACCCGGGCCGCCGTCGGCGCCGACCGGCTCGAGCTCGCTGAGGAAAGCCGCCGGCACGCGAACGACGCGGCCGAGGAAACGGGCCTGCCGATGGCGCGGGCCTGGGCCGACCGCGCGGAGGCGGAGGTGCTGCTCGCCAGGGGAGAGGCCGGGGTCGCGGCCGAGCTGGCGCTCGCCGCGGCGAAGGTCGCCGGCGGGCTCAGCGCCCGCATCGACCGGGCGACCTCACGTGAGTTGGCCGGGCGCGCCCTCGCCGCCGCCGGCGAGCGGGACCGCGCCGTCGAGCAGCTGGCCCTCGCGGCTGAGGAGTTCGACCAGTGCAAGGCGTTCCGCCACCGCGACCGCGTCGAGCAGGAACTCGGCCGCCTTGGTCACCGGACCTCGCGCCGCAGCCGGCCCGCCGCCGGCGAGGCGAGCGGCCTCGACTCGCTCACCGGCAGGGAGCGCGAAGTCGCCCAGCTGCTGGTCGAGCGGATGACCAACGCCGAGATCGCCGGGGAGCTGTTCCTCAGCGAGAAGACCGTCGAGAGCCACCTGCGGAACATCTTCCGCAAGCTCGACGTCTCCTCGCGGGTGGAGGTCGCGAGGCTGGCCGAGGGCGCGGAGGCGCGGCCCTGACGAGAGGCGCGTCCCTGACTATGCGAGGCTAGCGCTCAGCTCCGCGTCGATCTCCAGCAGGTAGGGCGCGACCGAGCCCTCGTAATCGGCTTTGCGGTCGGCGGAGAGGTCCTTCCAGCCGGTCACCGAGCCCCGGCAGTTCCCGGCCCCGCAGAGGCATCCGCCCGGGAAGTGCTCGATCGAGTAGTTGCGCATCGCGTAGTCGAAGGTGATCTCCTCGCCGGCGGAGATCGCTGCCCGGGCGACGAAGTCGCAGGCGCCGGTCTCGTTCACCTCGACGCCGCAATTCGGATCGCAGGAATGGTTCACGATCGGGCCGAGGCCGCGATGCCGGGCCCACTTGGTCCGGCTGATCTGCGTCGCGTGAGAGTCGTTGCGCTCGACCTCGCCCTCGAGCTCGCCGATCATCACGGTCTCGCCGACCTGGAACCGGCGGGTAGCGCGAACACCACCGCCCTTGCCGCCCTCGGGAGTGCAAAGCTCATATCCGACCGGATCCAAAGGACCGCCTCTCAATTGTTTGGCGCGGCGAAACCGCGTCGGGCGACCCTAGCCCATCGCCGTACGGGGGAGGGAAACGCCGAGCCACCCATCCACGCCGCTCACCTGTCACGCTGAACGAGATGAGCAACGCCGTCACCTACGCGCTGGAGGGCCGCCCGGTCACCAGCGAAGAGTTCTTCGACGTCATCGCCGGCGGCGGCCGCCAGCTCGCCATCCAGCAGATGACCGCAAAGATCGAGAGCGTCACCTGCCCCCAGCACGGCCAAAGCGCCGTCGTCACCGAGGTCGACCAGTCCCCCGAAGGCCTCGGCTTCACCATCTCCGGCTGCTGCGACGAGCTGATCGACCGCGCCCACAGCGCCGCGGCTTACCCGGTCGATTCGTAGTTCGCTCCTGCGTGGAGGCCGCGGGGTCGGTCGGGGATGTCGATTTTCGCTGCCCTTGTTCGTCATCTGGGTAGAGGCGGGGCAACCGGGTCCTGCCGGACGACGAAGGAGACGAGCAGATGCCAGCGACCACGAGCGCCCGATCCCGCCTGATCCTCTTGATGTCCGCCTCGCTGGACGGCTTCCTCGCCCGCGCGCCGGGAGAGATGGACTGGCTGGCCGAGCCCGGTGAGGTCGCCGATGCGGCCGGCGCCGCCCGTCACGCCGCCAACCTCGAGCTGATCGGCCAGGTGCGGGAGATCGTCCTCGGTCGCGGCGCCTACGACGAGATGGCCCCGGCCTGGAGCAGCTCCGACAGCCCGATGGCGCGGCGGATCAACTCCCTGCCCAAGCTCGTCTTCTCCGGGAGCGAGCCCGAGTTCGAGTGGGTCAACAGTCGGCGCTCGGCACGGCCGGTGGAGGAGGAGATCCCCGAGCGCAAGAAGGCGGGGGAGGGGGACCTCGTCTGCTTCGGCGGCGCCCGCTTCGCCCACTCGCTCGCCCGCCACCGCCTCGTCGACGAGTACCGGCTGACGATCCACCCCGTCGCCCTCGGCGAGGGCCTGCCCCTCTGGCACGGCCTGCCCGAGCCCCAGCGCTTCGCCCCGGTCTCGACCTCGACCTACCCCGACGGCGTCGTCACCCACCTCCTCGCCGCCAAGAACTGAAGGAGGCAGAGATGTCCGCGACCGTGCTCTTCATGTCGATGTCCCTGGACGGCTTCGTCGCCGGCCCCAACGAGCGGGTCGACAACGGCCTCGGCGACGGCGGCGAGCGCCTGCACGAGTGGATCTTCGCCGGCGCCCCGACCGAGCATGGCGGCGTGCCGGGGCGGCCGGAGGGTGTCAATGGGGAGGTGATGGACGAAGCGATGGCGACCGGGGCGGTCGTCGCCGGCCGCGGCACCTTCGCGCCGGCGCAGGGCTGGGGCGGCGACCACCACGACGGTGTGCCGATCTTCATCCTCAGCCGCCAGAAGTCCGGACCCGACCCGAAATGGCCGCTGGTGACCTACCTCGACGACGTCGAGACGGCGATGGCCAGCGCCAAAGAAGCCGCCGGCAACAAGGACGTCCTCGTCCACGGCGCCACCGTCGCCCAGTTGGCCCTCGCCGCCGGCGTCCTCGACGAGCTCCAGATCCACCTGATCCCGGTCCTGCTGGGAGAGGGCCGGCGCCTCTTCGAGCACCTGGGGCGCGAGCACATCGAGCTGGAGCCGATCCGATGCATGGAGGGCGACGGGGTCACGCACCTCCGCTACCGGGTCCTCAGGTAGGCGAGCCGGCGAGCGCCTTCGCGACCCGGGCGACGCCCGCTACCTCCCGTTCCGCTCCCGGTGCTTACAGCCAGGCCAGCAACAAGGCCGCCGCTGCCCTTCTTCCAGCTCCTCCCGAGTCCGTCGAATCCGCCGCTCCCGCGTCTTCTCCTGCTTCGCGTCCTCGACCCAGCAGATGAACTCGTTGCGGGCCAGCGGAGTGATGTCCTTCCAGGTCTCGAGAACCGCGGCGTCCGCCACCAGTGCCGTTCGCAGGTCTGCAGGCAACTCGTGCACGACGCCGCCGGGAACCTGAGAGTTGCTCATGGCGCCATGTTAGGACTCGGCCGGCGCGATTAAGGTCGACGACCCCCCCGCTGCGTCAGCTCAATCCGCTATCTCTCGCCGCTTCGTCCGCAGCAGCCCGGACCGTCCTATAAGCGGTTGAAACAGGAGATGAACAACTTTGTAGCGAGTCAGGCATCTCAGGCGAAAAGTGTCTGAAATTCGGAGGAGCGGTTGGAGTGACGCGCCGCCTGCTCGCTTAGTCTCCGATTCCCATGGCTATCAGCCCCACGGCAATACAGGTTCCCGACCGGGTCCAGGGACACGGCGAGGTCTTCACTCGGCGATGGGTAGTCGACTTGATCCTAGATCTTGTTGGCTACCGCGCCGATCGCGATTTAGTTGGAATGAAGGCGGTCGAGCCAGCCTGTGGGTCCGGAGCTTTCCTTGTGGCGATGATCGAGCGCTTGATGGACTCCGCCCGCCTTCAGGGCCGAGATCTCAAGGACGCCCAAGGGGCATTGGTTGCCACGGATTTGCTCCCTAGAAACGTCGCCCTGAGCCTAGCCGCGGCGCGCGAGACTCTGGAGTCGGGAGGGATGCAACGAAACCTCGCCGAAAAACTTGCTAGCGCATGGATAAGGCAGGGGGATTTTTTGCTCGATCCTCCGACTGGAGGCTCGGTGGACTACGTGGTTGGCAACCCTCCCTACGTGCGGCTTGAGGCGGTCTCCCGCGATCGGTCTGAGGCCTATCGGCTCGCTTGCAAGACGATGGG
>Ga0307300_10000026_pt1 | contig 41242 bp, 32 predicted proteins | sample ER_DNA_181_FD_194492 | JGI IMG/M metagenome (GOLD analysis project Ga0307300, IMG submission 194492) | Bulk soil microbial communities from the East River watershed near Crested Butte, Colorado, United States - ER_DNA_181 | ecosystem: Environmental > Terrestrial > Soil > Floodplain | place... | reverse complement strand
GCAGGTACACCACCTGACAGATGTCGTTGAGGTAGTCGAACTTGCCTCTCCAGTCATCGCCCATCACCAAGATGTCGGCCTGGTGCTCCAGCACGTAGTCACGTTTCTGCTCGAGGCTTTCCTCGATGAAGACCGCGTCGACAGCCTTGACATTGGCAACGATCTCGAGGCGTTCCTCCTGACTGAAGACCGGATTACGACCCTTCTTGGAGAAGTTCAGCCTGTCCGAGGAAACACCCACGATGAGCCGGTCACCGAGAGCGGCCGACCGGTTGAGCACGCGTATGTGGCCGACGTGGAATACGTCGAATGTGCCGAAGGTGATGACGGTCTTGCCCGCCACGGCAACTCCTCCTCTACGCCAGGCCTGTTTCCGCCAACCCTACGGGCACAACGGCCCGTCACTTGAGATCGCTCGCTGACTGAGGCTGCGGAATTTCAGCCGCAGAAGCTCAGTCTGGAGGGCGGGTAAAGACGGCTCGCCAGTGATGCATCCCGGGCGGATCGCGGACCTCTTCCGCGCTCATCAGCTCCAGACCTTCTACGGCAAACGACTCGATGTCGGCACGGCTGAGTGGCCATGGCGGCCCATCGACCGGTTCATCACCCGCGCCTGCGACGGCTAGCACCACCAGCGTGCCTCCCGGCGCGACGAAGCGGCCAATGTGGAGGGTGACGGTTGGACGCAGGCGCACGGGCAGCGACTGCGTGGTGTAGGTCTCCACCACAAGATCGAAACGCTGACGCCACTCCGTCGGCGGATTCAGCAGATCGGCGACCCGGAAATCCACCGGGCTCGTTGGGAAGCGGCGCCGTGCCGATTCGATCGCGGATTTCGAGATGTCGAAGGCGATCACACGGTATCCATGAGCCGCGAGGAACGCCGCGTCATCGCCCAGTCCCGAACCCACCACCAGCGTGCGGCACCCCGACTTGGTCGGTTGCTGCTTGACCCACTCGACCAGCAGCGGGTGGGGTGCCCGGCGATCCCACGGCACGATCGCCTGCCCCTGCGCAGCGTCAGCGTAGAGCTGTTCAAACCAGCCGGTCGGGTCGCCGTCCCGCAAGGCCTCCCCTGACCGTCGGCGCGCGTCGGCGTCCGGATCCTGTGCCGTCATGCCCCTATCCTGGCGGACCACGGCACAGGCCGAGTGCGCCGGAGCCCGACATTCACCTGTTGCCGGACTTGTCGGCAAGCGAGGCTAGCTGAGGTCGTGCAGCGTCAGTTCGAGTTGGTCGAGACCGTGATCGAGCTGCGCTTCGCTGATCACCAGGGGCGGGGCCAGCCGGAGCGTGGAGCCGTGCGTGTCCTTGGCCAGCACACGGCGCCGGGCCAGCGCCTCACAGACGTCACGACCGGTGCCGAGACGGGGATCGACGTCAACGCCGGCCCACAAGCCGCGTGAGCGGACCGCGACCACGCCGCGTCCGACCATGCGATCCAGCCGCTCCCGCAGCTGAAGGCCTAACTCGGCTGCGCGCTGCTGATAACTGCCGGTCTCCAGCAGCCGGACGACGGCGAGCCCGATCGCGCAGGCGAGCGCGTTCCCACCGAAGGTGCTGCCGTGCTGGCCCGGTTGCAGTACACCGAGCACGTCATGATCAGCAACGACCGCTGACACCGGCACGAGGCCACCGCCCAGCGCCTTGCCCAGCAGGTAGACGTCAGCGATGACATTCTCATGCTCCAACGCGAGAGTGCGGCCCGTACGCCCGAGCCCGGACTGGATCTCGTCGGCGATGAACAGCACCCGATGCTGACTCGTCAGCTCGCGCACTCCAGCCATGTACCCCGGGGGCGGGATCCGTACGCCTGACTCCCCCTGGATCGGCTCCAGCAGGACTGCGACGACATCATCGGTGATCGCGTCGCGGAGCGCCTCAAGATCACCGTAAGGCACCGAGACGAAACCCGGGGTGTACGGCCCGAAATGATCATGCGCCAATGGATCGTCGGAGAAGCTGATGATCGTCGTCGTACGGCCATGGAAGTTGCCGGAGGCAACTATGATCACAGCCCGACCATCTGGCACACCCTTGACCTCATAACCCCACTTGCGCGCGACCTTGATCGCGGATTCCACAGCCTCGGCGCCGGTGTTCATCGGCAGTACCATTTCCTTGCCGAGCAACGCAGCCAGGCTTTCCGCAAAGGGAGCCAGCTGATCATGGTGGAAGGCACGTGACGTCAGCGTGAGTCGCTCGAGCTGCTCCTTGGCGGCGGCTACCAGTGCCGGGTGACGGTGTCCGAAGTTCGCAGCCGAGTACGCCGCGAGGAAATCCAAGTACTGCTCACCGTCGGTGTCGGTGAGCACCGCGCCGGATCCGCTTGCTACCACAACGTCCAGCGGGTGGTAGTTGTGAGCGACGTGCTCATCCTCGAGATGAAGCAAGTGGCTGGCATGCGTAAGGGTGTGGTCTGTGGTGATCACGATGATGCTCCTGCCCTTCTTATGTGGTGCTCTTCGCGCACGTCGCGCTGGAAGCTGCTGTCTTCCTCACTCGCTCGCAGGCGGAAAGGCGCTGGCCGCTCGACTCGCTCGTCGGGCAGCAGCGGCGCGAGTCCGACGCTCGTCGCACGAGTGTTGCGCGCAGGCCTGATCTCCTGGGTGCAACACTTCACGCCGCCACCGCCCTTGATCAGCTCGCTGAGATCGACCGAAATCGGCCAGTACCCGGCGGCAGCAAGTCCTTCGCGCAGCTGACGTGCACCCGCAGGGATGAACACGTGCAGCCCGTCGCTGACCGTATTGAGTCCGAAGGCGTACGCGTCAAGTTCGCTCGCGATGAGAGCATCGGGGAACAGTCCAGCCAGCAGCCGACGACTCCCCTTACTGAATGCGTCCGGATAGTACGCAATGTGATCACGCTCGTCATCGAGCACGGCCAGAGCAAGATCGAGATGGAAGAGCCGCGGGTCCACCAGCTCAAGGCTGATCACTTCGCGACCCGTCAGCGTGGCAAGCTCACGATGAGCTTCTGGGGTTGTTCGGAAGCCGTAGCCGGCGAGGATGCTCCTCGACAGCACGGCGAAGTCGCCCTCGGCCTCATTGACGGCGACCGCCGGCTGCGCAGCTCCGCCGCCGTACAAGATGCCGTTCCGCTGATGCCACGCCGCGTGTATCGCGGCTTCTGCCTCGCGTTCCGGGTTGGCGAATTTGGCCGGCAATGTGCGGCCATCCACCACTGTTGCGCCGTTCGCAGCGAAGACCATGTCGGGCAGGCCGGGCAGCGGCTCCAAAAGGTCAACTCGATGGCCTGTCGAGCGGTAAGCGTCAACAAGCCCTGACCATTGCCGGACGGCCAGGGCATGGTCCATATGCCCGCTCGGATCCATCCACGGGTTGATCGAATAGGCCACGTCGAAATAGGTCGGCGGGCACATCAGATAGTGCCGAAGTTTCGCCCGTCGTACCGGGTGCCCGGCGTGGTTCAGCACTGTGGTTGTCACTCTTGAAGGGTAGGGTCCGAAAGGGCGCAAGTCAGATAGTGTGATCAATGAAACCGAGGAGACTGTGTTGCGTCTTGACGAGATCGATCACAAGATTCTTGCGCGGCTGACAGACCACGGTCGGGAAAGCTTCGCCATGCTCGGGCATCATGTTGGGCTGTCCACAGCGGCCACCAAGCGACGCGTTGACCGGCTCCGATTAAGCGGTGTGATCCGGCGATTCACGGCCGACATTGAGCCTGCGGCTCTGGGTTGGACGATTGAGGCCTTTGTCGAGGTCTACTGCGAGGGCCGAGTGCCGCCGGACCGGATGCGCGAAATGGTGAGCACTATCCCCGAAGTTGTTGAGGCGTACACCGTCACCGGCGAAGCAGACGGGATCCTCCGGGTACGAGCCGCCGACACGGACCACTTCGAGAAGGTGCTCGGTATCATCCGCAACCATCCGGGTGTCTCTCGTACCCGATCTTCGCTGGTTCTCTCCCGACTCTGAGAACAGTTTCGGATAACGGGGCGGGTTATGCCGCGACTACTATGCGGCACAATCCGCCCCGCCGCTACCAAGCGGCACAATCCGGCACCGTCTTCGCGTGTCCGGGACGAGACCCGCGGTGTGGAGTGATGCGTTAGGTTCAGCAGATGTGAGGCTGAAGCAGTGACCGATACCAGTCCTCCTCTTGAGTCAGGCCGCCCGGGGGCGGCGGCGCCGGTGCGCAGGATCCGCATCACCGACTTCTACAACGCAAAGCGCCAACACGAGCGCTGGGCCATGCTGACCAGCTACGACCAGTACACCGCCGAGCTGTTTGACGAGGCCGGGGTCTGGGCATTGCTGGTCGGTGACTCCGCGGCCAACAATGTCTACGCCTACGAAACCACGCTGCCCGTCACGGTTGAGGAGCTGCTGCCACTGGTGCGCGCCGTGGTGAAGTCCACGAAACGAGCTTTCGTCATCGCCGACCTGCCCTTCGGTTCGTACGAGGACGGCCCTTCGCAGGCTCTGGAGACCTCGATCCGCTTCATGAAGGAGGGCGGCTGCCACGCTGTGAAGTTCGAGGGTGGGCGACGCGTAGCTGAGCAGATCCGCAAGGTGACCGGCGCTGGCATCCCGGTGATGGCGCACATCGGGTTCACTCCTCAGAGCGAACACCAGCTCGGCGGCTATCGGGTGCAAGGCCGCGGCGATGACGCGCGGCGGCTGCTGACCGACGCGCACGCCGTCGCGGATGCGGGTGCGTTCGGCGTGGTCTTGGAGATGGTGCCCGGTGACCTGGCTCGACAAGTCACAGCTGAACTCGACATCCCAACGGTCGGCATCGGTGCCGGCCCGGACTGCGACTCACAAGTCCTCGTCTGGCAAGACATGGCCGGGCTGCGGCGCGGCCGGATGCAGCGTTTTGTAAAGCAGTACGCTGATCTGGCCAAGATCATCGGCGACGCGGCCGCCGCGTACGTCGATGATGTCAAGGACGGCACGTTCCCAAGCGAGCAGCACACGTTCGCTTCAACGATTCCTAGTCTCGAGGGCAGGTCATGAAGATCGCTCGTAGTGTTGCCGAGTACGCCGCGCTCCGCGGCGCCCTCGAGGGGTCCACAGCCCGACGAGTTGCCTACGTGGCCACGATGGGCGCTCTGCACGACGGACATCGCTCGCTCATCAGGCTGGCCAAGACGCTGGGCGATGTCGTTCTGGTCAGCATCTTCGTCAACCCGCTGCAATTCGGACCGGGCGAGGACTATGCCCGCTACCCACGACCCCTCGAGGACGATCTTCGCGTCTGCGAGGCTGACGGCGTCGACATCGTCTTCGTGCCGAGCGTCAGGGATCTATACCCCCCTGGCCGCCAGGTCAGCCTGGACGCCGGCACCCTCGGGTCGGTGCTCGAGGGACACTCCCGGCCCGGCCACTTCAACGGAATGCTCACGGTCGTCCTGAAGTTGTTCAACATCATCCGCCCGCACGTCACCGTCTTCGGCGAGAAGGACGCGCAGCAACTCGCCTGCATTCAGCGAATGGTGACCGACCTGAACATCGCAATAGAGATCATCGGCGCACCGATCGTCCGAGAGCCTGACGGGTTGGCACTGTCCAGTCGGAATGTCTTCCTCACCGCTAACGAACGCGCCGTGGCGCGAAGCCTTTCCGCCGCGTTGGAGAAAGCGGCAACCCAAAGCTCGGTTCCTGCGGCCCGAGCGGCGGCGTACGAGGTCTTGGATCGGGCCGAGGCTGAGCCGTGTTTTGAACTGGACTACGCCACAATCGTCAATCCGGCCACGTTCGCTGAAGTGCCAGATGATCACGTTGGGCTTGCTAGCTTCGTAGTGGCGGCTCGCGTCGGCGAAACGCGCTTGATCGATAACACGACGATCAACTTCGCACCCGCCCTGTGGGCTTGACGTACTTGGCGCCGCCCCGTGGATCTGGAGACTGCAGCCAACGAGCTCTACGCCCGCTCTCCCGATGAGTTCGTCGAGCGACGGCAACAGCTCGTTGCGGAGGCCCGACAGGCGGGGGATCGCCAGCTCGCGACGCAGATCGGCAAGCTGCGGCGACCCACCCGCAGTGCTTGGCTGATCAACCTGCTCGCTCGTGAGGAACCGAACGAGGTCAGCGCGCTCCTCGAACTCGGAGCCGCCCTTCAGGACGCGCAGCAGCGGATGGCCGGGGATGAACTGCGCCAGCTCTCCACGCAACGTCGTAAGGCGGTTGACGCGCTGGCGCGGCGGGCAATCGAGCTAGGCCGTGAGCATGGCTACAGTCCGCCGGACGGAGCGGTACAAGAAGCCAGCCAGACGTTGCAAACAGCGCTAGGCGACCCCGAAATTGCTGAGCTCGTACGCAACGGACGGCTGAGCCAGGCCGTTACGTACGGGGGTTTCGGGCCGACTGATCTGGCGTCCGCTTTTGGTGCGCCGCCCCCGCCGAAGGCGCCTAGCCGGCCGGCGAAGCAGGCGCCCGCCGAGCCGGCACACGCACTGGATCCGAAGCAGCGTCGCGCAGCCGAGAAAGCAGCGGCCGAGGCACGGGAACGGGCCGCGACCGCACGTCAAGCCGCTGAGTCAGCGGAGGCGCAGGCAGAAGCGGCCACCCAGCACGCGGATGAACAGGCCGACCAGGTCGAGTCGCTCCGCAGCCAACTGCGCCAAGCCGAAGCCGCCGAGCGGGAGGCTCGTGAGGCGGCGCGAGCCGCGAGGAAGCACTACCAAGAACTCCGCCAAGCCGCCCTCTCAGCCGAGCAGGCGGCAGCTGCTGCGGAACAGGCCCTTGAGGAGTAGCGGCAAATCACACGCCTAGGCGACTGATTGGAGATGCAGCAGCAGCGCCGAGCCGCGGCGCGCCGGCGGCAAGGGGATGCCGGCCGCGCCGAGCGCCTGGCCCGTCAGTACCGGAGCACCTGACGCCCACGACGGTGTAACGGTCTGCGCCTCGCCGGGGCGAGCCCCGATCACTTCGATCCGGTACGACGTGGCTGGGTCGAGTCCGTCGATGCGGATCCGCCGGCTGACCAGCGTCCGTTCCAGCCAAACCAGAGCGAACAGCGCCTCGTCGCGATCAGCGGCCACCACGCCGTGGGCCAGGAAGCCCCGATCGCTTTCGTCTGAGCGCACCGTGGTTCCGGAGTGCAGCAACGCCCGAAACTTCTTATAGAGCCCCAGCCATCGATGGATGGCGCGCAAGTTGCCCGGAGCTTGCTTCCGAAGATCGATTCCCAGACCGAGCCGGCCGAAGAAGGTTGAGATCGCCCGGTACGCCGAGGAGGTCGCGTCGTCGGGCTCGTCCAGCGCTGGCTGCCACACCAGCCCTGGCGGCAGCAGCTGCACGAGGCCGGCAAAGTCGGCATGCCGTGCAGTGGAGTCACCAGACAGATCAGCGCCGACAGCCCTGGTGGCCATCGCCAGGTCGAGGCTCGTCGTCTGAATGGTGAGCTGCGGATAACGCTCACGCAGCGCATCGAGCAGCCGGTACGCCGCCAGTGTGCTTTTATGCTGGGCCGGGGTGGCTCCCGGCCGGTGTGCACCTTGTGGCGGCGACCAGCTCAGCAACGACACGTGGTGGCGGTCAAGGAGCTTGGTCAGCCTTTCCCACACGTGCACCATCGCCGGGCGCACCGACAGATCGAGCACCTGTCGCCTCACCCCATCGCGCTCCACAGTCAGCAGCCAGTCCGGATGATCACGGGCAGTGGCGGGGTCCGCCTCGAACAGCTCAAGTTCGATCACGAATCCGACTTCAAGATCAAAGTTGCGGATCCGCGTCAGCAGCCCATCAAGATCGGCTGACGATCCCGTGTCGGTCAAGCCGGCACTGTCGGCGTACGGGTCGAGGCCGGCGCGCGAGCACCAACCGATGTCCAGCAGGAACGTCTCGGCACCGACAGCCGCGGCGTACTCGGCGAGGCTCAGCATTGCCTGCCGATCATGGTGAGCGAACGCGGGAGCGCCGGCGTCGAAGATGATGCGGTTGTCGCGGGGCGCTTCCTGCTGCAGGTGCCGGTGCAGGCGCGCGGCTGCTGCATCGAGCCCGTCGCCCCAAGCCCACACGACCCACGGGGAGTGGTAGGCCTCACCGATGCCCAGCACGATCTCCCCCGCCTGCAAGAACTCCCCGCCACCGAGATAGGTCCTGCCGTAGGCCGTGCGCTCCACGCGATGCTGGACAGCACCACTGAAAGCAACATGCACTTGCCATACCTGACCGCGACGAAAGCCGGTTCCTGCCTCCGCCAGAGCTAGCTGGGCTGGCCGGTCGTCAAACCCAACATGATCAACAGACCAGGAGCCAGACCGCAACGCCGCGGTAGACAACGCGGGTCCGTCGAACTCGATTCGGTGCGTGGCCAGATCACTGACCGGTAGGAAAAGCTCCAGGGCTTCAAGCCGGTAGTCGGCGACATTCTTGTTGGTGACCCCAGCACGACAGCGGACTAGACCATTGTCCGTGAGCTGGATGGCGAGGTCGAGGCTCAGCCTGTTCACTCGATCCTCAGCTTCGATGATCACGGTGTCGGCACCGACCTCGGTGAGCCCGGGTAGTACTGGCGTGTCGCTGATCAACCGTGCCTGGCTCCGGGTGAAGGACGCCGCGGATGTGTAGCCATCGTGAGATCCCGCCAATGCCGCGCGCGAGCTCCAACCAGCCGAAAGCTCCGGTACCAGCGAGGACATCATCGACGGCAGCGGATCGAGGCCAGTCGGGCCGAAGGCGGCGAGCAGTGCATCCGCCGATAGCCCATCAAGATCACCAAGATCAGCGCCCCAATGCAAGATCACCGGAAGGCCGGTCGGCTTTAGCTGCAAGAGGAGGCTGACACCCTGGACACGCATATGGAGAAGCGAAGCCACGGCATCATGCTCGACCGGGAACACGGTCGCCTCAGCATCCTCTACCGACATGGGATTCTCCCCAAGAACAAGATCTCTCCGCCGAGCGCAAAAGCTTCCTCCTCGACAAGGTGCTCGGGTCTGTCGGTATTGGAACATCGAGAAATCCCGCGCCTCGACGCCGCCATCGCGCGATCGGCACCATCGTAGATGGCACGCTTGTCACTACTACACGACGCGGCGCCGCGTGTCGGCGGCTTTTTGAAGGCGGCTTGTGGATGTGGTCGAGAGGCTGGGTTGAGACACGCAATATCTCAACCGGTATTGGGTATCTGGTCGACCGGCTGATCGGCTGATCGGCTGGCACGGATCTGAGCGAAAGGGGGCGCCCTTGTGAATGGGCCCTCAGAGCGGCGCTGCGCGGTGGTCTATAACCCGATCAAGACATCCGATGAGCTCCGCCAGGCGATCGCTCGGCACGCCACAGCGACCGGCTGGGACGACGCCATCTGGCTGGCGACCCCAGCAGACAATCCGGGCCCGGCGATCACCGATCAAGTGGTCTCGGCGAGAGTGGATCGCGTCATCGCTGTCGGCGGCGATGGAACGGTGCGAGTCGTTGCCGACCGACTGGCGCAATCCGGTATCCCGATGGCAGTGGTGCCGCTTGGCACTGCAAACCTGCTCGCCCGCAACCTCGATATCCCACTGTCGGAGGCGGAGGCTCTCGAGGTCGCATTCGGGGATCACACGTCGACCATCGATTTGATCAAGGTCACTATCGACGGGAGGCCGGGCGAGCACTTCGCCGTCATCGCGGGCTTGGGTGTCGATGCCATGATCATGGATGAGACGAGGCCGGAGCTCAAGGACACGATCGGTGCAGGGGCGTACTTCATTGCCGCCGCGAAGGCCATGGGGCGTACGCCGATTGACATGCGGATTGCCGTTGATGGTCATCGTCCCCGTCACCGCAATGCGATGATTTGCGCGATTGGCAATGTCGGCAAGCTGGCCGGCAATCTCACCTTGATCCCGAGCGCGCGGCCTGACGACGGCCGGCTCGATGTGTATGTGGCGTCGCCGCATCGCCTCTCTCACTGGATACGTGTCTTCCTCCGCCTGATCACGCTGCGCCCGCGCACCGATGATCACGTGGACCTATGGCAAGCCCGTCAGGTCGAGGTACACCTCAGGCACCCAGACCCCTATCAACTGGACGGTGATGTGATGGGAGATTGCAGCAGCCTGCGGGCCGAGGTGTCTCCTGGCGCTCTAACGGTCTGCGTCCCCGGCTGAATACAGACTTGTCAGCGTCTCAGCGAGTCCTAGCACTCTGAGACTCTGACAAGTCGGCAAATCAGACGACTGGCGGAGAACCGTCGTAGCGATTCTCTTGCACGTGCCGAGTCCGACTGCGCTGCGCCTGCATCACCAGCGCCAGGATCAGCGCCAAGGCACCAGCCACGATGAGGATGATGCCGAGCGTGTCGTCGGACACGAACGGAAGGTTGATGTTGAGCGCAAAGAGCAGGATCGCACCGATCACGATCAAGACAATGCCAACTCCGATACCCATGTGTTCCTCCTACCTGTTCCCCCCGAGTGAGCAGGTCAACTGGCCTTCTTGGCTGACTTCGCTGTCGTTGCCTTCTTGGCCGATGCCTTCCTAGCCGGGGCTTTCTTGGCCGCCGACTTCTTAGCCGGGGCCTTCTTCGCCGCAGCCTTCTTGGCTGAGGGCTTGGTCTCCGCCGCTTTCCGGGCAGCGCGGTTCTGCTCGACGCTGCGTCGCAGTGCCTCCATCAGGTCGACCACTTCCCCACGGTCGGCCTGCTCTTCGCCTTCCTCGCCGAAGGTGGCGGCCGTGTCGACGGCATCCCCCTTCTCCAGCTTGGCGGCGATCAGCTGTCGCAATTGATCTTGGTACTCATCGCTGAACTTGTCGGGGGTGAAGTCGGCGGCCATGTTGTCGATCAGTGACGACGCCATCTTGAGCTCCTGAGGCGAGACCCCTACGTCCTCCTTGAGGATCGAGAAATCAGCCTCCCGCACCTCGTCATCCCACAGCAGTGACTGCAGCATCAGCACCTTTCCGCGGGACCGCAGCGCTCCAAGCCGGGTCTTCTGCCGGAGCGAAAACTGCACCACCGCTGTCCGATCAGTCTCTTCCAGGGCGCGCCGAAGGAGAGCGTACGCCTTGCCGGCTGGCTTCTCCGGCTCCAAGAAGTAGCTGCGATCGAACATGATCGGATCGATTTGCTCCGATGGCACGAACTCCACGACCTCGATCTCCTTGCTGCGCTCCTCCGGCAGCGACTTGAGGTCGTCTTCGGTCAGGACCACAGTGGTCTTGCCGTCCGCGTACGCCTTGTCGATGTGGGCGTACTCGACCACCTTGCCGCACACCTCACACCGCCGTTCGTAGCGGATCCGTCCGCCATCGGCATCGTGTACCTGATGGAGGCCGACGTCGTGGTCCTCGGTCGCGGCGTAGAGCTTGATCGGCACATTCACCAGGCCAAATGTGATGGCTCCCTTCCAGAGGGCTCTCATGCCCTGGTACTACCCACTCCGACTGATCGGAATCCGCCCGCCCGGGAGTTTTGCCGCCCAGATTGACAAGTCGATACTGGCTCTATGGGCAAGGCGTCGCGTGACCAGGTAGTGACCATCGAGGGTCGGACGATCAAGCTCAGCAACCTCGACAAGGTGCTCTATCCCCAGACGCAGACCACCAAGGCCGATGTTTTGTCCTATTACGCGCAAGTCGGTACAACGATGTTGCCGCATCTGCGTGATCGGCCGGCGACGCGGAAACGTTGGCCTGACGGCGTCGGCGACGTGAAGGGAAAACGGCCGACCGTCTTTTTCAACAAAGATCTGGGCGCAGGCACCCCGGATTGGGTAGAGCGCCGGACGATCGCGCACAGAGATCACGACAACGACTATCCGGTGATCAATGATCTTGCGACTCTTGCCTGGCTGGCGCAGCTGGCCGCCCTCGAAATTCATGTGCCGCAGTGGCGTTTCGGGCCGGACGGGAAGCCTCAAAATCCTGACCGGTTGGTCCTTGATCTTGATCCCGGTCCTGGCGTGAGCCTGGCGCAGTGCGCCTGGACTGCGATGCTCGTACGAGACATCCTGCGCGACATCGGGCACGATCCGGTACCAGTCACCAGCGGAAGTAAGGGCATCCATCTGTACGCGCCGCTGGATCGCTCGCAGACCTCGGAGCAGGCCACCGAGGTGGCGCGTGAACTCGCGCTCGCGCTGGAGTCTGATCATCCTGACCTCGTGATCAGCAGCATGAAACGCTCGGAGCGGGACGGCAAGGTGTTCATCGACTGGAGTCAGAACAACGGCGCCAAGACCACCGTTTCGCCCTACTCGCTGCGCGGCCGGGAGCGGCCCTGGATTGCCGCGCCGCGGACCTGGGATGAACTGGAGGATCCGGATCTGCGGCAGCTTGAGTACGAAGAAGTGATCACAAGAGTGGCCGATCTTGGTGACCTACTCGCCCCACTGGCTCCGGACGCCGGCCGGGATCGGCTCGCTACATACCGCAGCATGCGCGATCCAGCGAAGACACCAGAGCCGGTGCCCGGAGGGCCCACGGATGGGCAGCGAGACGGCTTCAGATTCGTCATCCAGGAACACCATGCCCGCCGGCTGCACTACGACGTTCGGCTGGAACACGACGGTGTGCTGGCCAGCTGGGCAGTGCCCAAGGCACCGCCCACCGACCCGAAGATCAACCACCTCGCGGTGCGGACCGAAGATCATCCGATGGAGTACCTCACCTTCCACGGGAGCATCCCCAAGGGTCAGTACGGCGCGGGCGCGATGCGAATTTGGGACACCGGCACCTATCGCCTGCACAAGTGGCGTGAGGGCAAAGAAGTTATCGTCACGCTCTTCGGCCAGCCGGATGGCGGACTTGGCGGGGTGCGCAAGTTCGCCCTGATCCACACCGGCAGTGGAGATTCGCAGCCGGAGAAGAACTGGCTGATGCACCTGATGGACACCGATCCCGAAGACCTGGCAGCGCGCGGTGATCATGTCGAAGAGCGAGGTTCCGTTGAAGAAGCCGATTTTCCCGAGCAGGTAGAGCCCATGCTGGCGACCCTGACCGACGCCGCCCACTTTGGCGATGAGTCCGGCTGGGCATTCGAGATGAAATGGGACGGCGTCCGCGCCGTTGCCTATCTAGCCGCCGGGCGTGTCAAGCTGCTCAGCCGAAAGGGCCGTGACGATACCAAGGCCTATTTCGACGTTGCCGACGAGCTCCCCAAGATCAACGCCAAGACGGCGATCTTGGACGGTGAGGTGGTGGTGACTGATGCTGCCGGACGACCCAACTTCGGCCTGCTGCAGCATCGGATCAACCTCACCAAGCCGGCTGACATCGAGCGCACTGCCAAGACCTACCCGGCACAGTTGATGCTCTTCGACATCCTCGAGTTGAACGGCCAGTCATTGATCAAGAAGACGTACGAGGAACGCCGAGAGATCCTGGAAAACCTGATACCCCCGGAGCCCGGATCACGGATCCAGGTACCACCGATTTTCGAAGGCGATCTGCGGGCGGCATTGGAGACAGCTGATCAACTTCGACTCGAGGGTGTGGTCGCCAAACGCCGTAACTCGATCTACCAGCCGGGACGACGTACACACATCTGGCTCAAGATCAAACTACACCGTGCCCAGGAGGTTGTGATCGGTGGCTGGCGAGAGGGTCAGGGCCGCCGTGGCGGCGGAGTCGGGTCGCTGCTGATGGGACTGCCGACCGAGGCCGGCCTGCACTACGTAGGCCGTGTCGGATCGGGGTTCAACGACCGCCAGCTCGACGACATCCAGGCCAAGCTGGAGAAGCTGATGCGCAAGACCTCGCCGTTCATCGACGTGCCGCGGGAGGACGCTCGGGACGCGCATTGGGTCACGCCGTCTCTGGTTGGCGAGGTGACGTACGGCGAGCTCACGGAGCCAGGGCGGCTACGCCACCCGGTCTGGCGTGGACTGCGGCCGGACAAGTCGCCTGATGAGGTGGTCTGGGAGCGTCCGCCCGAAACCTGACGGCCCGACCGACGGACCCTTTTACTGACCGCGTCCTTCCAAGGCGGTGATGGCCTTGTGGATGTGGGCAGCCCGGGTCTTGGGAGTACGGGCCGTCACGACGTCGAGGATGACGGCATATTGGTTCGTTTTGCTGAGCGATTCGAAGGCCGAAGCCGCCACAGGGCTCGCCGCCAGGGCGGCGGCAAGATCGGGCGGGACAGTGGCCTCCTTCTGAGACTCGTACGCGGCGTCCCAACGTCCGTCGGCCTTGGCAGCCTCCACCTCGGCGAGGCCGGGCGGTCGCATCCGCCCCATGGCCATGAGCTCCTCGACCTTGCGCACGTTCACCTGCGACCAGCGGCTCCGTGGCCGGCGCGGGACGTATTTCTGCAGGTAGTACGTCTTGTCCAGCGCCTTGCGCTGGCCGGAGATCCAGCCATAACACAAGCCGACGTCAACCGCCTCGTCATCGGTCAGCGACCCGACGCCGGAACCCTTCTTTGCGATCTTGAGCCATACTCCGGCGCTCCGGTCTACATGCTCCGCCAGCCATGCCTCGAACTCGGCGGCGTCGCGAAATGCGATCACCTCGGCCGCGTCTGCTTCGGGTTTACGTGCCATGAGCGGACACTAACGATGCCCTTGTCAGGCGACGGACGGCGGCCGCAATGAGCAGCCACCGCCCGGCCCGAGGACTGGCGGCCTTGCCCAGCTCGACCCACGTCGCCTCGGCAAGTCCAGTCGTCCAACGCGGGACGTCCGATGGGACTCCTGCCCCGGCCGTCATGTGCCGAGGTCATTGGATCGAAGGCCGGCTGGTCGGCCTGACATGATCATCATTCCTCAACGATCCCCGCAAGCTGGAGGCCACGGTGCGCCGCCAGCCGCTCGGCTTCAATCTCCAACTGGCTGCGGATCCGCTTCGAAAGGGCGGTCCAGAGGGATAGGCGGAGCGTGAACGCGCGGCTGGTCGCCTTTGGTCGCCAGGTGCCGACAATGTCTGTGCCATGGAGCACAGCTCCGGGCCGGCCGAGAATCGGCCAGAGCTCCTTGTGCCTACTGACATCGGGCACGATCAAATCTCGATCCTTCCCCTGCAGGAAGAGATCGAACCCGCCAAGCAGCCGCAGCAGTTCTTGATCTTGCTCGATGTCGCCTACCTCGCCCAGCGCCCAAGCCTGCCGGCCAGCAACGGGGACTTCCTCCGCATCCTTAGGCCAGTGCGCCTTGATCTCGGCGACCGGCGAATCGAGGAACGCGGCGACGTCGCTCGGTGTGGCTGGGCCGAGGAACCTGAGGTAATTGCGAATCGGTTGCAGCGACTTCGGCGCGGCCAGTGGGTCCGGAGCAGGTCCAGGCGTACGTCTCGACCAGCCCGGAATGCGACGCAGCACAGGTGGTGAGGTGCCGGGCTCCAGCTCAAGCCCGGCGTAGAGGGCACCAATGCGGAAAGGTACTTCCCATGAATGTGTCGCTTTGCAGGCCCCGCAGTACCGGAGGTAGGGAGGATCCAGGAGCGCCGTGAGTTGGGTGGACACTTCGCCCTTGTCCAATGTCCGGGTTACCACGTGGCGCATCTGAGTAGCGACCTCGGTAAGACCCGCGAGGGTGGGAATTCCGGCCTCCTTGAGCGGCTTGTCAGCACCGATCACTCGTTTGGCCGCATCCCGATCCGACAGCGGCGAGGTCGCCACGAGAACCTCAGGCAGCTCGGTGCGCCGGTAGTAATGGGGCGCGCCCCGCAGGGTCCATACCAACGCCACGTCCGGGCTGGCTTCGAGCTCCGTCGCATCCCGTACCGGAACACCGCGGTTGGCCAGCGCCCAGCTCGCGCCGTCCCGACCGGTGTCTTGCACACCGAAGTCGAAGATGGCTGCATCGGTGATCGCTCGCGCGGCTTCCGGGCGGTCGAGCTGCTGTGCATGGATGCGGTACGCCAGCACCTGAGATCGCTTCATCACACTCCTGATGGCAGCGCCATAGGGCGCGCGTCCATAACGCATAAAGACGATATGTCCAGCCGCAGACACATGTGTCCCGCAGAATCACACCTCAGCCATCGGCAACAAGCCGCGCCCAAGCGTGATCCCAGGGATGTGGCGCCACCTGAAGTGTGATTTCGCGGGAAAAAAGATCTGCCCAACCGTTAACATCCGCCCCTGTTTTGAGGCCTTCACTAGATGTGAAGACTTCTCATCTCGATATCCAGGCCATGCTTGCTCAAGATGGCGTAATCACTCTCCGCCAACATCCCGAGCTCGCCGGTGCTATCCGCTGGCTCGCGAGACGTGGCGACCTGCAGACGGTCCTGCCAGGGGTCTACGCTCCGCCGCACACGGCCACTGCAATCGACACGCGAATTCGGGCCCTGATGGCGTGGGACCCGAACACAGTGCTGGTGGAAGGGGCCGCAGCTCGAGTCTCCTTCTGGCCCACAATTCGAGTTCCCTTGATCACTTGCGCGCTCAAGCACCATCGCCAGGCGCAAGATGGATTCCGCTTCAGCCGCCGACAGCTACCAGCTGAACTTGTCGTCAGAAGGGCTGGTCTGCGCTTTACCTCCCCGGCACTGACCGCGCTGGACTTGTGCGATTCCCTTGGCGGCGACGCCATCGATGAGGCGCTTCGGGCCCGAGCCACCACGCTGAGGCACCTGCACCGGGCGCTGGACTTGACGAGGGCCCGAGTCGGAAACCCGGAGCGACGCCGCCTCCTCCTCGACTCGAAGGATGAGCCGTGGTCAGCACCGGAGCGGAAGTTTCACCGACTGCTACGAGCTGCCGGAATCACCGCCTGGAAGGCGAACCGGCCCTTAGTGATCGGTGGCTCGTTGTTCTTCATCGACGTCGCTTTCCGCCACGTCAAGTTAGCCATCGAGATCGACGGCCGGCTCTACCACAACGACTCGGAGGTCTTTGAGACCGATCGTTGGCGTCAGAATCTGCTCATCCTGGACGGCTGGTGTGTGCTGCGCTTCACCCGGGCGATGATCGACGATCGGCCTGAGGAAGTCATCTCGATGGTGCGCAACGCATTGCAGATGCTGGGTGCCGCTTGACTCCCGCAGAATCGCACGCGAGGCGACGCTACGATCGCAGTGCCACGCACGAATCTCGCGGGCGGACGGCTGCTCGAGTGAGGTTCTGCGGAAGTTGCAGGAGGGTTTACCTGGCGTGAGTAGGGTAGGCCGCTCGGAATCGCGCTCGAGCGGAAGGACGAAACCATGGTCGAGCGTGCTAACTGCGTGATCGCCCTTCGGTCGGAGGGCGTCTCGCTTCTGCTCGACGTCTCAGGCGGGCAGCTGCCCGCAATCGTGCACTGGGGTGCGGACCTGGGGACTCTCGAACTCGCCGACGCTGAGGCGCTCATCCTTTCCAACATTGACCCCGGTGGCGCAAACGTCGTCGACGAGCCGGTCCGTCTCGCAATCTTGCCTGAGCACTGGACGGGCTGGGTGGGTCGCCCGGGCCTGAGCGGGTCTAGAGGCGGCCGAGCATGGTCCCCCAAGTTCACCTCGACGGAGGTCCGGGTCGACGGCAAACCGGTGATCGCCACGGACGGCCCGGCTACGGTGATCAACGCGGGGATGGCATCGGTGGAGGTGGAGGCGGCCGACGAGGTGGCCCGGCTTTGGCTACATATCACCATCGAGCTGACGACGGGTGGGCTGATCAGGGCACGCGCCGAAGTGATCAACACCGGCGATGATCCGTACGCCGTAGGCGATTGTGTGCTCGCGTTCCCGATCCCGCAGAATGCCCAGGAAATCCTGGATTTCGCCGGGCATTGGGGCAAGGAGCGAGTACCGCAACGGCGACTGCTTACTGTAGGCGCGCATGTACGTGAGGGGCGAAAGGGCCGGACAGGACCGGACGCAGCCACCCTGCTCCATGTCGGGGTACCGGGATTCACATTCGCCGACGGAGAGATCTGGGCCGTGCATACCGCGTGGAGCGGAAACCACACGCACTATGCGGAGAGGCTTTTCACCGGCGCGCAGGTGATCGGCGGTGGGGAACTGCTGTTGCCCGGGGAAGTGATCCTGCAGGCTGGCCAGACCTACCGCACCCCATGGATCTACGGCTCGTACGCACGCGGGCTCGATGCGCTGGCTCGGCGTTTCCACCGCTTCCTCCGCTCCCGGGAGAACCACCCTTCGGCCACCCGTCCGGTGACACTGAACGTGTGGGAGGCGGTCTATTTCGATCATGATCTGGACCACCTAGCTGAGCTTGCCGAGTGCGCTGCAGCCATTGGCGTGGAGCGCTATGTGCTGGATGATGGCTGGTTCGGGGCCCGCCGAGATGATCATGCCGGGCTCGGTGACTGGACCGTCTCCACGGCGGTATGGCCGCATGGACTGCATCCCTTGGTGGACAAGGTGACCGGGCTGGGCATGGAGTTCGGTCTCTGGTTCGAGCCCGAGATGATCAACCTGGATTCTGCAATCGCTCGCGCCCATCCAGATTGGATCATGTCCACCGGTGACCGGCTGCCCGTCGAGTCCCGCCATCAGCAAGTGATCAACTTGGGACTACCGGAGTGCTATGCCTACATCCGGGATGCGATGTTCGACATCCTCACCGAGTACAAGATCAGCTACATCAAATGGGATCACAATCGCGACTTGATCGATGCTGGCAGCGCCCCAGACGGCCGGCCCGGGGTCCACGAGCAGACCTTGGCCTTCTACCGGCTCGTTGACGAGATCAAGGCCGCGCATCCCGGACTGGAGATTGAGACCTGCTCCTCCGGCGGTGCCCGCGTTGATCTTGGTGTATTAGAACGGACCGACCGCATCTGGGTGAGCGACTGCATCGATCCACTGGAGCGGCAGCAGATGAACCGCTGGACTTCGCAGCTGGTCCCGCTGGAGCTGCTGGGCTCGCATATCGCGTCGGGTCGCTCCCACACCACTGGCCGGGTGCACGACCTATCCTTCCGTGCCGCGACGGCGATCTTCGGGCACTTTGGGATGGAATGGGACATCTCGGCTGCGACAGCCCAAGAGCTGGCCCAGCTCAAGGAGTGGATCAGCTTCTACAAAGCCAACCGAGGGCTGCTGATGGGCGGCGACCTGGTGCGCCTCGACTTCCCAGACCCCAACCTCCTCGCGTACGGCGTGATCGCCCCCGATCGCTCGTCGGCGATCTACACCGTCGTCTCGATGGGTCGATCAGAGGTCATGCTGCCTGGCCGCCTCCGTTTCCCGGGTTTGGATCCAGACCGGCGCTACCGTATCCGTCCCATCCCGGTCGGAAGCCCACCATCGGGCTTGAATCCACCTCCATGGTGGCGGGCCATCACGACAGAGTTCGAGCCGTCAGGCGAACGCCGCGCGCTCGGCTGGGGTCTGCCCCCAGACGGGGGCGACGGCCTGGTGCTCTCTGGTGCTGCGTTGGCATCGACCGGAGTGATGGCCGCCGACATTCATCCCGAGCATGCGATCCTCTATCGCGTGGAGGCGCTTGACTGATCCACGGCTAGGGCTGTTGCGATGCTCGGGGCGAGAGGCAATCGCGGGATCAATGTTGCCTGCACCGCGTGATACAGATCCGGCTTACCAGGCCAGACGGTCTCGATGACGTGATTGCTGGCGTCGAGCTGATGGTGCCAGGAGCCGTACGTCCGATCGAACAGGTAGCGCTCGGCGTACGCCCACCAGGTCGCGGCTAGGTTGGCATAGCGATCGTCGCCGGTCCGTCTCAGTAGCGCCGCGGCCGCGGCGATCGCCTCGGCGACCACCCAGTGCATCCGGTCTCGGACCATCGGCGTGCCTTCCCAATCGGTGGTGTAGATGAAGCCGTCCGCACCATCGACCGCCCAGCCGTCGACTACCGCACGATCGAAGAGCGCCTCGGCGGCCGGCAGCAGCCAGTCCGGCGGGTCGGCCAGAGACGCCTCGAGATGCAGCAGCAATCTCGACCATTCCAGACCGTGCCCGACAGTGGCCCCGTATGGCTGAAACTGGTCGTCCGGGCGATCCCGGTTGTGCTCGAGCTGCGGCTCCCAATTCGAATTGAAGTGTTCGGGAATCCGCCAGGAATGCGGCTGAGCGAACTCCAGCGCCACCCGGCGAGCAATTTCGAGAGCACGCGCGCGCCAGACATGATCACCAGTCACGTCCGCTGCGGCCAGCAAGGCTTCGACCGCATGCATGTTGCCATTGACCCCGCGGTAGTCGTCGAGGTGGGAGAAGTCGCGGTTCCAGGAGTCGACGAACATGCCGGCAGCGTCGTCGAAGAACCGTTGGTCCCAGATGTCGAGCGCTTTGGAGAGCAGATCGCGAGCGCCGGACAACCCAGCGACGGTGCCGGACGAGGCCGCCAGCACCACGAAGGCATGCGTGTAGCACGCCTTTTCGTCCGGACTCTGGCCTGTGGTGTCGATGCTGGTCACCCAGCCGCCGCTCGCGTTGTCCCGTAGCCGGCCGGTCAGACCACCCAACGCCTGCGCCGCCAGATCCGCATTCCCGGATCGTCCGAGCAAATGACCGAGCACATAGACATGAACCATCCGGGCGGTGATCCATGTGTAGACGGGCCGAGTCAGGTCCGGTTGGCCAGTTGCGTCGAGCCAGGCAGCGCCGCCGAGCGGGTGCGGAAAGTGGCCGCCGAAGTTGAGGAGTCGGTCGCATTCGGTGGCGAGCGCAGAGATAGGGATGCCGAGGTCTGGTGAGGACATGCCCTTAAGGTAGCGGCGGCGGCGTGGCTGACAAGATAACCGCTATGACCCAGACCACAGCAGTTGATCATGAAGCAGAAGTCGCTGGCAGGCTGTCGCAGTTGAGCCTGGAGCAAAAAATTCGGCTGATGACCGGCGCGGACATCTGGGCATTGCATCCGATCCCCGAGATTGGCCTGCGGCGTCTTGTCACCTCCGACGGGCCGGCGGGGGTTCGTGGCGAGACCTGGGACGAGCGAAGCCCGTCTGCGAATGTGCCCTCACCTACCGCATTGGCCGCGAGCTGGGATCCGGTCCGTGTCGAGCGGATGGGCCGACTGCTCGCCAGCGAGGCGCGCCGCAAGGGCGTCGATGCATTGCTGGCCCCCACCGTCAACCTGCATCGGACTCCGTTCGGCGGTCGGCACTTCGAGTGCTTCAGCGAGGATCCCGAGCTCACGGCCATGATCGGCATCGCGTACGTCCAAGGGCTGCAGGCCGAAGGCGTGGCCGCCACTGTCAAGCACTTTGTAGCCAATGATTCCGAGACCGATCGGTTCAGCGTCAACGCACTGGTCGACGAGCGGGTCTTGCGAGAGCTCTATCTCACGCCGTTCGAGCGCATTGTCGCTGCCGGGGTCTGGGCGGTCATGGCCGCGTACAACAAAGTCAACGGGACGACGATGACGGAGAACCCGCTGCAACGCGACTTGCTCAAGCGCGAGTGGGCGTTCGACGGCGTGATCATGTCCGACTGGTACGCCACCCGCTCGGTGGCAGCTGCTGGTGAGGACCTGCTGGATCTGGCGATGCCCGGACCCGAAAGTCCCTGGACCGAAGGACTGCTTGAGGCGGTTCGGTCTGGTCAGATCTCCGAATCTGCTGTGGACGGGCACGTACTGCGCATTCTGCGACTGGCGGCTCGGGTCGGCGCACTTGATGGGCTCGAACCGGCGACGCCACCGGCGCGGCGCTGGAGCGAGGAGGAGTTGAGCTCCGAGCTGCGGGCAGCCTCGGCGGCCGGCATGGTGTTGATCAAGAACGACGGCACACTTCCGCTCGGGGGGAATTCAGTCAAGCAAGTCGCTGTGATCGGGCCGAATGCGGCGACGGCGCGAACCCTGGGTGGTGGTAGTGCCACCGTTTTTCCGTCCTACGTCATCTCTCCGCTTGACGGGCTGCGTGACGCCCTCGGTGAAGGGATTGAGGTTGTCAACGCATTGGGCGTCCGCAGTAGTGAGCGCATCGAAATCGCCTCGAAGGAGCTGCTGCGGCTCCCGGATGGCAGCGGCCCTGGCGTCGAAGTGATCTTCTTCGATGCAGAGGACCGTGAGCTGGGTCGGGAGCAGCGACAGGCAGCCAGCATGATGTGGTGGGGTCGGGTGCAGGAGGGTCTGACCGCCGGTCAAATTGATCATCTACAGCTGACTACCCGGTTGCGAGTGCCCGAATCTGGTCGCTACAGCGTCGGCGCCTCCGGTCTAGGCGAATTCCGCCTGGTGATCGACGGCGAGGTTGTGGTCGACGAGGCGATTGAACTCCCCCCTGGTGCCGATGTGGTCGAAGGAATCATGAAGCCGCCACAGCAGCGCGCGATCGTGGAAATGGACGCTGGGCGGGAGGTGCCGGTCGAGCTCATCTATCGACCGACGGGCGGAGCTGCGGTGCTGGGTGGTGCCGATGTGACGATGCTGACCGTGCAGCTCAATGTCGCGCCGGTACTTGACGAGCAGGAGGAGTTCGATCGCGCGATCGCCTTGGCAGGCGATTCGGATGTCGTCGTGGTCGTGGTCGGCACCAATGAGGAGGTAGAGAGCGAGGGCTTCGACCGGACCAGCCTGGAGCTGCCGGGCCGGCAAGACGAGCTGGTCAGCGCCGTCGCCGCTGTCAACCCGCGAACCGTCGTGGTGGTGAACGCAGGCGCGCCCGTGCTGCTGCCGTGGGCGAACGAGGTGGCTGCTGTGTTGGTGTCGTGGTTCCCGGGGCAGGAGGCCGGCCAAGCCTTGGGCGACGTGCTGAGCGGGGCAGCCGAGCCGGGCGGACGGCTGCCGGTGACCTGGCCGAACACTGAGGAAGGGCTGCCGTCGGTGCAGCCGATGAATGGCGAGCTGCCCTACGACGAGGGCTTGCTAATCGGCTACCGCTGGTATCTCGCGACCGGCCGTACGCCGCTTTTCCCCTTCGGGCACGGGCTGGGTTACACCACGTGGGCCTACGAGGGAATGGCGGTCGATGGCGACACCGTGACGGTCAGCGTCCGCAACACTGGCAATCGGCCGGGTCGTGAGGTCATACAGCTGTACGCCAGCCGACCCGACAGTGCCGTGGAGCGGGCTCCGCGCTGGCTCGTCGGCTCGGCGGTTGTGGACGCGGCGGCCGGCGAGGTGGCGAACGCGGCCATCACCCTGGCTGACCATAACTTCCGACACTGGGACAGCTCCGCCCACACCTGGACGATCGAGCCCGGCACCTACCAGCTGCAAGCCGGCCACTCGGTCGTGGACCTGCCACTGACGAGCGAGATCTCCCGCGGCTAGCCACAAGTCCTGCCCACGCAGAACTCGGTCGCGTACACCACGACTCGATCCCGGAGGAAACCTGGGTTAACCCACTCTTCGGACACTTCACACAGGTTGCGACATGTGCAAAGTGACTGCAACGTGGGTTAACCAGTTTCTGCGCGAGAGAGCGACTCGAAGTTGTAAGCCCAACGGCCCCCGAGCGTCTCGAGGTCGGCCAAGGAGTTGGGCAGCGCAATGGCTCTCAGCGGAGCGGGGCGCGAAGCAGGACCTCGTTGGTGTCAGACTGACGAATCTCCAGGTCGGCAATCTGAGACACCTGCAACGGAGTTGTGCCGCTCGGTCGCATCTGCTTGTTGGGCGTGGCTGGCCATTCTTTGATTTCCGAAGCGGCACCCGACCGGTCGACGACGAAGATCGAATAGGTCTCATGACTGCCACCGGGCCGCGGATCGTTAACTTCTGCGTACACGCATTCCACCTTGATCTGGGTGCCGTCCTGGACCGGGATGACATCAGCGATTGCAGTAATCGCCGATGGGGCGACTGGTGAGAAGGCGACCCGATGCGGTTCCTCCGGTCCCAGGGGGAGCAGCCCGGTTCCGACCGCTATCCCGCCGATCAAGAGGACAACGGCCGCCGCGATCCCCGCGGCTGCGGCCACGACCCGACGCCGTCGCGTCCGCACCGTCTTGATCATCTTCGGTAGCAGCGAGGGCGGCGGTCCCTGATCGATCACATCGGCCTGGGCAGCACCCAACTCTGACGTTTCGGCGTACCCCGCGCTGTCATCCGCCAACGACAACATCGCTGCGTCCGCTGGTGAGATCTGCGCCAGCAGGCCAGGAAGGGCAGCCAGTTCCGATACGGCCGCCTGGCAGGGGGGACAGCTGGCCAGATGCTCCTCGAACTCTCGTCGCTCGGCAGGAGAAAGGCCGCCCAGCACGTACGCGGCATCCCACTGCGCGAACTTGTCGGGGATTGCATTCACGGCCGAGTCACTCCTTTCTCCTGTAGTGCCAACCTGAGAGTTCTGAGTCCGTAGTGCAGCCGGGACTTGACGGTGCCTTCTGGGATTCGGAGGCGGGCGGAGATCTCGGCCACCGATCTGCCCTCGTAATAGGCGGCGTTGATCACGGAGCGATGCTCCAGGGACAGGCTGCCAAGCGCCTCCGCGATCAACCATCGGTCGAGTACGACACTGGTCGCGTCGCCGGCGCTTTCCTCTGGCGGATCCTCCATCCGTTGCTCGTGCCGCGACGCCGCACTACGCCAGCGGTCGATGATCAGGTTCCGGGACGCCGTGAACAACCAGGCGCGCGCTGCAGCATCGTCGCGCTGCCCGAGGTTGGGATCCTTCCACGCCTTGAGCAGCACCTCCTGGACGACGTCCTCGGATAGCTGGCGATCCCGGGTCAGCCGCATGGCGAAACGCCACAGCTCGCTCGCGTGTCGGTCGTGCAACTCCTGCAGCGCGGCCTCACGCTGTCCGCCGACCACCGAGCCTCCCTCTGACCTCACGCCCGCTGTCGTCCGCAGGCTCACTGCCATAGCCACTCTTTGCCCTGCCCTCATCTTTCACCGATGAGGACGACAGCGGCGTGTTCTCAGTTCAACCCTGCTCAATCCGGACAAGGTCGTCTGAAACTTGTAACCGGTCGGAATCTAGACCATAGGTGGCCGCATTCGATCTCGAAAAATCCGCAATGGTCGGAAATTGAGCTCTGTGCGAGGGCAGTTAGCTCAGCCAACCTCGGCTCGTACGCTGGGCCGGTCAGCAGCCTGTGGGTGGGCGACGGCCAGGTGGTCACCCGGACACAGCACCAGGAGCGACTTGCCCTCATGCGGTTCGAGGGAGATGGAGAAGGTGTGCAGGTCGTCGACCTCACCCACCTCCTGATCGGTAAACATGTCGACCAGCGCGCTGCCTGGCACGAGATGTTCCGAACGGACGCTGCCGGAAATCGGATGTGCCGAGAAGTTCAGCACTGTGACCTGCTCGGCGTCGGTGAGCTGATGCACCATCACCAGCATGGCCTTGTTGGACGGCTGCGGCACATCTAGCTGGACGCTGGTCGCAATCCCGTACCGCTTGCGAACGGCCAGAATTTCGGCCAGACGGCGGGCGAACGACGAGCTGTCCTGCAACTGGTCGCGCAGCGAGCCGTAGAGGCTGACGCCACGGGGCATCTTGGACAGCGACTCGTGAGCATGGGGCCGGTAGCCCATAAGGTCGTACGCCGCGCGGTGGATCCAGCGAGTGTCGCCATCTGCGAGGAGGCGGCTGACCTGCTTACGGTCCAGGGTGAGCATCCCGCATAGGTCCCAACCAGACAGTGCGAAAACCCCTGGCTGCAGTGCGTTGAACATTGCGAGCAACAGGTGCGCCTGTTTGATCTGCTCCACCTGTTCTTCAGTGAGCTTGGCGATGCTGGGGATGTCCAGCGAGGCGGCGATGATCGTCGCAGTGGTCGACGCGATGCCGTTCTCGGTGAAGGTTGCGTTGTACGGCGCTGCATCTCCGGTCAGATGATCAAGAAGATCCTCACGGATGGTGACAGCAAGCTGGTGACCGGTGAGCTGCTGGCTGCGGAAAGTGAACAGATCTCGCGCATGCAGGGTTTCGAAGTGCACCAGCTCGTAGGTCATCTCGTCGTGGTTCTGTAGCGCGTGCACCAGCGAGGCGGCCTCTACGCCGTGCTCCATCGCGAGGTTGAGGGTGAGGCGTACGAACTCGGTATCCGCGGTCGCGAGCGCGTGGTGATAGGCGGGACGGTTGACGAAGTCGTAGGAAAGATCGGCCCCACGCTCGGCGGAACTCTGGATGTCGTCGATGGTGAGGTTGAGTTCTTGGAAGGTGAAGCCGCCGACCTTGCGGACCATGCTGGCGATCAGCTGGTTGGCGGCTTCGGAAAGTGGATGGCCTTCCGACCAGGCAGGCGAGTCCTCGGCACTCTTCTCCACACCAAGGAAGCCGTTGGCGTCGAGCCGCAGCGCGCCGCTACCAAGATCACCAAGTGAATGCAGCGCGTCGCCGATCACCAGTCGCATGCCGGCGAAACTCGGATCCAGCCAGTTGATCGACGGCTGGCCCTCCTTGAAGTAGTGCAGATAGACCCAACGGCGCTCCGCACCATCCGGTCCGCGTACCAGCGCTGTAGCGCTCCAGTTTGTGTCCTTGAAACCGGGCTCGTAGAAGATCACCCGCTGCATCCGCCCGATGATGTAGCCGTGCTTGGCCAGTTGATCTTCGGCCTCAAGATCGAGATTGATCGAATCGCCCTTGGACACCGTGGGTAGCAGATGCCAGTCCTCGGGGTCGATCTCGACCATGTGGTAGATCCCCGGATAGTCGCCCACCTTCATTTCAGCCAGCCGGAAATCCGCGCCTTTGCCGGTGTGGCCCGGCACGATGTCGTCAATTACCATCCCGAGGTGGCCAGCCGCCACCTCGCACATCGACCGGAACTCTTCCTCGGTCCCAAATGCCTCGTCGATCTGTGTGCTGATCCGGTCAAAATGCCCATCGACGCTCGGCGTGGAGTCCCAGCCCACTAGACCGCCAGCCTTCTTGACCGGACCGGTGTGTACGCCGTCGATGCCGATCGCCTCGAAAGCAGTCCACAGATCGTCGTCGCCAAGGGTGCCCAGGAATGAGGTGCCAGGTTTGGTGATCATGGAAATCGGATACGCCGTGAACCACACCGACGCCTTCTCGATGGCCGCCCGCGGATCCGGGTTGGCAAAGGGGTTCTGCCACATGCTGCCCTGGCCGGAGAACTGCCTGGCGAATGTCTTTGCGTCCTCGAGCATCGACTGCTCGATAAGCCAGTCGACGTACGCGGCATTGTCGCCACTCGGTTTTCCAACGCGCTCGACCTTCGGTTTCACCGAGAAGAGATCGCGCAGCCGACCCCTCGGTCGCAGCCGTTTGGGCCGTGCGGGATAGCGCTGCTCGTCGTAGCTGATCTCGCTTGCTGCGTGCACCAAAGGCGCCGCCTGGTCAGCGTTGGTCTCGCTTGCCTGCTGCGCTTCAGGTGCCGGTGGATCCGCGTCAATCTCACTCATTGGCCCCCCTGTTCGCGCCGGTCTGGTCGGGACACTGCCGACGCTGCTCAGGCTAGTGCACGGTCCTTATTGGCACTCTGACAAGCTGTTCGGACGCTCCGACTCCTTGGTCGCTTGCGCTCTACCACAGAACCCGACACGTGGCCGCAGCCGCAAGCTCCTGCAGGAGTCGGAGCGAACAGCTCGTCATAGTGCACGGTCCTTATTGGCACTCTGACAAGCTGTTCGGACGCTCCGACTCCTTGGTCGCTTGCGCTCTACCACAGAACCCGACACGTGGCCGCAGCCGCAAGCTCCTGCAGGAGTCGGAGCGAACAGCTCGTCATAGTGCACGGAGTCAGTGCTGGGCCTGCCAACTCGGGCTGCCCAGCTTCGCCTCGACCTGCTGGTCAAGATCAACACCGAGCTGCCGTGCGAGGATTGCGGCTGCGATCACGACATCGGCCAGCTGACCGCCGACCTCATTGTTGGTGCGGAAGCCCAGGCCTTGACCCATGGCTCGCCGCAAGGTCTTGACGCTTTCGCCGGAACTCTCGACCAGCCGCAGCGCGCTATCGGTCAGGCAATCCTCGCCGTCCCGCTCACGAAGACCATCCGCGAGTGCCATGATCCTTGGATCAGTGGCCACCATCGCCAAATCCGGGTCAGGGTCGCCACCCAGGATGGCGAAGCGGTAGCCGATGATCTCTGCCCTGAACCCTCGCTCACCGGGTCGCCGCTCACGCATCTCGCTGAATACCACGCCGGCTGCGCGGTGCAGCAAGAACAGCCCACTCAGCTCGTGCGGAGGCACATGGATCAGGAATTCGACGCCGAGCCCACGCGGCACAACGTACGGGTCAGTCGGGGGCACCAGCTCGATCCGCGAATGGGCCAATGAGAGGCATGCCCGGGGTTGATCCCCGTCTCGGGCGGACTCGTACTCCACCTTCCAGCCTGCCTGACTGAAGATCGACGCGGCGGCGTACGGATCCTCGGTTGCAAGCAGGGGGGCAAGCATTCGTGAACTCCAGAACAAGCGGTTGCGCCTTCCCTCACTCTTGCACAATTAGGACACTCTGGCGTGCGACGCGACCAAGCCAACTTGGCCGGATGTGGCGCATCACCGCCCGACGGAGCACAGCGCTAACGGCAGCCACACGGGCCACATGAGCCTCGAAGACACTGCCGTCGTCCGCGAGCATCCCACAGCTGCGTGGGATGTTGCGTGGCGGCGAAGCCTAGACTTCGGACCGATCATGCCGAGGCATCAGAAGCGTACGGGCGGTGCGACCATTCCCCGGAAGCTGGCCAATCCCTGCTTGGTACTGCTGATGATGATCATGGTCGTGAGCTGCTCAAGTCCCGGACCGCCGGCTCCCACCGAAACGGTCCGCGAACTGAGCCGGAGCCGAATCGCGTTGCCCGAGTCGGTCGCGGCGTCCTCGCTGGCCTCGGCCTCCGCGGAGTTGCTCGTGGGAGGGCGCGCATCGCGAGCGGAGATCACCCGGTGCTCTTCGCCGTAGACACCTCCGGCTCCACCCGCTCGGTCAGAACCCAGTCGAGGTATCTCTCAACTGGGTTCTGACAAGTCGGCCAGGGCGCGGAGCGCCAGCGGGTATCCGGCAACACCCAAGCCGACGATGATGCCGGCAGCAACCGGCGACACGTACGAGAGATGCCTGAACGGCTCACGGCGATGGACGTTAGAGATGTGCAGCTCGATCACCCGAGCTCCCGACCCGGCGATGGCGTCATGTAGTGCGACGCTGGTGTGGGTGTACGCCGCTGCGTTCAGCACGACGCCGACCGCGCCACCGGCCGACTGAGCTCGGCCAGCCTCCTGGATCCAATCGACGAGCTCGCCCTCCCGGTTGGTTTGACGGAACTCCAGAGTCCAGCCCAGCTCGTTCGCCACCTCGAGGCAGGAACGCTCGACATCGGCCAAGGTCGTCGTGCCGTAGATCTCTGGCTCACGCATCCCAAGCAAATTCAGATTCGGCCCGTTGAGGACGTACGCGGAGGTCATGGTGGTACTCCATCACAGCTGCGAGCGTCGGAAATCGCGCATCGCCGCACGGAGAAGGAGCGAGCGGAGGCGTTCTTTCCTCTGCGAGCGACGACGACGGCGGCGGATCCAAAGCGCGATGCGCGAGCAGCTCAAGAAATGGCTCCACTGGCCTTAGACGCGCGTCCCGACAAAGAACTCACGCGGCGGGCGGTTCTCGGTTGTCACCTCCGCAACCGAACGCGCGCGGAACCCGACATCAATCAGCACCCGGAGCCAGAGGGCACGCGGAAAGAGTCCGAATTCGTGCGTGTCGTGCACCACCTCCACAACGCCATCGGTCTCGCGAAGCAAGAAGGCGTAATCGGCGTGGGTGCGAGTATCAGTCGGGTCCGGATCGCTGGACCAGGAGAGGTAGCGCGCGCCGCGGCCGTCCGGCGCGTCCTGGCCGCCGTAATCGGTACTGGGCTCGAAGTTCTCGGCGATGTTGTCAGGCACGAGTACCGCGACACCACCTTGCCGGCAGTGTTCGTACGCGGTGCCTGCCGCGTCCCGTAGATCGGCCTCCGTGATCATGTAGTCGATAGCGTCGTGGACGAAAACTGCATCGAAGCTCCGCCCGAGACGGAGCGTTCGCATATCTCCCCGCAGATGATCACAATCAGGATTGAGCTGCCGCGACACTCTCAGCATCTCGTCTGATAGGTCGACCAGGGTCATCTCAAATTCGTTCTTGAGGTGGAAAGCGTTGTTACCGCCGCCGCTCCCTAGCTCCAGAACTGTGCGAGCCGGGGGGTTGGCGGTGCGTAGCAAGGAGGCCGCGAACGCTGCTTCCTCGGCGTACTCCTCAGGCGGGGAGATCAGCGGCCACCACGAGGCGAGTTCACCGTACAAGCGGTGCCTAGGATGCGCGACGCGATCACGGTCCTGGTCTGCGAGCTCAGTCACCTGCTCGAGCCTAATGCCGGGTTCAGCACCCGTTGACCTTGCGGCGACACTAGCGATCGGCGGCGCCCGGTTGATGCCAGGCGCTGTCCCGCCGTTCAGCCAGGCCACGTACATAGGCAGCCTGACCCGCGTGCTGCATGGTGTCCCCGATCACGCTGACGAGCCTGACTGAGGCCGTCACCGGCGGGTCCCAGCGGGTATCGACGATGCGATCCAGCTCGGCTGCCGTGATGCCTTCCAGATAGCGCAGGGTGACGTCGTGAACCGCCTGATGGTATCCGCTGAGGAGATCGCCGCTCACTCCGACAGCCGCTACGTCCTCGGGGCCTTGGCCCCAGCCGGTGGCCCACTTGCCAAAGGGCAGCCCAAACCTCTCCCGCCACTCCGGCCACACCTGCTCGACCTGCGCCACGCCGGCGACGTGATCGTCTTGAATCCGGCTTAGATGCCAGACCAACCACGCAATCGAGTTCGCCCCGGGATCGGGGCGATACGTGGCGATCTCATCAGTCAGCCCGTCGGTGAGATCGATCACCAGCTCGCGTATCCGCCCGAAAGCATCCACCAGAATCTGCTTTGCATGATCAGTCATATCACCGAACCCTAGCGGCAGATTTGATTGGAGCTGCTTGCGCTGTGTTTGATTGCTCGCTGCCGCTCGCGGCGGATCGCGCCAGGAGGCCGCCTACTTTGTCGTCGCTCGCAGAGGGAACTACGCCTCCGCTCGCTTCTCCGCAGCACGGTGGCGCGCGATCCGGTGTTTGATTGCTCGCTGCCGCTCGCGGCGATGTTCGCTGCGGCGCGAACATCGAGAACCCGCCGCAGTGCGGATCAGGACAAGTGGAACGGCTCAGGATCCTTCTTGTGATGATCATCGGCGCCCAGCGGCTCCTGGCCGCCGGCTTGTGTCGACTGCACTGTTCCTGGCCGCAGCAGCCGGATGATCACCGACTTCGAGGTGGGAGTGTTGCTCCCGACAGCCGTTGAGTCCAGCGGAACCAGTGGATTGGTTTCGGGGTAGTAAGCCGCCGCCGTGCCGCGCGGCGTCTGGTACGCGACGATCCGGAAGCCCCGCGCCCGGCGTACGTGATCATCACCTGCCCAGTGGGTGACCAGATCGACGATGTCGCCGTCGTGGAAACCGAGCTCCTCGATGTCGCGCGGGTTGACGAACACCACTCGCCGGCCGCCCTCGATGCCGCGGTAGCGATCGCTGAATCCGTAGATCGTCGTATTGAACTGATCATGACTGCGCAAGGTTTGCAAGATCAAATGACCTGGCGGAACCTGCAGCGCCTCAATCGTCGACACCGTGAACTCCGCACGCCCGGATTCGGTCTGGAAGGTACGCGTGTCTCGCGGCGGATGTGGCATCACGAAGCCGCCAGGCCGAGAGACGTTCACCTCATAGGTCTTGCAGCCGGGCACCACACGTGCGATGTACCAGCGGATCCGGCGGTAGTCGTCCCGCATACCTCGCCAGTCAATGCTGTAGCGATCACCCAATGTCGCCTCGGCAAGCCCGGTGACGATCGCCACCTCCGATCGCAGATGGGGACTGGCTGGAGACAACGGTCCTCGTGACGCGTGCACCGAGCACGTCGAGTCCTCCACCGAGACAAACTGCGGGCCGCTTGCCTGAATGTCAATCTCTGTACGCCCCAGGGTTGGCAAGATCAACGCCGTCGTGCCGCAAACCAGGTGCGACCTGTTGATCTTGGTCGACACGTGCACCGTAAGGTCCGCCCGGCGAAGTGCTGCAGCAGTGACCTCGGTGTCCGGAGCGGCCTGAACGAAGTTCCCGCCGAGCCCGATGAAGATCTTGGCCTGTCCGTCGCGGAGCGCGCGGATGGCATCCACAGTGTCATAGCCGTCCTCTCGCGGCGGCTGGAAACCGAACTCGGCCTGCAGCCGGTCGAGGAAATGGGCCGGCGGGCTCTCGCAGATGCCCATCGTGCGGTCGCCCTGCACGTTGGAGTGACCCCGTACGGGAAGAAGCCCCGCACCAGGCTTGCCAATGTTGCCCTGGGCCAGGGCTAGGTTCACGATCTCGGAGATTGTGGCTACCGCGTTGTGATGCTGGGTCAGCCCCATAGCCCAGCAAAACACCGTCCGATCGGAGTCGCGGAGCAGTCGAGCCGCCTCGGTGATCTGCTCGCGGGACAGCCCCGTGGTCGCGACCACGAAGGCCCAGTCAATGGCCGACACATGCGCCCGCCAGCTCTCGAAACCGCGCGTATACCGCGCAATGAATTCATGATCAAGGGCATCCCACCCCAGAAGCAGAGCGCCCCATGCCTGGAAAAGAGCCAGATCGCCATTGATCCTGATCGGTAGGTACAGGTCTGCGAGGTCGGTACCTTTGCCGATAAGTCCGCGTGGCGTCTGCGGGTTGCGAAAGTTGATCAATCCCGCCTCGCGCAGCGGGTTGACGGCGATGATCTTGGCGCCGTGGCGTTTGGCGGTTTCCAGTGCGGACAACATCCGGGGGTGGTTGGTCCCCGGATTTTGGCCGGCCAAGATCAATAGCCTCGCGGCATGGACGTCGTCGAGAGTGACGCTCGCCTTGCCGATGCCGATGGTCTCGGCTAGCGCAACGCTCGTCGACTCGTGGCACATGTTGGAGCAGTCAGGCAGGTTGTTCGTGCCGTACGCCCGCACGAACAGCTGGTAACAGAACGCCGCCTCGTTGGAGGTACGGCCCGAGGTGTAGAAGATCGCTTCGTCCGGACTCGCCAGCGCATTGAGCTGATCCGCGATCAACCGGAATGCTTCGTTCCACTCGATCGGCTCATAGTGCGTCGCTCCCGGTCTCTTGATCAAGGGATGGGTGATCCGGCCCTGCTGCCCCAGCCAGTGCTCGTCGTGGCCGTCCAGATCGGCGATGCTGTGGTGAGCGAAGAACTCGGGCGTCGCCCGTGCCGTCGTGGCTTCTTCCGCGACGGCCTTGACGCCGTTTTCACAGAACTCGGCCGTGTGGCGATGACCGGGATCGGGATTCGGCCAGGCACAACTCATGCAGTCAAAGCCTTCGGCCTGATTGAGCTTGAGCAGCGTACGCGCGGCCCGCCTGGGCCCCATCTTCTGTACTGAGCGTTTCAGCCCCACAGCTACGCCAGGAATCCCAGCAGCATGGTCGTCCGGCTCGGATATGCCGATCTTGGCTTCGTCCCCTCGCGCCTTGCGCATCTGCCCTCCATCGCCGTACCGCCGCCTTTGTCAATCTAGCTCTAGCTGTTCGATAACAGCTGTTTTGCAGCTGCTCGCGCATCGCGCTTGGGAATCAGCCGTCGTCGTCGCGATTTCCGACGCTCGCAGCTTGGTTTGGTTACCGGCGAGAAGCACAATGGAAGTTACTGAAAAGTAACTTGCCGCAGAAGGTGCCGGATGAGCCATTACAAGTCCAATGTCCGGGATATTGAGTTCAATCTCTTCGAAGTGCTTGGGCGGGAAGAGATCCTAGGCACCGATCCATACGCCGACCTTGACCGGGCGACGGTTTCGGAAATCCTCGCTGAAGTCGATCACCTCGCTAGGACAAAGCTCGCCGAGTCGTTTTCCGACGCGGGTCATAACGTGCCGATCTTCGACCCGAAGACGCATTCGGTGACGGTGCCCGAGGACATCAAGAAGTCTTTCCGTGCACTCATGGACTCCGGGACGTGGCAACTCGAGTTGCCGGCAGAGCTTGGCGGTCAGGCCACTCCGCCATCGGTTCAGTGGGCGGTCCACGAGCTCAACATCGGGGCGAATCCATCGACAGCTCTCTATTCAGCCGGCCCCAAGTTCGCGTACATGTTGTGGGCAACGGGCAACGAGCGTGATCGACGCATCGCCAAGATCATGATTGAGCGGCAGTGGGGCGCCACGATGGTGCTGACCGAGCCGGACGCGGGCTCCGACGTCGGCGCTGGGCGTACCCGAGCAATTCCCCAACCAGATGGCACGTGGCACATCCAGGGCGTCAAGCGTTTCATCACGTCGGCCGAACATGACTTGAGCGAGAACATCATCCATCTGGTACTGGCCCGACCGCAGGGCGCCGAGGGTGTCGGCAGACCGGGCACCAAGGGTCTGTCGCTGTTCATCGTGCCCAAGTTCGGTTTTGATCTTGAGACCGGTGAGCTGACCGGTGAGCGCAATGGTGTCTTTGCTACCAACCTTGAGAAGAAGATGGGTATCAAGGCCTCCACGACCTGCGAGCTGACCTTCGGCGAGGCAGACGTCCCTGCCAAGGGCTGGCTTCTGGGCGAGGTACACGACGGCATTGCGCAAATGTTCCGCGTGATCGAACACGCCCGGATGCTGGTGGGCACGAAGGCGATCGCCACCTTGTCCACCGGCTATCTCAATGCCTTGGCATACGCCAAGACGCGAGTCCAAGGTCCTGATCTCACTCAGACTGCCGACAAGACCGCACCGCGAGTCGCGATCACTCACCATCCTGATGTGCGGCGCTCGTTGATGACACAGAAGTCCTTCACCGAGGGGTTGCGGGCTCTGCTGCTCTATGCCGCGACCATCCAGGACCGCAACGCCATCGCGAGGGCACACGGCACCACCGATGATGCGGCTGAGCGGCTGAACGATCTCCTGTTGCCTATCGTCAAGGGCTACGGCTCGGAACGCTCCTGGGTGCTGCTCGGAACAGAATCGCTGCAGACCTTTGGGGGCTCAGGTTTCCTTACCGACTATCCGATCGAGCAGTATGTCCGCGATGCCAAGATCGACACTCTCTACGAGGGCACAACCGCCATACAGGGCCAGGATCTGTTCTTCCGCAAGATCGTCAAAGACCAAGGTCGCGCGCTTGGTGATCTTTCGGCGCAGATCAGTGAATGGGTTGTCGCCGAAGGCGGAAATGGTCAGCTCAAAGAGGAACGCGCCCTGCTGCAGCAGGCCTTGGACGACGTCGGCGCAATCGTGGCGACCATGATCAACGATCTTGGTGTCTCACTGCCCGGGACACCTCGCAGCGATCCGCGTCATGTCTACAAGGTTGGCCTGAACACCACGCGACTGCTGATGGCGCTCGGCGACGTGATCTGTGCGTGGCTGCTGCTCCGCGGCGCTGAGGTGGCACTCGAGCGGCTCAATGAGGAGCTCTCGCCCCACGAGAAGTCCTTCTATGAGGGCAAGGTCGCCTCGGGCTGCTGGTTTGCGCGCACGGTGCTGCCCAAGCTGGCGGCCGAGCGTGCCATCGCAGAGGCGACTGATCTCGCCGTCATGGATCTGGACGAAGCCGCCTTCTGACCGCACAAATCTTGGTGGGTCGATAGCGCATCAGAGCGGAGGGCGAGAGACGATTGGCGCATGACTCAACCCGCCAGCTCGCAGCCGTCACGCATCGTCATTATCGGAGCCTCACTGGCGGGTGGCACGGCCGCCATCGCGCTTAGAGATCAGGGATACGAGGGCGAGCTGACGTTGATTGGTGAGGAGAGCCAACTCCCCTACGAGCGGCCGCCCCTATCTAAGGCTCTGCTGCTAGGGGAACGGGATGAACCGGACTGGGTCGCCGACGAGGCAACCTACGCTGACAAGGCCATTGGCCTTCGGCTCGGGACGACGGCTACCCGGATTGACCGCAGTCGCAAGGTCGTCGTCGCGAGTCGTCACGAGTATCCATATGACAAGTTGCTCATTGCCACCGGCTCGGCGCCCCGGCGGCTGGACGTACACGGCTCCGAATTGGACGGTCTACTCACGCTGCGGACGCTTGAAGAGTCGCTTGCGCTTCGAGAGCGGTTCACTGAGGGTGCCAGCGTAGTGATCGTAGGAGCCGGCTGGATCGGCTGCGAGGCCGCGGCGGCTGCACGGCAGCATGGGGCCAACGTGACGATTGTCGAGCCGCGGTCACAGCCTTTGCTCGGTGTCGTCGGTGAGCAGATCGGCGCCACATTCGCCGCGCTCCATCGTGATCATGGCGTGGACCTCCGGTTGGGTACCGGCGTCAAAGGTTTCGCTGGCGAGGGCACGGCCTCGTCGGTTCTGATCAAGGGCGGTCATTCCATCCCCGCAGACACGATATTGATCGGCGTAGGCGCTGCACCCAACATCGCCCTCGCCGACGCGGCCGGCCTCAAGCTGGCCGACGGCGGGATCGCCGTTGACGCAACCCTCCGGAGCTCCGATCCCGACATCTACGCCGCCGGCGATGTCGCGGCCCAGGACCATCCGAAGTATCGGCACCGGGTCCGTGTGGAGCACTGGGCCAATGCCAAGGATCAAGGTTCGCATGTGGCGGGCAACCTGCTGGGCGCCGAGGCACCGTATGAGTTGCGACCGTTCTTTTTCTCCGACCAGTACGACCTCGGCTGTGAATATCGCGGGCTCGCCGACCCGGCGAAGGACCGGCTCGTCGTACGAGGGGATTTGGCGTCTCGGGAGTTCACCGCGTTCTGGCTACGTGACGGCGCCGTGGCAGCTGCGATGAATGTGAATCAGTGGGACGACGGCGACGCCCTTCAAGAGCTCGTCGACTCCGGCCGCCAAGTCCCCGACAAAGAGCTCCTCGCAACCTGACTCCTCCTCTCCTATTACGCCGAGTTGTCAGCGTGGATGAGGGCGTTAGAAGAGAAGGGCGAGGGCGGGGTCGCTGAGAATTGCGGCCACATCGGCGAGGAAGGTCGAACCCTGGGCGCCATCGGCGAGCCGATGATCGAATGAGACCGACAGGGTGGTCACCCAACGCGGTTCAATCCGCTCATCAGATCCGTCACCGACCACCCAGGGCCTCCGGGCGATCTGGCCAATGCACAAAATGCCCGACTCTCCCGGATTGAGAATCGGGCTGCCGGCGTCGACGCCAAACACCCCGATATTTGTAATCGTGAACGTGCCGCCAGCCGTATCCGCCGGCTGAGTCTTGCCCTCGCGCGCCGTTGCCACGACCTCCTGCAGTGCTGCCGCCAGCTCGGCCAGGCTGAGTGACTCGGCGCCCTTGATGTTCGGGACGATGAGCCCGCGCGGGGTCGCGGTGGCGATCCCAAGATTGATCGAACTCTTGAGCACGATCTGCTGAGCCGACTCATCCCAGAACGAATTGAGCTCTGGCGTACGCCCAAGCGCCAGGCATACCGCCTTGGCGGCGATCAAGAGCGGGGAAACCCGAAGATCAGCAAACTCTCGCCGCGTCTTGAGCCGCTCCACCAGCCGCATCGTCGCGCTCACGTCGCAGTCCAGAAACACCGAGACGTGCGGCGCCGTGAACGCCGAGCGCACCATTGCGTCCGCCGTCGATTTGCGCACCCCCTTGATCGGGATCCGCACGTCCTCGCGCGGGGCTCGAGCTTCCACCCGAGGAGTGCCGATCTCCTCGACGGTCTCGACTCGCTTGCTCGCCGCGGTCACATCATCGCGGGTGATCATTCCACCCGGCCCGCTGCCAATCAGGCTCCCAAGATCAACGCCTAAATCCTTGGCCAGCTTGCGCACTGGCGGCTTCGCAAGTACTGCGCCACCAGACGGTGTGGGCGCGGGCGCCGTCTCACCCGGCCCGGGCAGCGGGGCGCCGGTTGGCGCACCCTGCTCGGCCTGCAACGGCTCGCGGTCGTCGGCACGTCGCGATACCGGAGCATGGGTGGAGAATGTGTCCGCAACCTGGTCGTGCGCCTCCACAGGTCCATCCCCCGCGCCGCGCCGTGGGCGACGCTTGGCCGACCCGGTTCGCGGCCCGTAACCGACCAGGTTTGGCACCTGAGCCTCGCCGCCGCCGTTGGTCTCCGCCGGTGATGTCTCCGCCACGCCATCCTCGATCGAGATGATCGGCGTACCGACATCAACCGTGTCACCCTCGTTCACCAGCAGCTCGGTCACTGTGCCGGCGTACGGTGTCGGCAGCTCGACCAACGACTTGCTTGTCTCCACCTCGACCAGGATGTCGTTGATCTTGATCTGGTCGCCGACCGCAACCCGCCAAGTGACGATGTCTGCCTCGACCAGTCCCTCGCCCGGATCCGGCAGCCGGAATGTGTGCAGTGCCATGCTAGCCCTCCCCCTCAGTAGGCCAGCGAGCGATCGACCATATCGAGGACCCGATCAAGATCAGGAAGATACTCCTCCTCGACGCGGCTCGGCGGATACGGAATGTCAAAACCAGCAACCCGCAGCACCGGCGCCTCCAGGGAGTAGAAGCACTGCTCGGTGATCCGCGCTGCAAGCTCGGCACCCAGCCCGAGATTCAACTGAGCCTCGTGCACGGTGATCGCCCGGCCAGTCTTCTGTACCGACTCGTCCACCAGCGCCATGTCCAGCGGCGACAGCGTACGGAGATCGATCACTTCAAGATCATGACCTTCCTCGCTGGCCGCTTCGGCCGCGTCCAGGCAGGTCTTGACCATCGGCCCGTACGCGATCAAGGTGACGTCGGTTCCAGGTCGCGCCACCCGCGCGGAATGCAAGGGCGCCGGAGTGGCTGACTCGTCCACCTCGCCCCGCTCGTGATAGCGCCGCTTGGGCTCTAAGAAGATGATCGGGTCGTCCGAGGCGACGGCCTGCTGGATCATCCAGTACGCGTCGACCGGATTGGCGCAGGTCACCACTTTCAGCCCCGCGGTATGGCAGAAGTAGGCCTCGGGGGACTCGCTGTGGTGCTCGACGGCTCCGATGCCTCCGCCGTAGGGGATCCTGATCACGATCGGCATCCGCAGCAGCCCACGTGAGCGGTAATGGAGCCGCGCGGCCTGGCTGACGATCTGGTTGAACGCTGGGTAGACAAACCCGTCGAACTGGATCTCGCACACCGGACGGTAGCCGCGTAACGCCATCCCCACGGCGGTGCCGACGATGCCGGATTCGGCAAGCGGCGAATCGATCACCCGATGCTCACCAAAGTCCTTCTGAAGGCCCTCGGTGACCCGGAAGACGCCACCGAGCTTGCCGACGTCTTCACCAGCGACCACCACCTTGGGATCGGCTTCCAGTGCTCTGCGAAGGCCGGCATTGAGCGCTTTAGCCATGGTCAGCATGGTCATCAGACGCCTCCCCCGTATGCCGGCTCCGGCTGTCGCAACTCGTCGGAGGAGTCAGCGCCTTCAAAGGTTGCTAGGTATTCGGCGAAGTTGGCCTTCTGCTCGACCAGATATGGGGTCTGCTCGGCGTACACATAGTCAAAGCAGTCGAGGATCTGGGGGTCAGGCAGAGCGAGGCAGCGGGCTCGAAGGTCGGCAGCGTAGTCGGAAGCTTCGGCCTCCACCTCGGCGAAGAAGGCCTCATCGCCGCTGCCGCTGCGCGTCAGATACGCCTTGACCCGCTCGATCGGATCCTTCAACCGCCAATGCTCAAGCTCGTCAGCGAGCCGGTACTTCGTCGGATCGTCGGAGGTGGTGTGGGCGCCCATGCGATAGGTGTAGGCCTCGATCAAGGATGGGCCGCTGCCCGTGCGCGCGCGATCGAGGGCCGCCGTAGTGGCCGCGTATACCGCGAGCACGTCGTTGCCGTCGACGCGCACGCCGGGGAAACCGAAGCCAGAAGCCCTGCGATACAAGGGAATTCGAGACTGCCGCTCGATCGGCTCGGAGATCGCCCACTGATTGTTCTGGCAGAAGAAGACGATGGGCGCGTTGTAGGAACTGGCGAAGATGAAAGCCTCGTTGACATCGCCCTGGCTGGTTGCGCCGTCACCGAAGTAACCCACCACTGCCATGTCGCGGTCGGGATCGCCGGTGCCGACCAGGCCATCGCGTTCTACCGCCATCGCATAGCCGGTGGCATGCAAGGTCTGCGCCCCAATGACGACCGTGTAGAGGTGGAAGCGGCTCTTCTGAGAGTCCCAGCCACCAAGATCAACTCCGCGGAACAGGGCCAGCAGGTGCAGTGGGTCGACACCCAGGCACCACGCCACGCCGTGCTCTCGATAGGTGGGAAAAACAAAGTCATGCTTGCCGAGCGCGCGGCCCGAGCCGACCTGGGCCGCCTCTTGGCCTAGACACGAAGCCCACAGTCCGAGTTCGCCCTGGCGCTGCAGGGCGGTCGCCTCGGAATCGACCCGGCGGGTCAGCACCATGTCGTGGTAGAAGCTCTTGATCTGATCGTCGTCGCCGCTGAAGGAGTACTCGGCATGTTCTAGTCGCTCACCCTCCGGTGTAAGCAGCTGGACCAGCTCGACCTCTCCGCTCGCACCGCTGGCGTCGCTCATTGGTGCATCCTCTCGTCACCGGATGCGGTGGTTCCGCATCTCATCGGTCCCGGTGCGGGATCGCCGCGCTGGGTGGTACCACCACCCTCCGGGGCGTTGGTTTCGCTCCGGCTCGCCATGTCCAGCGAGCGGATTAGGACTGGCACGGCGGCTCCTTGTGGGTGCACCGGGCCAGCCGCACCCCAACGTACCGCCTCGCTTTCCGAGGCGGGAAAACAACTTGTATGTCCTACCTTTGATCGCCGGGTCGCCTGACGATTCCCTGGAAACCTCACGCCAGCCGCTCGCTATCGGCCCGACACGCCGAGTGGAAGCGCGGCTAGCGTGAGCTTTTGAGGGATTGCTGGAAGCGCAGAATGCGGATCAGGGCCGCTGCGACCGCCTCGGGGCCGGCGGCAAGAGAGACGCGGACGGCGGTACCACCGTCTCGTTGGTCGAAGTCGGTACCCGGAGTGAGCGCCACACCGTGTTCCTCCAGCAGCGCCTCGCACCACGACTCAGCGTCGGGATGCGGGCCGAGCTGGCCACCGATGCCCGCATACACATAGAAGGCGCCATCGGCAGGTGCGACGCCGGTCCAGCCAAGATCATCAACAGCCTGAAGCACAATCGTTCGGGCATCAGCAAAGGCTGAGACCGCGGCATCAGCTTCCCGGTAGGACTCCTCAGTGAAGGCAGCGATCGCCGCATGCTGGGCTGGTACTGGCGGGCACAGAGCGAAGTTCCCGGCCAGTGCGTCGAAGGACGCCACCAGATCGGCCGGCACCAGGCTCCATCCGAGCCGCCAGCCTGTCATTCCCCAGTACTTGGAGAAAGAGGAGATCACGATGGCTTCGCGATCATGCTCCCAGGCGCAGCTGGCTGCGACCGTATGGTCGGTGATTCCGTGGTAGATCTCGTCGCTCACCAGCCGAACTTCATGATCACGACACCAGGCTGCGAGTTCCGCGAGATGATCAGGAGTGACCATAGTCCCCGTGGGATTGGCCGGAGAGCCGATCACCAAGCCGGCCAGAGGCGCGGCCGGGTGTGCCTGCTCCAGCATCTCCACCGTCGGCTGGAAGCGTTCCGCTGGACCGCAGGCCAGCTCG
>Ga0307300_10000020_pt1 | contig 44248 bp, 41 predicted proteins | sample ER_DNA_181_FD_194492 | JGI IMG/M metagenome (GOLD analysis project Ga0307300, IMG submission 194492) | Bulk soil microbial communities from the East River watershed near Crested Butte, Colorado, United States - ER_DNA_181 | ecosystem: Environmental > Terrestrial > Soil > Floodplain | place... | reverse complement strand
CGCTCAGCATCTCCCGGATCCAGTCGGTCTTGTTCCCCCCGTACTCGGTCGAGGCGTTCTCGACGATCGCCACCGGCTTCGCCGGCGCCACCGTCCGCAGGATCTTCAGCGTCGGCGAGATCACCTGGTCGGGGTTCTCCCAGCGGTCCGGCTGGGCCGGCATCCGGCCCCAGTTGTAGGAGTCCATCGCGGTCCAGTCGACGTAGGCGTCGCCCGGGTAGTAGGGGGTCGGGTTGGAGGCAGGATCGGACCAGATGCCGTTGACCACCCAGGTCCAGGTGACGTTGGTCGCGCCCTGCCCCACTACGAGGTCGTGGAAGCGCCGCCAGGCGGGGACGAAATAGGAGCTGCGGCCCCAGGCGTACCAGGCCCCATTCATCTCCCGCCAGGGAGCGAAGAGGAACGGGTGGCCCCACGCCTTTGCTTCCTGCGCCCATTTCTTGATCGCCGCGTCCTGGCCTCCCTTGGCGATCGATTCGAGGGTCGTGCTTCCAAGGCCCATGTTCACCAGGGGGATCGCGCCGCGGGCGTTGGCGGCGTCCACGTCGTACCTGTTGAAGGTCGTCCAGCTCTGGCTCTCGTTGAGGATCGCGACCTTCCTGCCGGCGTGGCGCTCGAAGGTGTCCCAGGCCTGCTTGTTCCACGGCGCGTTGCCGGTCTGGCCGTAGGTTTCGCCGCTGATCGTCGCGCCGAAGTAGACCGAGGCACCGGCGCTCGATCCGAAGGCGAGCAGCAGCACGAGTGCGCACAAGCACACACCCCCCGCCTTGGCAAGCCCCCCCTGGACCATTGTTCGATGGTGGCGAGAACCGGGCGGTTCGTCAAGTGACCGCCTGCGCGTCTCCCAGCTTATGGTTTGTTTTCCGAACCTTTTGCCTGGTCGGCAGGCACGGGCGGCGGGGCTTGTTCAGTCTTCGTCGCTGGCTTCGGGGGATTTGCTGGGGGCGGAGCTTCCGGCGCCGCCCCCTTCGGAGGGTTTTCGGACACCCCCTTCGGCGGCGAGGGGTTCGCAGCAGGAGGGCCATGGGCGGCCGGCTTTTCGACGGTCGGCGTGCCCTCGCCCTCCTCGTCCTCGGCTTCGTTCTGGTCCTCGCCCTGGTCCTCGGAGCCGGCGCTCCCTTCGTTTTCCAGCTTGTGCTCGGCGGCGGTTTCCTGCCCCCCGCCGGAGGATTCCGGGTGCTCCTTCGCGTGCTCTCCGGCGCCCGTCTCGACCACGGTGGGCGGTCCCTGCGCCTTCGAGCCGGCGTGCGAGGCGGCTTCGTGATGAGCCTGCCCGTGCTCCTCCCCGGCCGCGGCGGGGGCGGAGCTCGGGGAACCGGATGCTGCCTTCGTGGCCGCCTCCGCCCCCTTCTCATGGCCGGAGCCCGCGGCCCGGCCGGCCGTGGGGCCGGCTCCGTTCTGCCCCCGACCGGCTCCGTCGGTCGCCCCGCCCCCCGGGGAGCCGCCGGAGCCCGGGGTCGCCGGCGCCGACTTCGAGCTTTCCTCGCCCGGCAGGCCAAGCTGGATGACGCCGCTGCGATCGGCCGCGGTGACCCCGACCGCGGCCACCACCGCCACGGTCGCGACGCCCTTGACCGCGGCTGAAGTGGCGATCGTTTTCGCCGCGCCGCCGCCCAGGGTCGCCGCGAGGCCGCCGCCCGCCCCCCCGGCCGCAGCCTGCGAGCCGCCGCCGAGGAGGCCCTGCAGCATCCCGGCCGCCGCCACCGCCGGCAGCGGCCCCAGCGCCGCGAAGTCCCTTTCGCGGTTCTTGATTTCGTCGCGGAACTCGCGGCAGCGGGCGCAGGAGCGCAGGTGCGCGCGCACGTCGCGGCGCCGGGTAACCCGGCCGTCGCCCTCCGACAGCGCCCTGCCCACCGTCTCGCAGCTCATCTCACGCCCTTCCTCCATCTGCCGCAGGCTCTGCCGCGCCTCGTAGAGCGTCTGCCTGGCGACGGCGCCGGAGGTGTCGAGCGCGGCGGCGATCTCCCCGAAGTCCAGGCCCGACATCTCCCGCTTCACCAGCACCTCGCGCTGGCGCTCCGGCAGCGCCCGCAGGTCGGCGACCAGGCGCCGCAGCCGTTCCCGCGTCGCCGCGTCCTCGGCCAGGCCGTAGCCCGGCGCCACCTGCTCGACGTCGAGCTGGCTCGTCTCCCGCCGCCGCCGCAGCAGGTCGATCGACTCGTTGTGGGCGATCCGGTAGAGCCACGGCTTCAGGTCGATCCTGCGCTCCTCCCCCGCCAGGGCCCGCAGCACCTTGACCATCGTGTTCTGCAGCGCGTCCTGGGCGTCCTCGGGGTTGCCGACGATCGCCAGGCAGAAGCGGTAGAGGCTCTGGTGGTAGCGGCGGAAGATCGCCGCGAAGGCGCGCTCGTCCCCGCCAACGGCGCGGCGCGTCAGGCGCTCGTCGGAGAGCAAGCTGCTCAATCCCGGCGCGGCTGCTGCTTCGCTCATATCTCGATCTTCCCATTGCGGGCCATCCGATCAAGGGTGGGGGCATGCCGACTCCCACTAAACGGTTGGCCGCTCTCGCTTGTCAGCGCTTTTCTGGAAACACCAGATGACATTTGACCTGACTTATGCCCCTCTTTCCCCGTTTGTTAGGGAAATCAGTCCAATGACGGGTGACATAACCCGCCAGAAGAGGAGGAACCATGGTTGGAGCGCTGATCGGGCTGCTCATCATCGTCGCGATCGTGCTGGTGCTGCTGAAGGTCGCCGTGGCGGGAGGGATCCTCGGGCTGATCGCGCTGATCCTCCTCATCCTCCTCCTGCTCGGCCGCCTGTAGCTTTCAGGCGTGTCACCGGAAAAATCTGCCCTGGTTATGGCCGGACGGGCTGGGTAGCGAGAGGCCGATGAGCGAGCTTCTTCTAGGCCCGATCCTCCGCCACGTCTCCGAGACCGAGGCGACCGTCTGGGTCGAGACCTCGGAGGCCTGCGAGGTCGAGATCCTCGGCTACCGCGAGCCCACCTTCCGGGTCGAGGGACACCACTACGCGCTGGTCTGCGTCGGCGGCCTCGAGCCGGCCTCGCGCAACGAGTACGAGGTCAAGCTCGACGGGGAGGTGCGCTGGCCCGAGCCGGGCTCGGACCTGCCGCCGAGCGCGATCCGCACGATCGACGCCGACAAGGATCTCGACGTCTACTTCGGCTCCTGCCGCGTCGCGGTCCCGCACGAGCCGCCCTTCGACCAGCCGAAAGACGTCAGCGAAGAGGGCCACGAGTACGACGCCCTCTGGGTCCTGGCGCTGCAGATGTCGAAGGGGGACCGGGACACCTGGCCCGACCAGCTCTTCCTCCTCGGCGATCAGGTCTACGTCGACGAGGGCTCGCCGCGGACGCGGAAGAAGATCCGCGAACGCCGCGGCACCGACACGCCCCCCTTCGACGAGGTGACCGACTTCGAGGAGTACACCTGGCTCTACTGCGAGAGCTGGGAGGACCCGCTGATCCGCTGGCTCTTCTCCAACGTCTCGGTCTCGATGCTCTGGGACGACCACGACATGAGCGACGACTGGAACATCTCCCGCGGCTGGCTGCTGGAGATGCAGCAGAAGTCCTGGTGGCACCGCCGCGTGGTCGGCTGCATCTCCAGCTACTGGATCTACCAGCACATCGGCAACCTCTCCCCGCGCGAGCTGGGCGAGTCCGAGCTCTACCAGCGGATGCGCGGCAACCAGACCGGCGAGGAGGAGCTGTTCGCCTGGGCGCACCGGGTCCAGGCGATGGGTGAGGGCACGCGCTGGACCTTCTGCCGCGACTTCGGCCGCACCCGGGCGATCTTCGTCGACGCCCGCGCGGCGCGGGTGCTGGAGGAGGGGCGGCGGGCGATGGTCGACGACGAGGAGTGGGAATGGATCGTCGAGAAGACCGAAGGGGACTTCGACCACCTGATCGTCTGCACGACGATCCCCTGGCTCCTCTCCCCCGCCTTCGACCGGCTCGAGGCCTGGAACGAGCAGATGGTCGAGGGCAACGCCTGGGGCAGGCCGCTGGCCTGGGCGAGCGAGAAGCTGCGGCGGGAAGTCGACTTCGACCACTGGGCCGCCTTCGGCGAGTCTTGGGCGAAGCTGCGCGACCTCCTGCACGAGGTCGCTTGCGGCAAGCGCGGCAGCGCGCCGGCCTCGGTCGTCGTCCTCTCCGGCGACGTCCACCACGCCTACCTCGCCGAGGTCGGTTTCCCGAAGTCCGCCAACGGCGACTCGACCGGACGCGCCCCCGTCTACCAGGCGGTCTGCTCCCCCTACCGCAACCCGCTCGACGAAAAAGAGCGCCAGGTCGTGCGCTGGGGCTTCGGCCGGCCGCTCACCGCCGTCGCGTCGCTGCTGGCGAAGGCGGCCGGGGCGCCGGACCCGGGGATCCGCTGGCGGACCGTCGAGGGCCCCTACTTCGACAACCAGGTGGCGAGCCTCCACATCGACCGCCGGCAGATCTCGATGCGCCTCGACAAGACCGTGCCGGGCGAGAACGGCGGCAAGGCGCTCGAGAAGACCTTCTCCCGCCGCCTCGCCTGAGCCAACGCAGTTGTTCCCGCATACCGGGAACAACTGCGTTCAGACCCCGTCGAATCCGGGTACTACCACCGCGGCTTCATCTACAGGAGGCGTGGCTTTGGCAATCGAGCGGTTGCGGTGGGTGTTGAGCACGGTGGCGGCGGCGGTCCTCGCCGCCCTGGTCGTGGTGCCCGCGGCGCGGGCCGACTCCTCCTCCCTCTACGACGGCGACCTCAGTTGCTCCGCGCAAGCGGCGAACGGCAACGTCCGCCTCTGCGGCGGCGAGACCACGACCTGGGACGGGAAGACGCAGATCGACGTCAACGTCGTCCTGCCGCCGGCACCGAGCGCCGGCGCTGACGGGCCCTACCCGCTGATCGGCGTCTTTCACGGCTGGGGCGGCAGCAAGATCGGCTTGGAGGACCCGCGCGTGCAGGACTGGGCCGAAGCGGGCTATGCCGTCTTCAGCATCAGCGACCGCGGCTGGGGCGAAAGCTGCGGCGCCCTCGACCCCGACCGCCTCTCCGAACCCGAAGCCTGCGCCGCCGGCTACAACCACCTGCTCGACACCCGCTACGAGGTCCGCGACGCTCAGTACCTGATCTCCGTCCTCGCCGACGAAGGCGTCGCGATCCCGGACAAGATCGGCGCCACCGGCGTCTCCTACGGCGGCGGCATGTCGATGGCGCTGGCGGCGCTGCGCAACCGGACGATGCTGCCCGACGGCTCCCTGGTCCCGTGGAAAAGCCCCGATGGGACGCCGATGGAACTCGCTGCGGCGGTGCCGCAGTGGCCCTGGAGCGACCTCGCCTACTCGCTGATGCCGAACGGCAGCACCCTCGACTACCGCGCCGACAACCCCTACCGGGGCCCGGACGGCAAAGCGCCGATCGGAGTCGAGAAGTCCTCCTACGTGACCGGCCTCTACGGCACCGGCCTCGCCTCCAGCAACTACGCCCTGCCCGGCACCGACCCCGGCGCCGATCTCACCACCTGGTACGGGCTGATCAACGCCGGCGAGCCCTACGACTCGAACCCGCTGGCGGCCTCGATCGTCGCCGAGATCGACGCCCACCACTCCTCCTATTACATCGACCACTCTCAGCCGCCGGCGCCGCTGCTGATCCAGAGCGGCTGGAACGACGACCTCTTCCCGGTCGACGAGGCCCTCCGCTTCTACAACCGCACCCGCTCCCAGTACCCCGGCGATCCGATCTCGCTCTTCCTGATGGACGACGGTCACGCCCGCAGCCAGAACAAGCCCGCCGACGAGGCCCTCTTCCTGCAGCGCGAGAACGCCTGGTTCGACCACTACCTGAAGGGCGCCGGCGCGGCCCCGAGCTCGAGCGCCGAGGCGCTGACCACCACCTGCCCGAAAGCGGCGGCCTCCGAAGGCCCGTTCGAGGCGGGCTCCTGGGACGAGCTCTCCCCCGGCGAGGTCCGCTTCGGCGGCGGCGCCGCACTGACCGTCCTGCCGGTTGCGGGCGACCCGACGATCGGCACCGCCTTCGACCCGATCGCCGGCAAAGATCCCTGCGCGACCGCCGCCGGCGCCAACCAGCTCGGCACCGCCAACTACCGCCTCGCGGTCCCCGCTCCCGGGTTCACCCTGCTCGGCTCCCCCACCGTGATCGCCGACCTCACCGTCACCGGCACCGACTCCGAGCTGGCGGCGCGCCTGCTCGACGTCGGCCCCGACGGCAAGGAGCGGCTGGTCGCCCGCGGCCTTCTGCGCCCGCGCAGCGGCAAAGACGTCGTCTTCCAGCTCCACCCGCAGGGCTACCGCTTCGCCGGCGGCCACACCGTCAAGCTCGAGCTGCTCCCCTCGGACGCCCCCTACGCCCGCCCCTCCAACCTCCAGGCCCCGATCGCCGTCTCCAACCTCGAGCTGCGCCTCCCGGTCCGCGAGCAGCCCGGCGCCCTCGGCGGCCGGGTCAAGACCCCGGCTCCCCCAGGGCGCTAAGGCCCGGGGCTAACGACGACCCGGTCGCTGCAGGGTGACCAGCCGGGCGGTTTCGAGGTCGCCGCCGGTGGCCTCGGCCAGAGCCCAGGCTCTCAGGGGGCTTTTCGCCAGCAGCTTGACCCCTCTGCGGTTGAGGCCGGCGAGCACGCTCGCGCGCTCGCCGGGATCGAGGTCGTAGCGGCCGCGGCCGATCGGTACCACCGCGGAGTTGGCGCCGGTTTCCCCCGAGAAGACCGCCCGCTGCCTGGTCAGCCGCAGGACGCCATGGCAGCCGGCGGCGCTGCCGCAGCTGAGCCACAGCCGGGTGAGCCGATGCCTCACCGGCGAGGCCCCGGAGGTCAGCTCCGTCGTCGAGGAGCGAGGGACGAAGCGGGCGATGTAGCCGGGTTGGGTCAGGTTGGTGTTGATGTAGGAGCCGCCACCGCCGTAGGCCGGATACTCGGTGCTGGTCCCGGCCCAAAGGGCGCCGTCAATCCCGGCGGCGAGCGAGATGGCCGGGAGGCGGCAACTTGATTTGAGGCAGGTGAGGCGAGCGAGACGCCCGTTCGGCGCGATCGCCCCGACCTGACCGTTGGAGCTGAACCAGACGTTTCCGTCGGGGCCCGCCGAGATCGCCCAGGCGGCGCTCAGGATCGGGAGGGGAAACTCGGCTACCTCACCGGTTGCGGTGATCCGGCCGATCGAGTTCGCCCCGTCGTAGGTGAACCAGAGGTTCCCGTCGGGGCCTACCGTGATTCTGTCCGGTCGCGGTTCGCCGCCGGCGAGGGGAAACTCGGCGATCTGACCGGAAGGCGAGATCCGGCCGATGCGGTTGAGGCCGAGCTCGGTGAACCAGAGGTTGCCATCGGGGCCGGCGACGATCCCTGCCGGCTTGCTCCCAGAAGCGAGCGGGAACTCGGCGATCGCGCCCGCCGGGGCGATGCGGCCGATCCTGTCGCCGGCGGCCTCGGTGAACCAGAGGTTGCCGTCGGGCCCGGCGGCGATCGCCCCGGGCCGCGAGTCGGGATCCGGGAGCGGAAAGGTCGTGATCGTGCCGGCGACGGTGACGCGGCCGATGCGCCCGGCGCTGGGTTCGGTGAACCAGAGGTTGCCGTCGGGGCCGGCGACGATCGCCTGTGCGCCCGACTTCCCCTCAAGACCGAATTCGACCACCTTGCCGTCAGGGTCCACCCGCCCCACTGCTCCGGGGTCCTGCGAGCTGGCGCTGCTGGTCGCCGCGAACCAGAGGTTGCCTTCGGGACCGACGGTCACCCCGACCGCGTGCATCGCTGAGCCCATCGTGAAGATCGTCGGCTCTTCCGCCGCCGGGGCGCCCCCCGCGAGCAGAAGCGAGCAGAGGACGGCGCTGAGTGCGCCTATCGTCCTGACACGGCGCCGCCGCTGTCTTCCCGGATCATCCATGACCTCCCTCTGAAACCGCAACCGCAGAGGAAGTTTCGACCCCGGCTCGCCTTCGTTCCCACCAGGTCCAGGCGCCCATCACGGCGCCGGCGTAGAGCCAACCGAGGGCGACGTCGAAGAAGTAGTGCTCGCCGGTGGCCATCAGGGTCAGCCCCATCGCCAGCGGATAGAGCAGCAGCAACGGCCGCAGCCAGCCCCGCCTCACCCGGTTCCAGAGGAAGAGGGCGACGAGGGTGGTGAAGGCGGTGTGCAGCGAAGGTACGGCGGCGACGAGGTTGCTGCTCGCCTGGCCCTTGGAAAAGAGAGAGGCGGTGCCGACGCTGAGCACTTCCCATCCCTTGCCGGTACTGCGGTGGACTTCCCCGATCAGGCCCATCTCGCCCGCCATCCACGGCGGCGCCGCCGGGAAGACGATGTAGGTCGCAAGACCGCAGAGCGCCAGCGTCACCAGCCGCCGGGTGAAGCGATGGAAGGCGAGCCGGTCGCGCGCCCAGAACCAGCCGGCGAGCGCGAAGGGGACGATGAAGTAGGAGGTGTAGACGAGGGTGAAGAAGACGTCCCACCAGTGCACGACCCCCGGGTCGTAGAGGCGGTCCTGCAGCCACTCCGTCGGGACTTCGCCGCCGAAGACGAAGCTGTCGAAGTCGATCATCGTGTGCAGGTGCACCCCGATCCCGATCGAATCCGCCGCCCCCCGCGTCAGGTCGTAGACCCAGAGGACGGCGACGATCGGCAACCAATCCAGCACCAGCTGCGCTATTTCCCGCGGCGGCCGGCCGATCGAGGCGCAGGCGAGGGCGCCGCAGGTCCAGAGGATCACCAGCTCGCGCTGGACCGGGATCCCGTAGTTCGCCGTCCAGAGCAGGAGCGCGAGGACGTAGAGCCCGAACGCGTACGGACGCAGCACCGCCCAGGAGGCGAAGCGGAACTCGGCGGCGCGATCGACCGTCGCCTCGGCTGACTTGCCCGTCGACACCCGCCCAATCTAATAGGAGTGTCGCCTTTGTCTCCCTATGCGAGACAAAGGCGACATTGAGGCCGGCTCAGGTCAAGCGGCGCGAGCCCGCGTCCGCGCTTCGGCCTCCGGGTCGCTGACCGCGTAGGCGCCGAGGCCGAGCACGCCGAGGATCAGGTGGAGGAAGTTGTCCTCCGTGTTGACCGGGACGAAGCCGAGGATCGACTCGTGGCTGCCGATGATGAACCCCCAGATCGCGACGACGATGTAAACCGCGCCGAAGACGAGGGCGTAGGTGCGGGACGCGCGTGGGCCCGAAGTGAAGGCGAGCAGGCCGAGGACGCCGCTGGCGACGTGGATCAGGTTGTGCCAGGCGTTGACGTCGAGGATGCCGAGGACGGCGTCGACGTTGCCCGGGCTACCGAAGGAGGCGCTGTAGAAGAAGCCGATCAGGCCCGCGACCAGCAGCACGGCGCCGATCAGGCCGGCATAGAGGCTGGCGGGGCTGTAGTCGTTGTCGCGGTAGGTGGTGTCGGCCATCTCTTGCGCTCCTTCCCGGGGCTGTGGACGAGGGTTCCTACGAAGATTTACCCCTCGGCGGGGAACCTCAATCCGACGCCCCGACCCGCTCCTACCTGAGCTGAAAGCTCGCCAGGTCCTGGCCGTAGATCGGGCTGACGACGATTTCGTCGAGGTCTACCGAGTCGGCGACGAAGGTGCCGAGCGTCAGCGTCCCGAACGGCGCCCACGGCGCCTGCTCCATCACCCTGCGGTCGAGCGCCGCGTATTCGCGTTCCTGCCGCGGTCCCAGCTGCTGGCGCCCGAGCCGCCGGATCTCGCGGTCGACGGCCGGGTCGGCGAACTGCGCGTAGTTGGTGTTGCCGTTCGGAACGATGCTTTCGCTCGAGAGCTGCGGGCGGAAGAAGTCACTCGGATGCGGGTAGTCCTGGAACCAGTTGTTGAAACCGGTGTCGAGGTTCGGCGTCTCGGCGTTGCCGATCACGGTGAAGTAGTTCGCCGCTCCGACCACTTTCAGGGTCACGTCGAAGCCGAGTTCCTCGAGCACCTGCTCGTAGTATTCGCCTGCTTCGTCGGTCGGCGGCAGGTCGAGCGTCCAGACCGTGACCTTGCGCTCGGCCGGGTCGGCCCGTTCCACCATCCGCTTCGCCCGCGCCGGTTCGTAGGGGTAGAGGTGGATCCGGCGGTAGCCGGGCATCTGCGGCGGCAGCACCTGCTGGGTCCCGCGCAGGGTGCCGGCGAAGATGCGTTCGAGCGCCGCCGGGTTCACCGCGTAGTTCACGGCCCGCCGCACCCGCACGTCGTCGAACGGCGGCTGCTGGGTGTTCATCCAGAAGTAGTAGACGCTGATCGTCGGGTCTTCGCGGAACTGGGTTCCCTCATAGCGTTCCCGCACTTCCGCGTAGCGTTCCGGCGGCGGCGGGTTCTTCATCCAGTCGACCTCGCCGCGTTCGACCTCTTCGACCTGGGCCGAGGGGTTGGCGCGGACCTCGAACCTGATCTTGTTGACGTGCCCGTCGAGCAACTGCGGCAGCACCGGCCCGTTGGTCTTCGCCCAGACCGGGTTGCGTGCGTATTCCCAGCTGCGGCCGGGGCGAACGGCGGTGATGACGTAGGGCCCGGTTGCCGGTGGCGGGTGCTGGGTCTGATCCTCGTTTGGAGTGTCCGGCGGCAGCAGCGCCGCGAACGGCAGCGCCAGCACGTAGCTGAAGGTCCCGCTCGGTTCGAGCAGGTGGATGACGATCTCTCCCGTCTTGTCGTCGCTGCGGATGCCGCGGATCCCCCCGTGCTTCGTCTGCGCGAAGCGTTCGGCGCCGACGATCCCCATGTAGAAGGAGGAGCCGCCGGAATTGAGCCGGATCAGCCGTTCGACCGCAAAGCGGAAGTCCGAGGCCCGCACCGGCGTCCCGTCGGAGTACTCCAGGCCCGGCCGCAGGCGCAGGGTGTAGCGGCGGCCGCCCTGGTCGATCTTCGGCAGGGTCCGCGCCAGCCCGGGGATCAGCTCCGTGCCGGCGGCGCCGCTCGCCGGCCGGTAGGTCAGCAGCGGCACGTAGGTGTCGTGCATCGCCGTCGTCCCTTCGAGGGTGAAGGAGAGCGCCGGGTCGAGGTAGTCGGGGAAGGAGCTGTAGGTCCCCTCCAGGGTCTCGCCGCTGCCGGATCCGGACGCGCCCGACCCGCAGCCCGCCAGCGCCAGGCAGGCCAGCAACGCGATCCCCTTACGGCTGAGTGGTGGGCGCAGCATCCTCATTCCTCGATCGGGCCGTGTTCGGACTGATAGTGACGGAGCGTCTCGTCGGTCGACTCCCCGGGCATCCGCAGGCGCATCCGCAGGGTCTCGGCGAAGTCGTCGATCGTCTGCCGCAGGATCCCCGCCCGCACCCGCAGCGCCTGCGGCCGGCCCTCCTCGGCCGCCTCGTCGGCGAGCTGGGAGAGGAAGGGCAGCAGCCCGGCCAGCGCCCGCTCCTCGTCCTCGGTGCGGAAGTAGTGGGTGATCGGGAAGTGGATGACGTCGCGCCGGCTGCGGATCAGCTGCTCGGCAAAGCCGGCCAGCATCGTCTCCAGCAGCTCGGGGTCGGCGTCGGCGAGCTTCTCCCCGGCCCGCTCCTCGGCTTCCTTCGTCAGGCGGACGCCGTGCGCGAGCGAGTCGCGGCGGGAGATCGAGCCGTAGATCGAGATCAGCCAGGAGATGCTGGCGGTGAGCAGGCCGAGCCCGAACATCGTCTCCACCGGGCCGAGGATCCGCAGCAGCGAGGAGGCCGGTGAGATGTCCCCGTAGCCGAGGCTGGTGAGGTTGACGAGCGAGATGTAGAGCGCGTCGAGGAAGCCGGAGTGCGCGGCCGGGTCGAGGGCGGGGTCGAAGTTGAAGCCCCCGGGCAGGTGCGGCAGGAAGATCAGCGCCCAGCCGAGCGCCAGCAGCGTCGCCCAGGTGGCGACGACGGCGACGTAGCCGATCGGGCCGGCGAGGAGGCCAATCGTGCCCGGCCCCCGCGGCAAGTGCACCGCCGTCCAGGCGACGCCCCGCACCACCCGCCGCGCGATCATCCCGCGGCCGAGCGGGTGGAAGAGCACGTCGAAGATGTCCCGCAGGGCGAGCAGGACCAGGGCAACGCCGAGGGCGGTCCAGACGATGTCCACCGGGTGAAGCTAACCGACCCTGGCGCCGCTGCGGATCTCCCCCGCCAGCTCGGCCCCGATCCGGCGCCAGGAGTAGCTCTGGAGCGCCTTCGTCCGCGCCCGCCGGCCGCGCTCCTTCCGGCCGGCCTCGTCTTCGACCGCGGCGACGATCGCCTCGGCGAGCGAGTCGACGTCGGGCTCGGTCAGCCAGCCGTCCTCGGGGTCCTCGACGATCGCCGCCGGACCGCCGCGGTCGACCGCGACCACCGGCAGGCCGCAGGCCATCGCCTCGATCAGGACCTGGCCGAACTGCTCGCGGACGGCGGCGTGGACGAGGAGGTCGCCGGCGCGGAGGAACGGCGGCAGCTCCTCGTGCCCGTGCCAGCCGGCGAGGAAGACGTCGCGGGCGCCGGTGCGGGCGATCGTCTCGCAGGGATGCTCCCCCTCCCACTCGCCCGGGTGGCCGCCGATCAGCACCAGCGCCGCCTGCCGTCGCAGCCGCCGCTTCGCCTGGGCGAAGGCCTCGAGCAGGACCGGCAGCCGCTTCACCTCGGTGAAGCGCCCGACCGCCAGCAGCACCACCCCCTCCAGCGCCGCCAGGTCCTCCTCCTCGTAGGAGACGCTGCCGGGGCCCTCGTCCGGCCGCCAGCCACGCGGCTCGGCGACCAGGTGCCGGCGCCAGTGCGCCCGGCGGTCGACCGGCGCGGGCGCGAAGGCCGGGTCGACGCCGTTGGGGATGAGCGCGAATCGATCCGCCTCCAGCTCCAGCAGCGCCGCCGCGCGCTCGAGGCCGCCGCTGTCGTTGACGACGATCCGCTCGCAGGCGGCGGCCCAGCGCCGCAGCCGCTCGCCCCATTCCGCGGCGTGGGCCCAGCCGGCCGGCGCCCCCGCCTCGATTGCTTCCAGCATCAGCAGCTCGGTCCCGTGGACGTGGCCGATCACCGGCACCCCGGGCAGCACCCGCGCCGCCGCCTCGTTCATCGGCGTCAGGTGGTGGAGGTAGAGGACGTCGATCCCATCATCGGCGGCCGCGGTCATCGCCCCCGCCCAGGCCTCGACCTGAAGCTCGAAGGCCTCCTCGTCGAAGCTGGCGAGGACCCGGTCCGGAGCCCCGGGCCTGTCCTCGTAGGAGCCGTGGATCGGCGCGGTCCCGGCCGGCCCGCGGTAGCGCAGCGGGTCCGCGGAGCGGACCGCCGGCGTGAAGTCGAGCGGCCGCAGGTCGAGGCCCGCGTAGAAGCGATCCGCCCGCGAGTCCTCCCCCAGGTCCGAGCGCGAGCCGCTCAGCAGCGTCACCTCGAACCCGTGGCCGCCGAGCTCCCGGGCGATCGCCCTTGCCGAGTGCGCGGAACCGCCGCGGGGATAGAAGTAGACCCCCATCAGCAGTCTCTCGGTCGCGGCATCCACTGCCCCCGAGGCTAGCGGTGTCGTCGAGGCGGCCTTCAGCCGGCACGGCGCGGCGCGAACTGCAGGGCGGTGGCGACCTCGCGGCCGCCGGTCAGCTCGAGGCCGTGCTCCTCGCGCGGGGTGTTGACGAGGGCGCGGCCGACGACAAGGGAGGCGGAGCCGCCGCCGTCGAGGTTGATCGCCGTCTCGGCGCCGAGGTCGGCCATCGTCCAGGCCAGCTCGGCCATCGAGAGGCCTGCCTCCTCGTCGGCGCGCCCGTCGCAGACGACGGCGATCAGGTCGCGGCCTGAGAGGCCGAGGGCGGCGCGGGGGTAGCGGCCGGCGGTGATGTCGGAGTCGAACTGGCGCGAGCCGGCCGAGAACCCCTCGGCGTCGACTCCCTCTTCGACCAGCGGGCGGCCGCCCGCGACCAGCATCGGGCCGGCGTGGAGGAGGTCGCCGTTCGGGGCGTCTCCCAGCGCCTCCCGCGGCGCCAGCCGCACCGAGCCCGCGGCGACGTGAACGCAGGCCCGCTGCTCGTGCCAGGGCGCGTCGAACGGCTCGGTCGCCAGTGCCTGGCCGTCGATCCAAAGGTCGCCCAGTGCCGGGCCGCCGGGGCGCATGTAGAAGCCGCCGACGATCGCGTGGTCGGCCTCGTTGCGCCGGCACCAGTCGAGCACCCTGGCGCAGGGCTGCAGCGCCACCACCCGCAGGCCGAACTCGGTGCGCTGGAAGCGGGCGACGTGGACGGTGGTGACGGCGCCGTCGGCGAGGCGCAGCCGCCGCCGCTCCAGCGTCGGCCGCGCCGTCTCGACTGCCGCAGGTGGGGATGCCGTGCGCATTCAGAGGTCCCTAAACCGGATCCACCGCAATGGAACAGGACCGCGAGGACGGAGATGTTGCCTTTCGGTTTCCCGCCGCGCCCGGCGGGCTTAGGTTTCGGCGGCGAGGACGTGGATCGACCCCGCCGCCGGGTCGGCGCCGGCGTCCCCAGCCGCGGGATGCCGGTCGCCCCGATGCAGTTGCACGCGCGCGAAGCCGGCGCGCCGCAGGGCCGCCTCGGTCCCGGGCTCGTCGCCGCGGTAGACGTGAACCCTGCCGCGGACGAAGGCGCCGAGGATGAGGGCGAAGGCGCGTTCGGACGCTTCCCGATCCTCGCTGGCGACTCGCACGTCGGCCAGGTAGACCCCTCGCTCGAAGCGACCGAGGGCGGCGGCGAGGCGGGCCCAGAGCGCCTCGACGGTCTCGGCGTCCAGGTAGGTGAGCAACCCCTCGGTGACGATCGCCAAGCCCTTTGCCGGATCGAGGTCAGCGGTCAGCGCTTCGAGGCTGCCGGGACCGCCGTCGCGGAGGACGTCGAGGTCGGCGACCCGGTGGTGGTCGCTCAGCGAGCCCATCCGCTCCAGCGCCTCGCGCTTGCGCTGCGCCATCGCCGGCAGGTCGGCCTCTATATAGGTGAGCCGGTCGCCGTAGCGCTCGCTGAAGCGCCAGCCCCGCGGCGACATCCCGCAGGCGACCTCGACCACCTGGCCGACCCCGTCCTCGATCTGCTCCTCGAGGATCGAGTCGATGATCCGGTGACGGGCGAGCAGCAGCCCCTCCAGCGTCGGTCCGCCCAACGACTTGCTCGCCGCCAGCGGCACCGCCAGGGCGCCGTGGAAGACCCGCCCCTGCCAGGTCCGCAGGCCGGGGTGGGAGAGCCCGTTCCGGACCCAGGTCTCGCCCGTGTAGTGGGCGGTCGGCGATACGGCTCCTGATCCTTCGCTCGCGGGCACGCGAACATTCTCGCGTCGATCGGCGACCGGAGGCGCCAGGGGTCGGCGGGCGGTAACAAACGCCATTGTGAGGACATCTACTCACGGATGGCCCCCACCGGCGACCGAGACCGAGCCCTGCCGGGTACCGACCAGCGTTTCGAGCGCTGCTTCCGGGACTACTACGCGGCGATCCTCGCCTTCGCGATCCGCCGCATGCCCGACCGGGGGACGGCCGAAGACGCGGCGGCCGAGACCTTCACCGTTGCCTGGCGCCGCCGCGACCTCATCCCCGCCGAGCCGCTGCCGTGGCTCTACGGGATCGCGCTGCGCGTGATTGCCAACCAGCGACGCTCGACTCGGCGGCGGCGCCGACTCGACGATCGCCTCGAGCACGAGACGACCACACAGGCGGCCGCCCCGGAACCGATCGAGGCGCTGCAGAACCGCGACGCCTTCTCCCGCGCCTTCGCGCGCCTGAACGAGGGCGAGCGGGAGGTCCTGCGCCTGGTCGCCTGGGACGGGCTCGAGACGCGGGAGGCCGCCAGCGTCCTCGGCTGCTCCCCGCCGGCCTTCAGGGTCCGCCTGCACAGGGCGCGACGCCGGCTTGCGAAACATCTGCAGGCAACCGGACATCTTCAATTCGAAGCACCGCCCAAGCCGACCGAACCCGCCGAGGAGGCGATTTGAACCGCAAGCGCCAGCCGATCGATCCGCTCGCTGCGATGAAGGCAGCCAATCCCGTTTCGACCGCCGACCTTGCGCTGGACCCCGCGGAGGTGGACCTGGTGCTGGCCCGCGTCGTCGCGCTCGGTCGCGTCCCGTCGCAGCCGATCCAGGTGGGGGACCGCGCCGCCCTGAAGGGCGGGCGCCGACGAATGACGACCCTCGGCCTCTCCTTCGCCGTCGCCGCGGTCCTCGCCGCGCTGCTCGTCGTCAGCGGTTGGGTCGGCGGTCGGGGCGAAGGCCGAACCGACTTCGCCGCAGCGGCGATCCGGGTGGCGGAAGCCAATCCCCGCTTGCTCGTCACCGCGCCGGGCTGGAAGGTCGTCCGCGCCGACGCGTTCGAGCCCGACAGCGGCGAACTGACCCTGAGCGACGGCAGTCACCGCTTCGAAATTCACTTGTATCCCGCCCGCCTCTACCGCCAGTACCTTCGCGATCGAGCCGACGTCAGCGCTGCCCAACACGGCGCCCTGCTCGGGATGCGCGCGACCACCGTCGACTACGGACGCGGGGAATACGCGACGGTGCTCTCGCCGAACGGCGATGTCTTCGTCGAGGTCCGGGGGCGCCTTGGCAGCAGGTCCGCCTATGACGAGATTCTGCGATCGCTGCGCCCGGTCGGCGTCGAAACCTGGCTCGGCGCGATGCCGCCGAGCACGGTGCGCCCGGCGGCGAGATCCGAGGCCGTGAACCGAATGCTGCGCGGCATCCCGACCCCGCCCGGCTTCGACGCCAGCCGGCTCAGGCGCGAGGGCTCGATCGCCAACCGGGACTCGCTCGCCGTCGCGGTCGGCAACGCCGTCGCCTGCGCCTGGGTCGAGAGCTGGATTCGTGCCCGGGATGCCGGCGACGCGGCGAAGGCGGCACGCGCGGTCGACGCCATGGCCAGCTCAGCCACATGGCCGATCGTTCGCGAGACCGAAGTTCCCTGGTTCTCGAATTACGCGGTCGTCACCAAACAGATGCAGGTGGGCCGGCTCGACTGGGGTTCGGCCGGTTCTGAAGTCCGGGCCGACGGCAGGACCTTCGTTTACGGACCTGCCTGGAAGCTGACCCTCGGCTGCGAGGGGACCCACCGTCGCGAAGTCGGGAGCCTTCCCCGGTGAAGGGCCGGGCCCAACTCACCCAACCGGCTGATCCCGCGCCGCCCAGGCCCGCTCCACCTCCCGCATCAGCGCCGGGTACACCACCAGATAGCGGAAAGGTTTGATCGCGGCCATGTAGGCGCGGCCGAAGGCGCCACGCGGCTTCACGTAGACGGCCATTCGCCCCGCGTAGCGACCGCCGCCCTCCTCCACCCAGGCCAGGTGGACAACCCCGTGGACGGTCTTGTTGCCGATCTCGGCCGCCGCCTCGCGATCGGTGCGGTAGAGGGGGACGAAGGGGAGCGAGTCGAAGTCGAAGCCGGCCGTGGTGTCTCGCAGGTCGGCGGGAAGGCGCCCGCGCAGGGAGGTTTCGTCGGTGCCCGGGATCGGAAGGCCGCCGTCTCCGTCCGCGCCGACGGGGGACGAAATCTCGCCGAGGTCCAACCAGGCGCCGAGACGGTCGCGGAGGTCCCAGAGGAAGCGGGCGGGGCGGTTCTCCGTCTCGCTCGGGTCGAAGGACCCGATGAAGCGCAAGAAGTCCTCGAACTCCTCCACCTCTCCTTGGACCGGCAGAGCCCAGACGTCTTCCAGGGTGAAGTCGGGGACGAGCTCGTGGATTCGCCACGGGCGACGTTCGTGCTCGGCCTTCAGGCGCTTCATCTCGTCTCGATCTATACGCACTCATATGGAAACTTAGGGCAACCACCCGATTTTGACCCCACTCCGCTGTGTCCAAAATCGGATGCGCCCGGTGGTGACGCCGAAGCCGGCGCCCGGCTAACTTCCAGCGATGCCGAAGGTCTCCGTCCCGCTCTCGATCCTCGACCTCGCCGCGGTCGGGCGGGAGGAGACGATCGCCGAGAGCTTCGCCGGCAGCGTCGAGCTGGCCCGGGTGGCTGAGCGCAGCGGCTACCGGCGGATCTGGTATGCCGAGCACCACAACATCTCCTCGATCGCCTCCTCGGCGACCGCCGTCCTGATCGCCCACGTCGCCGCCCACACCGAGACGATCCGCCTCGGCGCCGGCGGGGTGATGCTGCCCAACCATTCGCCGCTGGTGATCGCCGAGCAGTTCGGGACCCTGGAGACGCTGCACCCGGGGCGGAGTCGACCTCGGGCTCGGGCGGGCGCCGGGCACCGACCAGCGCACCTGGATGGCGCTGCGGCGCGACCCCCACGCCAGCGACCGCTTCCCCCAGGACGTCGTCGAGCTGCAGAAGTTCCTCGGCGATGGGAGCCCGCTGCCGGGGATCAAGGCGATCCCGGGCCAGGGCACGAACGTCCCGCTCTACATCCTCGGCTCCTCCCTCTTCGGCGCCGAACTGGCGGCCGAGCTCGGCCTCCCTTACGCCTTCGCCTCCCACTTCGCCCCGCGCTTCCTGCACGAGGCGATCGAGGCCTACCGCAACGGTTTCAAACCCTCGCGGCAGCAACCCGAGCCCTACTTGATCGCCGGCGTCGGCGTGATCGCCGCCGACACCTCCGAGAACGCCGCCACCCAGCTCGAAGCCGCCCGCCGCGTCCGCGCCCGGGCGCTCTTCGGCCGCGGCCAGAAGCTGAGCGAGGACGACGTCACCGCGCTGCTCGCCTCGCCGCAGGCCGCCGCGGTCGACGAAATGCTCGCCTACACCGCCGTCGGCCTCGCCGGCGAGGTGATCGCCTACCTGCAGAGCTTCGCCGCCGATACCGGCGCCGACGAGCTGATGACGGTCCACTACTCCGACTCGGTGCCGAGCCGCCTGCGCTCGGTCGAACTCCTAAAGGCGCCCTCACGGGCAAACACGCCCTGACGGGCAGAAAGCGACGCCAGATGAACGACACCAGTCCCTCCCAGCTGATCGACGAGCGGATCGCGGAGCTCGGCGACTGGCGCGGCGAGACCCTCGCCCGCGTCCGCGGCCTGATTAAGGAGGCCGATCCCGAGGTAGTCGAGGAGTGGAAATGGCGCAACCCGGTCTGGTCCCACGACGGGATCGTCTGCACCGGTGAGAGCTACAAGGACAAGGTGAAGCTGACCTTCGCCAAGGGCGCCTCGCTGGAGGACCCCAAGGGTCTCTTCAACTCCAGCCTCGGTGGCAACACCAGGCGCGCGCTCGACATCCATCAGGGCGAGGAGATCGACGGGGAGGCGCTGAAGGCGCTGATCCGCGAGGCCGCCGCCCTCAACACCATGGGAGGCTGAGATGGGCAAGCTGATCGCGACCACGCAGGCGACCCTCGATGGCGTCATCGACCCGGTCGGCGAGTGGGTGCAGCCGGACGGCGACCACGGCCACTACTCCTTCGAACGCCAGGCGCGCTCCGGCGGGATGGTGCTCGGCCGCAAGACCTTCGAGGGGCTAGCCGCCTACTGGCCGAGCAAATCGGGCCAATGGGCGGACATGGTCAACTCGATCCCGAAGTTCGTCGGCTCGAGCACCCTCTCCGGCGACCTGCCGTGGAACGGATCCCTTCTCCAAGGGGATGTCGAGGACTCGATCCCGAAGCTGAAGGACGAGGTCGGCGGCGACCTCTTCATGCACGGCAGCGGCGAGTTCGCCTTCGCCCTCGCCGAGAAGGGCCTGATCGACGAGTTCGAGATCTACCTCAACCCGCTCGTCTGGGGCGAAGCCAACCTGCACGTGCTCGGCGACCGCGGCACCGTGCGGATGCAGCTCGAGGACGTCAAGCGCTTCGACTCCGGCGTGGTCCTTCTCACTTACCTGCCGGGATAACTGAGGCGTAGCACCTGATGCTACAGTCGTGACATGCCACGGGAGGTCTCGATTCGAGAGCTTCGCAACTCCACCTCCAGCGTGGTCGCGGAGCTGGAAGCAGGAGAGCGGCTGACTCTCACCGTCAATCGACGGCCCGTGGCCGACATCCTCCCCCACGTCGAAGAGCGCGATTCGTGGGTCTCTGCCGAGCAACTGCGGCGCATAGTGCGCGACCACCCCGCCGACCCAGGGCTCCTCCAGGATCTCGACGACGTCCGCGGAGCAGAGCTCGACGATTGACCAAAGCGGTCGCGGACACCTCGATCTTCATCGCCCAGGAGACGGGCCGGGAGCTTGGAGAGCTGCCCGAGAAGATCGCCGTCTCGGTGATCACCGTTGCCGAGCTGGAGCTCGGCGTGCTCCGCGCGACCGATGAAGACGCTCGCGCCCGTCGCCTCTCCACCCTTTCCCGGGTGCAGTCGATCTACCCGCTCCTGCCTGTCGGCCCAGAGATCGCCAGTTGCTTTGCTCGCATCGCGGCATCCGAGCGATCTCGCGGCCGTCGCCTCCGCCGCCACGACACCTCGATCGCCGCAACGGCGATGAAACACGGGGCCGCCATCCTCACCCAAGATTCCGATTTCTCCTCGTTTGAGGAAGTTAAGGTCATCCGCGCATGACGATCAAACGAATGGACCACGTCGGGATCGTGGTCGACGACCTTCCAGGCGCGATCGAGTTCTTCGTCGAGCTCGGGATGGAGCTGCAGGGAGAAGGATCGGGCGAGGGCGACCTGGTGGACCGAATCGTCGGCCTCGAGGGCGTCCGCTCGGACTTCGCCTTCCTCCAGACCCCGGACGGCCACGGCAAAGTCGAGCTGGTGAAGTTCCTCTCGCCGCCGCCCGCTGACGGCAACCCGCAGGCGCCGGTCAACGCCACCGGCCTCCGCCACCTCACCTTCGCCGTCGACGACATCAAAGCCGTCCTCGCCAAGCTCGAAGCCGGCGGTGCCGAGCTCGTCGGCGAGCTGGTCCGCTACGAGGACATCTACTGGCTCTGTTACGTCCGCGGCCCCGAGGGGATCGTCGTCGAGCTGGCTGAGAAGATCGACTGAGCCGATGCCGTTCACGCACAAGAACCTGAAGCAGGACCTGGAGGACGTCGGCTCCAACTTCGACGGCTCGCCGGACCTGGAGTTCCGCTTGGCGACCAAGGCTCTCGAGCTCGAGCAGTCCGGCCTCGGCTACCAGCGCATCCCGCCCACCTACCGCTTCCCCTACGGCCACACGCACGAGAAGCAGGAGGAGGTCTATGTGGTCCTCGGCGGCAGCGGGCGGATGAAGCTGGACGACGAGATCGTCGAGCTCGCGCAGTGGGACGCGGTCCGCGTCGCGCCAGGAACCTGGCGCGGCTACGAGGCCGGGCCGGAGGGCCTGGAGATCCTCGTCATCGGCGCCCCCAACCTAGGAGAGAACCCGCGCGGCGATGTCGAAGGCACGCGCGATTGGTGGAGTGACTAGTGGGAGCAGCGCTCAAGCAGGAGCGATCGCTGCGTCAGAGGTCCGAGCGTCATGGAATGCGATGACGACTACCCGAAAGCTGCTTGCCGGCTTTTGGAAACTCTTCCAGCATGAGCAGCGCGCGTGACACTCGGTCCCGCGTATCAGCCGGAAGCTGCCGAGTCTCGATCAGCTCGCGAAGCTCGTCACGCGCCAAGCGCGTGACCTCGATCACCGTCATCGACTACAGCTCGGAGAGGGAGACCGTATCGCCGCGTCGAGCCTGCTCGATCGACATCTGCGCCCGCTCCCACGCGCCAGGGATCCCATCGAAAATGTCAGTGATCCTGGATGCGTCGGGATCGGCTTCATCGAGCGCGCTGGAGAGAAGCGAGCGAGCGAGCGTTCCCTCTTGAACGTGCGTGCGCTCCGCCAGACTCGCGAGCTTCTGGGCGTAGTCCGGCTCGAGGGTCACGTTGATTCGCCGGTTCCGCTGAGCCATTACCCAAGGGTACACGCAAGAGCACACGACGTACACGACCTCAACGAGCTTCTTCCTTTATCCGCCGCGACTCGATCATCCTCATCCCCCGTGCGAGCCGGCGGACACCGGTCGCTCCCGGCGGCACCGGGACGGCGCGGAAGGTGGGGGCCGGCAGGTGCAGGCGGAAGGCGATCCTGCCCTGGCGGTCGAAGCCGGTGACGAGCTTGTTGTCACCCCAGCTGACCAACCAGCCGCCGCCGGGGAGTTCCCGGGCCGAGCCACAGCAGTGGCTCCGCTTCACCTCCGGATCGTTCAGCTGGCCCTTGTAGATCGCCTTGCCGGCGGCGATGTCGAGCTTGTAGAAGACGACCCGGGGGCGGCGGGGGCGGTCCTTGCCGTTGTCGAAAATCGTCAGCTGGCCGTAGCGGTCGAGGCGGGCGTCGTGCTGGCCCCCCAGCAGCCTCGTCGCCGGGTCGCCGACCACTTCGAGCGAATTGCCGGTGGTGCTACCGCCGAGCTTCCAGCGGATCTCCCCGGTCGCGCGGTCGATCCCGTAGACGGCGTCGGTGTGACGGGTGGAAACGATCACTTCGCCGTGCCCGCGCGGCTCGATCGAGTTGATGTGGACCGGGTCGTAGGCCTCGCGCTGCAGCCGGCGGCGCGGGTTGCTGAGCACGTTGTGCCACCAGCGCCCGGTCTCCGAGAGGGCGATATGGCCGCGCGAGTTCCAGCTCCAGACGACCCTGGCGGCCGGATCGACTTCCTGCGCTTCGGCGGAAACGATCGTCGCTCGCCGCGGCCCGCCGACGTTGCGCAGGTTCGCTGTTTCCGGGACGTAGGTGTCGAGCAGCACGTTCCCGTTCGGGAGCTCGCGGTACTCGTGGCCGTCGACGATCGACCCTCCCGTCTTGACCAGCCGCAGCAGCTTGCCCGACTCCGACCGAACCTCGTGAGCCATCCGCGGGTCGAGCCCGTAGCCGTCGCCGAAGGAGCGCGCCCAGACGACGCTGCCGTCGCGGACGATCTGCCCCCAGAGCGCCCGCGTGTCGGGGTTGAACCACCAGCGCGGCCTGCCTTCGGTGTCGAAGACGATCACCCAGGGCCGGCCGTCCTCGCCCGAGTAGGTGACGACGAAGAGGCCGAAGGGCACCTTGCGGATCGAATCGAACTTCGTCGGCGGGAAGTCCGCCGGCAGGCGCGGGAGGCGGGGCGCCGGCCGGGGGCCCCTGGCTTGCGTCTCGCCACCGGCCTGCCCACAGCCGCTGAGGACGAGCAGGGAGAGGATCGCCAGCGCGAGCAGCGCGCCGGCCGCGCGGATGAACCTCGAAAGATGGCGCAGGCGGTTCTGCACCAACCGAGCTTAGGGAGCGCCGCTCGTCGAGGCGACTGCTACGGTGGTCAGGTCGGGTTTGGCCGATTCGCCACCCGAGAGGTTCCGTTTCCTCCTCGTGCTTCATCGCGCCTTGGGGTCGCAGGATCTCCCTAAGACGTTCAACACAGGAGTTCACAACATCACTACCTTTGCCGATCTCGGCACTTCCAAGCCGGTGGTCGACGCTCTCAACGCGCGCTCGATCACCCAGCCGTTCCCCGTTCAAGAGATGGTCGTCCGCGATGCGCTCGCCGGCCGCGACCTCCTCGTCCAGTCCCCCACCGGCTCGGGCAAGACCCTCGCCTTCGGAGTCCCCATGGTCGACCTGATCCGGCCCGAGGGCAAGGGTCCCCAGGCCCTCGTCCTCGCTCCCACCCGGGAGCTCGCCGGCCAGATCGTGCTCGAGCTGGAGGCCCTCGCCAAGGCCCGCCGCCTGAAGATCACCGCCGTCTACGGCGGCGTCGGCTTCGGGCCGCAGATCGCCGCCGCCCGCCGCGCCGACATCCTCGTCGCCACCCCCGGTCGCCTCGAGGACCTGATCGGGCGCGGCGCCGTCTCGCTCGGGCAGGTCCGCGTGCTCGTCCTCGACGAGGCCGACCGGATGCTCGACATGGGCTTCCGCCCCGCCGTCGACCGCATCGTCGACCTCACCCCGGCCGATCGCCAGACGCTGTTCTTCTCGGCGACCCTGGAGGGCGCCACCGGCAAGGTCGCGGCCGCCTACACCCGCGACGCCCGCTCCCACACCCACGCCGAGCCCGAGCGCAAGGACGCCAACATCGAGCACCGGTTCCTGCCGGTCGACTCGCAGGGCGCCAAGCTCGAGCACCTCGTCACCCACCTCTCCGGTGCCGACGCCGGCCGCTCGCTCGTCTTCGTCCGTACCAAGCGCGGCGCCGACCGGCTGGTCAAGCGGCTGCGCAGCCGCCAGGTCAACGCCGTCGCCATGCACGGCGACAAGAGCCAGAGCCAGCGCGAGCGGGCCTTGGCGCGCTTCGAGCGCGGCGAGGTGATGACCCTGGTCGCGACCGACGTCGCCGCCCGCGGCATCGACATCCCCGACGTTGCCCACGTGATCAACTACGACGCCCCCGAGGACCGCGAGTCCTACGTGCACCGGGTCGGCCGCACCGGCCGCGCCGGGGCGACTGGGACCGGCATCAGCTTCGTCCTCGCCGAGCAGACCGAGGAAATGCGCAAGATCAGCGCCAGCCTCGGCCTCGACGCCGGCCTCGGCAGGCCGGCCCGACCGGCTGCCGCGAGCGGCCCCCCGCGCCGGCGTCGCAACCGGCGCCGCCGCAGCGGGGCAGCGGCCTGATCGATGGCCGCCGAGGCCGTCAGGTGGAGCTGCTCCCGCTGCAAGGTTTCGGTCGGCCAGATCGACGGCGGGACGACGCTGCTGCCGACGACCTGGTCGCATGTCGACGGTGAGGCCCTCTGCCTCACCTGCAGCCGCGCGCAGGCCGGCGAGGTGGCGATGGACTCGGCGCCCGCCGAGACATCGCGCGAGGACCGGGTCAAACTCCGGCGCACCGCCCTGATCGAGTTCGAGATCGAGCGCACGCCGGAGGCACCCAACCGCACCATCGCGCTCGCCTGCCGGACCTCCAGTGCCGCGGTCGCGGCCGTCCGCACCGAGCGGGACTAGGCCCTCTCGATGGAGATCGGGATCGGCCTCGCCGCCGCCGTCGCGCTGATGACCAACCTCGCCTCGCTGCTCAAGCACCGGGGCTGCCAGCACACCCACCCCGTCTCCCTCGGCCAGCCGCTCGCCAGCTTGCGCGGCCTCGCCGCCTCGCCCTGGTTCGCCGCCGGCTGGGGCCTCGCCGCCGTGGCCTGGGTCGCCCACGTCGCCGCCCTCTCGCTGGCCCCGATCTCGCTCGTGCAGGCGGTCCTCGCCGGCGGCGCGGTCACCCTCGCGGTGCTCTCCCAGCGCCTCTTCGGCGAGCGGATCGAGCGCCGGCAGTGGCTGGCGCTGGCGCTCGGCGGCGGTGGCCTCGCCCTGCTCGCGGCGACGCTCCCGCACTTCCACGGCGCCCACTCCGGCTTCTCGATCGCCGCGATCGTCAGCTTCGAGGGCGGCCTTGTCCTGCTGGCGGCCGGGATCGCGCTGGCTCACCGGGCCCCGCGCCTCGCCGAGCGCCGCGGGGTCCTGCTCGCGGTCCTCGCCGGCCTCCTCTTCGCCCTCGCCGGGATCGCGATCAAGGCCCTCACCGGCGGCGCCGGCGGCTGGCCGCTGGTCGCCACCCTGCTGGTGCTGACCCTCGCCTGCGGCGCCCTCGCCCAGTACACGGCGGTCGCCGCCCTGCAGAGCGGCGGGCCGATCGAGACCATCGGCCTGATGGGGATCGTCGCCAACGCGACCCAGATCCTCGGCGGCATCCTCGTCTTCGGCGACCCCCTCTCCCCCGGCCCGCTCGGGATCACTCTCCAGATCACCGCCCTGGCGATGGTCTGCCTCTCGGCGCTGCTGCTCCCGTCTTCGCTCGGCGATCGCCGGTTGCAACCGGCGTAAGCGCCCGGACAAACTCAGCGCTGAGGCTCGTCGGGTTCCAGGTGGAAGATCTCCACCGAGACGTCGGTGTGAGTATCGATGCTGCTGTTGAAGGCGCGCACCTTGCGGTTGAGGATCCGTTCGACGGTCCCGACGAACTCCCCCTTCGTCGCATGCTGGAAATACAGCCGCGTGTCGCGAAGGCGCTGGTGCTCCTCCATTTCCGCGAGCCGCCGCTCGGCCGGCGTGAAGCTGTCTTCGAGCGTGCAGATGACTATGTCCGGGCCGGCGAACTCGGTCCTCGCCTTGGTCGGGCCACGACCGAACTGCTCCTTGTAGAGGCGGACCATCTCCCGAGATATCTCCGCGCGAACAGAGGACTGATAGTCCGCGGCCTCGGCCGATTCGGGCACATCCTGCTCATGCTGGGTCATCCTGGCTTCCAATCCTCTCTCGCAGAAGGTGGACGCACAGGACAGGAGAAGCTGAAGGCCGCTGCGCGGTAGCTGTACCGCCTGGAAGGAGACGGCGACGGCTGGGGTCAAGTCACCAGTACCCCCCCGCACCTAGCTGACACATGCAGTGGCAAGAACGTCGACGGGCGGCTGGGCTACCTCGCGGCGGACGTCCCTGCGAGGAGGACCGAGCCGGCGACGCCGAAGCTCGCGTCGACCCGACCGTCAGGCAAGAGCCGGGTGAGGAGGAAGCCGTCCCGAGCCGCATCCCAGCCGCCGAGGGTGACCTGGCCGGTCGGGGAGACGGCGAGCGCTTCGGGAAGAGGCAGGCCGAGAGCTTCGAGGTCGACGAACCCGCCCGTGCCGAAGCCGGGGTCGGGCGACCCGTCGCCCAGGTAGCGGACGAGGCCGCAGCGGCCGCTCCCGCCGGCGGCGAGAACGGTCCCGCCTGCCTCGACCTCGACGAGGTCGAAGGGCGCGGCCGGAGGATAAGGGTTCCTGGCGGGGTCGACGCAGGTGATGCGGCCCCTTTGACCAAAGCTCCCGTCGAGCGAGCCGTCAGCTCGGTAGCGGCGCAGTTCGGCCGGCAGGTCGGGTGCGATGAGGACCGAGTGGCGGGCGCCCAGGGCGACTGCTTCGGTCGAGAGGAAGTACGTGGGTTCGGGGAGGACCCCGGCCGGTTGGAGCAAGTCGTAGCCCGAGCCTCCGAAGCGGCGGTCCAAGGTGAGGTCGGGCCTCGTTCGCAGTAGAGTGATCCCGCCTTCGTCGTAGTCGCCGACCACGACGAGGCCGCCGCTCGGCGTCATCGCGGCGGCTCCGAATTCCCAGTATTCCGCGTAGTAGGTCTCCCTGAGGAGGAGCCGGCCGCGCGGCGAGTAGCGGTGGAGCTTTATGTATTCGGCGCGATATTCACACGATTCGCCGCCGCGGCAGCTCCATTGCACGGCGTGGTAGGAGACGGCGATATGCCCGTCGGGCTGGGCGAACACCCGGATCGAGTCGGGAGAGGAGTAGTTCGGGTGGCTGGGGATGACCGTCGCCCCGGTGCCGGCGCCGAAGGAGCGGTCGACGCGGCCGTCGGGGAGGAAGCGCCGCAGGCGGTACTCGCCGCGCCGGGGCGGGCTCGTCTCGACCAGGATCCGGCCCTTGGGGTCGATCGCCAGGTCGCCGGGGCTCGAGGTTCGCCACGGACCGAGCATCCCACCCGCGAAGGAGCTGTCGCGCTGCCCGTCCTGGCCGAGGCGGACGACCGCCGTCGTCCCGCGGCTCGGGTCGCAGATGCCGGTGAGCAACCGCCCGCTCCGGTCCAGCCGCAGCGTCACCCGTGCCGGGTTGCCGACGCGGAAGACGTCGAAGTCGCAGGCCGCCGCCGAGCAAGCGTGAGATGCGAACAGCAGACCCACCAGCGCCGCCAAGATCGCCGTTCTTCTCCCCATGCCTGGCTAAACCCCGGAGATGTCGGAGTTGCGTTGCGCCACTCGTGCTAACTTACAACCAGATGGTTGTAGATCAGAAACCGATCCGCGATGAGGAGGCGGGCACCGACCTGCTGTTCCGGGCGCTGGCCGACCCGATCCGCCGCGACGTCCTCCGCCGCGCCCACGAGGGCCGGCTCTCGGTCTCGGCCCTGGCCCGCGAACACCCGATCAGCGTGACGGCGATGCAGAAGCACGTCGCCGTGCTGGAGCGGGCCGAGCTGGTGAGCAAGCACCGGGTCGGCCGCGAGTCGATCGTCCGCACCGAGACCGACGCCCTCGTCCGCGCCCGCACCGCCCTCGACCAGATCGAGGCGGACTGGCGCGGCCGGATCGAGCGGATGGAGCAGATCCTCGAAACCGACAAAGGAGATAGTTGATGCCCGTCACCGACGTAGAGAGGGACCTCGACGCCCTCACCATGACCGTCACCGCCGAGTTCGATGCCGATGCCGAGCGCCTCTGGCAGCTGTGGGCGGATCCGCGCCAGCTGGAGCGCTGGTGGGGCCCGCCGTCGCATCCGTCGACCTTCGTCGAGCACGAGCTCACCCCCGGGGCCCGCACCACCTACTTCATGACCGGCCCCGACGGCGAGGAGCACCACGGCCGCTGGCGGATCGAGGAGGTCGACCCGCCCCACCGCCTGCACATTGCCGACGACGAGGTCGACGACGAGGGCAAGCCGGAGGACGGAGGCCCGACGGGGATGACGGTGACGATCGCCGAGGCCGACGGCACCGCGACGATGTCGATCCAGACCCACTTCGGCGACCGCGAGTCGATGGAGAAGATGCTCGAGATGGGGATGGAGCAGGGCATGACCGAAACGCTGAACAAGGTGGATCCCCTACTCGGCGTCGCGAGGGCGTGAGGAGGCCGGCGAGGAACCGAACCCGCGACCGCTGGGGCTACTGCTTTTCGACGTCCCTACCTGGGCCGCCGATCAGTTTGTCTTTGCCGCTGCCGCCCTTGAGAGTGTCGCGTCCTGGGCCGCCCATGAGCTTGTCGGAGTCTTTGCCTCCGAGGATGAGGTCGTTCCCGGGCCCGCCTTCGATCTTGTCGCTTTCGGCGCCGCCGATCAGCTTGTCGCCGAGGTTGCCGCCCGTGATCGAGTCGGTGCCGAGGCCGCCGTTGAAAACGTTCACGTGCCCTGGGGCGCCGATGAATTTGTCGTCGGCGATTTCGATCGGATCCGTCACCCTGGAGATGGCGACGATTTCGATCGGCCCCTCGCCCCCCATGTCGTTCGGCAGCCGCGAAAAGTCGAAGATGGCCGAGGTGATCGACGAAGCCTCGATCCGCTTGATGTCGCTGCACATGGCAGGTGGTTCGGGCGAGAGGCCGCTGACGCTGATTTCTCCTTCGTAACAGAAGGCGATGACCTTCCCCTCGCTGGAGTTGATCGTCAGGACCCCGTTGGAGAATTCCACGAAAGCGGCACTCGCTCTCGGGGCGGCCAGCAGCGGAGTCGCCAAGAGGAGAAGGGCGATCAAAGCCCAGCGGCCCGGCCGTGCGAGCGGATGCAAAATTGCCGCCACGGACAAAGCCTAGCCGTGCGCCAGGGGCAACGGAAGGGTCAGGACAACCCGGCCCTCTTCAGGCCGCGTTCTATCGCCGGGGCCAGGGTGCGGGCGAAGGTCGCGGTGAGGTGGCTTTTGTCCCGGTAGACCAAGGCGTTGCCGATCACCGCGCGGCAGAGGTCGTCGGGGCAGATCTCGCGGTTGATGTCGATCAGATGGCCGCCGGGGGCGGCGCGGGCGGCGCGAACGTCGAATTCCCTGTCCTCGTCGCGGACTCGGGGAAAGGCGCACGACGCCAGGTGCTGGAGGTCTTCGGAGACGCAGCCGGGGACGTCGCTGGCCGAGGTGGGGGTGTCCTGGATCACCACCGTCCGCAGCCCGGCGCGGTGGATGCGGGTGAGGGTCGCGAGGTAGCCCGCTTCCATCGCGGTGGCAGCCGCTTCTCCGCTCAACTCCCCGCCGTCGCTGCCGTAGGGGACGTAGGCGGTGTCGCCGCTCATCACCACGAGGGTGTTCTCGTCGCCCGTTTCGATCCGCCCCAGCGACTCTTCCCGCCAGGCGTCGCACTGCGAGTACTCGCGGTCGGCGATCATGCTGCGGATCTTCACTTCGCCGGGCGTGCATTCGGCCTTCACCAGCGTGATCAGGCGCCAGTGATGGGTTTCCACGAGCTCATCGAGTGCCGGGAAGTACTGCATCGCGTGGGAGTCCCCGAAGAGGATCAGGGTGCGCTCGCCGTTCGGGTCGCCGTAGAGGCACTTGTTCGAATTCGTGCCGCTGATCCCGACCAGGCAGCCGTCGTAGTAGGCGCGGGAGCGGTCGGCCGCCGCCCGTAGCGGGTTCGGGCGGACGGCGTCGGCGCGCTGCTGCGGCCGGGGCTGCTGGGGCAGCGCGGCGGCGCCCCTGACCTCCGCGAGCGGGGCCGTGCGGAGGGTCGGCTGGAAACGGACCAGACCGAGTCCGGCACAGACGCCGACCAGCATGCAGCCGAGGCCGATCGCGAGAGCCCGGTTCGGCCGCCGGGCAAGGGCCCTCGATAGGCGCAGTGGATCCTCGATCAGGTGGTGGGTCACGGCGGTGGGGACCCAGGAGGCGGCCACCACCGCGAGCGCGGCGGGGACCGACAGCGGCCCCCAGATGACGGCGGCGAAGATCAGCGCCGGCCAGTGCCAGAGGTACCAGGAGTAGGAGATCCGCCCGACATAGCGGACGGGAGGAAGCGAGAGCAGCCAGGCGGGGGCGCCCTTCGCCTGGGGGTGGACGGAAGAGCCGGCGAGGATCAGGCAGGCGGCGCCGAGGGTGGGCAGCAGAGCGGCGGTTCCCGGAAAGGGGGTGCTGGCGTCGAAGACGACGGCTGCGTAGACGATCGCCGCCAGGCCGGCCCAGCCGACCCCGGCCGCCAGAGCGCGCGGTATTCGCACCGCCCCGAGGACCGCCAGTGCAGCTCCAAGCCCCAGCTCCCAAGCTCGGCCGAAGGTCGAGAAGTAGGCGGCGGCGGGTTCGTCCCCGGTGAGGTGGATGCCGAGCAGGAGCGAGCCCACCAGGACAACCGCGAGCGTCACCCAGATCGCCGGGCGGAGGGAGCCCCCGCGCTTTCGCCCGAACCAGGTCACCGCGAGCAGGAGGGTCGGCCAGACGAGGTAGAACTGCTCCTCGATCGCCAGCGACCAGAGATGCAGCACCGGGCTCGGTTCGACTTCCTGGGCGAAGTAGTCGACCGACTGGGCGGCGAAGTGCCAGTTGGCCGTGTAGAGGGCCGAGCTGACGATGTCGCCGGAGACTTCGACCGCCCGCACGGGGGACAGGAGCAGTAGCGACAGGGCGCCCACCACAGCGAGGAGCACGGCGCTCAGCGGCAGCAGGCGCTTGGCGCGTCGCGCGTAGAAGCGGCGCAGGGAAATGCCCCCGGTCCGGTCAAGCTCGCCGAGCAGCAGCCGGGTGATGAGGAAGCCGGAGATGACGAAGAAGACGTCGACGCCGACGTAGCCGCCGGCGACGAAGGATAGCCCCGCGTGGCAGAGCAGGACGGCGACGATCGCGACGGCCCGCAGGCCCTCGATGTCCGGCCGGAAGCCGCTCTTGGCGGAGATAGGACGTCCTTCAGTGTTGGTGGGCGGTGGCGACGCGGGCGAGCCAGTCGAAGGCACGGCTCAGGAGCTCGGGCCTGATGCGCTCGGTGTGGTGCCCACCTTGGACTACCCACAGGTACACGCGCTTGAACTTCACAGCGTACTCCCTGTTCATCGCCACCGGCACGACTCGGTCGCGGCGGCCCTGCAAGATCAGGAGCGGCTCCCTGGCCCGCCGCCGCAGGGGCGAGAGCCTGCGCCTCGCCGACGGGGCGGACAGCCCGATCCGCTCGAAGTAGTCGGGGCCGTAGGCGCCCAGGGGCCATTCCCAATCCAGCAGGTTTGACACGGGCGCCTTCGCCACGGCGCCCGAGACCAGGCCGTCGCCGGCGAGCAGCGCGGCGAGCGTGCCGCCGGCCGAGGATCCGTAGGCGTAGACCGCGCTCCCGTACCTGGCGCGCAGGCGGAGCGCTTCGGACCGCGCGCCCTGGAATGCGCCCGGCATGTCTCCGAGTGGATAGCGCAGGTAGTGGGGAGTGAACCCCGCCCGGAGGGCGCGCTGACGCGTCAGCGCTTCGAACGACGGGTCTTCGTAGAGGAAGGAGCCGCCGTGGATCAGGATCAGTTGGGGTGCGACCGACCCTCCCGGACCGACAGCCGGGCTCGAGGCGGCTGCTCCGTCCGCCGGGATGGCGAGCTGCAGCGCGAGGATCGCCGCGATGGTGAACCCTCGCCGACGAGGTAGGCGCGCTCGCACCTCGGCTCGATCCGTGCGGCCGACAACCGAGACCTGCCGGCGCTCGCACTCGACGCCGAGCAGGCCCAAGATCAGCCGGACCTTTAGCAATTGCCAGAAGCCGGGTTGTCGTAGAGGAGCACCGTCATGAGGGCCCGGAGGCGTCTCCTTCGGGGCCATATGGGGAGGCGGGATCGAAGAGAGCGCACTCTTCAAGCGAGTCGCAACCGCACTCGCTCGCCGTCCTCAGCCAGTCGCGCATCGCCTGGGCGCGCTCGATGAGCGCGTCGACCTCGGGCAGCTTGCGGGCAGCAAGGGCCTGCAGCTGCTCGTGGGCGGGGGCGCCCTCGTCGATCGAAGTGAGCAGGACCGCCACCTCCTCCAGCTTGAAGCCCGCCTCCTTGGCGACGTCGATGACCCCCAGTCGCTGCACGGTCTCCTCGGTGAAGCGCCGCTGTCCCCCGACCCGCTCGGCCTCCGGCAAGAGGCCTTCCCGCTCGTAGAAGCGGATCGCCGAGACACTCGTCCCGGATTTCTCGGCGATCTCGCCGATGCTGAGGGTTGCTTCTGCCATCTGCGATTGCTCCTTGACCTAAACCAAGGTTCAGGTTCAACCCTAGCGAGGTGGACAACCTCGACCCACAAGGGGATGGGATAACCGAAGCGCTGCCAATCGCCTGCTCGCTCGCCGCCGACGACCTCGAACAGCGGCTCGCCGCCATCGCCGAGATCGGCGCAGAGAGCCTGCTCGGCCACAAGATCGAAGGTCCGCGTCACCTGTTGCGTTTCCGCTCCATCGCAGCGACGCGCAGGCGGCTGGAGGAGATCGTCGCCGCGGAGGCAGCCTGCTGCGCCTTCCTCGACTTGAAGCTGGAGGAGTACGGCGAGGAGCTGATCCTCTCGATCGAGGCGCCGGCGGCCGCACAACCGATAGCCGACGAGCTGGCCGCGATCTTCGCCAGAGCCTCGGCGTGAGCCGAGCTTGCGTTCAGGGGACAGGAGATCACGACTAGCTCTCGCCCTCGAGGTAGTCGACGTTCTCGTCCTCTGCGCGCACGAGGACGTCGAGGGCGTGCTCGGGTGGAGCGCCGCCGGGTGGGAAGGTCCGCACCCAGATCTTTTTCGAGTCGGGGAACTCATTGATCTCGGGCGCGAGCATGGTGCTGACGATCAGCACGCGCACCGGCTGCCGGCTGCGGTTGTCGATCCGATGGGCGCCACCGGAGCCGGCCGGGAAGGCGACCAGCTCCCCCTCGTCGAGTTGCCGCTCACCATCCAGGGTGCGAAGCGTCGGATGACCCGAGACCACGACCAGCATCTCCTCGTTTGCGTGATGCACATGGAGCGGGAAGCTGGAGCAACCCGGCGCCAGTTCGAAAAGCGAAGCCCCGAGGCGATTCGCGCCGGCCTGCCGACCCAACCGTGCCCGCCGCCAGGAGAAAGGAGGACGATCCTGCTCCTCGTCCCAGTGCGGCTCAAAGACGTTGGCCATGCGCGCAGTATGCACTCAGCACCCGTCACCGGACCGCATTCGGATCTCAACCACGAAAAAGGCCCGTTTCCGGGGCCTTCTCCTATAGGGAGGGGGATTCGAACCCGCCACCTTCGGGTTACATGAAGAAGGTCATTGTGTTGCCGGGGGTTGTCCGGCTGCGGCGAGAGTCGGAACTCCGCGTGCTCAGTGAGCGACCGTTCGTAATCGTCACCGTGTAAGAAGCCTCCTCGCCCGCCTGACTTTTGTCGACAATCCATATTGCGAGCGTCACCTGGTCGAGGGCACTGAGGGAGCTAGGTTCATCCGCTCGAATCGCCAACTCCTACTTCTTGGCGCCCTTGTGCGGGCACTTCGCCAACAGAGTCGGCCGGAAGGTGCGCTGCTTGCCGTTCTGCCCGCTGAATGCCGCGAGCGCCCGATGCGGTCGCCTGCAGAGGTCGGTGCTGTTCTGAAGCAGCCCCCTCCTGCCGCCCTTCATGTTCAGGACGAACCTCGAGACCGGGGCGTCGGGAACGGTCTGGAAGGTGTTGCGGATGCGGCCTTTGACCGAGTCGATGTAGCCGACGAGCGTGACGTCGATCTTCTGGCCGTTGAGCGCCGCCACCAGGTCAGGCAACTGCCGTTCGCCACCATTCGACCGCAGGTAGACCGGTCCTTCGAGCGGCGCGTCGAGCAGCGGAGTGAAAGCTCTCGCGTAACCGTAGACGCTCCTCTTCGGGCACTGCGCCCCTGGCACCGGACCCGCGTTGAATACCGGGCGCGTGCAGAGCGTACCGATATGGGACTGGTCCAGGAACTCGCTGTGGGGCAGGGTTACCTGAGCTTTCGCGACGTTCGCTTCCCCGGGCTTCATCCTCAGTTCGGCGCGGAGGGCGGGGTTGCCACTGCGCTTGGTGCCGCCACGGAGCGTCAGCCGCAGCTTGGGCTTGAAGGCAAGCGCACCGCAGTCGGCTGCCTGGAAGCGGGTGGAGACCGTCACCGGGCGATCGTCGGCTTCGGAGGTGAAGTCCAGACCCGAGCCAAGCACCGTGGACGCAACCAAGGTGGGGGTGCAGTCCGTGGGGTTGAGCATGAATTCCGGGCGGTCGATGTAGACGCGGATGTCCCGCAGGTGAACCGTGACTCCGTCGATGATGTGGGGGATTGGGTCTGACCCGGTCGCATCGATGAAGACTTCGGCCGTTTCAGGGTTGACGTCGAGGGCCTCGCGGACGACTACGGTGCCGATGTCGAAGGGACCGACCTTGGCCGCGGTGATCGCGGCGATCGAGATCGGCGACCCGTGGTACGGCCCCGCCAGGTACACCTTGCCCGGCGCGAAGGTCTGGATCGAGCCGACGCCGGCCCCGACAAGGGTCGTGCCGATCTCGGAGGCTGCGGGACAGGACGGATTCGCCAGCTCTGCGGTCCCGGTGCGGCCCTTGGCGCCGGCGATCGCCACGTCCGGGCAGAAGGGGATCCCGGCCAGTTTGCCGATCACGCCAGGCGGGAGCTTGATCGAGAAGTGGGTGATCTCCTGTTCCTCGTCGCTTCTGAACAGTCGTAGGTCGAAGGGGCTGTAGGCGCCGGCCCGATTGTTGAGGGCGCCGGCGATCAGGCCCGGCTTGAACGGGGGCAGCCTGTCCGTCGGGCAGGGCCCGCCGCCGACGCCCCGGGTGATCAGGGAGGTGGCGACGAGGTGGGCGACTTCGCCCGGGCCGATCGCCGACCAAGGCGTGAGGTCGGCCTCGGTGGCGTGGCTGCCGCAGGTGGGGGCGCTGACGAGCGGCGCCCGCGCCCCTTCTCGGAAGTGCAGGTGAAAGCTCGAGAACGGCAGCTGGGGCAGGTTGTCGAAGGTGGTCGTGATCTGGCCGCTGACCGGGTCCAGGGAGACCTCGCCCGCCGCTTTGATGATTACTCCCCGCTCTGGCAGCTTGGCGACCATGTACAGCGCCAGCAGCGAGTCGAACGGGTTCTCGGCCCCGGGGGCCGCGGTGGTCGGGTCGTCGGGCTGGGCCAGGTAGAGGGAGCCGTCGAGGATTTCCCCGTTCTCCAGCAGCGGAGTCGCGATCTGAACGGTTCCGAGCGTCGAGGCGTTCGGGCAGCCCTGATCGGGTTCGGTCGTGAGCTCCTCGCGGACATAGTCTCCGGAGGTGCAGACCCCCAGGCCCTCGGCAGCGGAGGGATTCAGGGTCACCCCCTCGGGCAGCGTCACCACGGCCTTCCTCAGGTCGGCCTGGCCTATCCCTTCGGGCCTCAGGAGGCCGGCCGGCGGAATCGTCATTTCGAAGTCAAGACCGGTTGCGGTGCCGGCGTCCGAGGTGGTGGGGGCGGCCTTGACAGCGGGTTCGAAGGGCACTCGATCGCAGCGGGTCACTTCGATCGGATGGCCTTCTTCGTCCTGGGCGAAAACGCTCGCAGAGTCGCTTTGACCGAGCCAGGAGCGCACCGAAAGGGTGAACGGCAGGGGGCCGGCGGCGCAGTCGGTCGGAAGCCGCAAGAACGCCTGTTCGGGCGCTCCGCTCGGGCAGCTCAGGGTCTGGCCTTCTTCTTCTTCTTTGGTTTGCAATTCCCGCCCGTCACTGCAGTAGCGCGGAGTTATGACCCCGCGTTCCTCGTCGTGCGAATGGCTCGCGGGATTGCCCCAGAAGGTGAAGCTGTTCGCGGTGACCTGAGTCGTCTGGTCGACATTTTGGACGTTGATGTCGATCCCGTAGTCGCTGCCGGCGCGGATACTCGGCACGGCAAAGATCGGCGAGCTGACGACCTTGAACCCGAAGAGCGCAGGCTGCCCGGGTTGCGGGACCAGGTTGTAGACAGGCGCCTTGACGGTCGAATGCCTGCCGAAGTTGTTCATCTCGGTGGTCGCCACGCCCACCTGCGTGCTGTCCGGGCATTCGGGATGTTCGGGTTGGTTCGGGGGACCCGAGAAGTCTTGAAGCGTACATTTCGGGACAGCGCCCACGTTTCCGACCAACCCGGGCGGCGCTTCCACCTTCACCGCTCGAAGCGGAGCCTGATCCGAGATCGGCAGTCCGACTTCTTCCGGGTCGTTGCTTTTGACCGTGCGCAGTTTGAAGCGGGTAGTCAGGCTGTCGGGATGGCCGCCCGCCTGGGAGAAACCGTGGCCTTCCGCATCGAGGATGGTAACCCCCACCGATCCTGCTTTCAGGCCGAAGCTGGCCTGCGCCGCGGAGATCTGAAGCGCGGTGGCGGTCAGGAGCGCCGTCGCGGCGAGGGCGAGGGACCAGCGCAATACCTTGGAGATCTTCACAATCGCTCTTCCTTGTCCTACGGTAATAGCCGTCATTTGGCGCTGGCCTTCCTCACGCTCTGCTTCCTGTGTGCCGCCTTCTTGCACTTCTTTGCAGGGCGATGGCTTTTCCGGCGCTGGCGCTTGCAGCGGTGATGTTTGGGCCGTTGGTTGCCGGGTCCGCTGAAGGTCGCGCTCGAAGGAGTGGGGTCGTTCAGGGCGATCGGCGGCGGCTGGCATCCGTCCCCTTCGCAGGGGGGAAGCGGCGGAGGCGGCTCGGGGAAACCGCCGCCCACCCTTGCGTCATAGGCGTCAACGCTTCCGTCTCTGTCCCACCCCACGAGCCGGTCCCGGGTGGTGAGGAAGACGTCGCTGCCGCTGGGAGTGGCGTCGAGGAAGGATGCCGGCGATGCGCCGGTACCGCTCGAGAGCAGATGGAGGTTGCCATCCTCGTACTCGTAGACGTCACGGATGCCGTTGGAGTCGCGAGGGACCAACGCACGGGTGGTATGGAAGAAGACCTGGCCGCTGGTCGACACGTTCTGCAGCATGTGGTTGCCTGGCACCACGAACACATAGGTTTCGTTGAAGCCAATTTCCCCGGTCGCCGGAGTCGCATCCGCAACGCAGGAAACGCACACCAGTTCGTTCAGGACGGCGTCGTAGCGGTAGACCTCTTCCGCACCTTCGTTGTCGAAGGGGGTCAGACGAGCCCGGGACAGGAACGCGACGAACCTGCCGTCGCTCGTCCAGCGCGACCTCCTCCATTCCCCCTTGAACTCGATGGCAGGGGCCATCGAGACGCTCGGCTGGTCGACGTCGCTCTCGTCAAGCGTGCCGATGTACCGCACCTCTTCCTGGGTCCCGGTGTCGTCCCACAGGAACATCTTCGGCCCTTCCGTTTCGGGGGCACCCGGAACGATCTGCTGGGCCGCGACGAAGTAAACCCTGCGGAGATCGTCGCTGGTAGCGACGACTCCGCCGCAGCTCTTGCCACTTGCGGGAATAACGGCGGCGGCGGCGACCGGTCCTTCAGGATTTCGATCCCTCGACACGAGGGTCAGACGGTCGCCGGCCGGAGCGTCGAAGTCGTAGAGGTAGAGGTCGTTGCCGGTGTCCATGTCCTCGTTGACCAGTTGTTCTTTGGTGCTGAACAGCACCCTGCTGCCGTGAGCTGCTTCTGCCGCCTCGAAGTTCGCTCCTCCGCCAGCGGAAGGGGCCGAGGAGAGCGAGCGCTCGGATGCGGAGACAAGCAAGGTGGTCGTCCCGCCTTCGCGGACGTAGAGTTCCCGACGGCCTAGTGCTGCCGTATTCGTGAAGAACAGGCGTGTGCCGTCGGCCGACAGCACGTGTTCGTAGTTGCATCTTTTTCCGTCCGCCCCTACCGGGCCCCGAACCGGAGTGCCGTCTGGAAGAATCGACGCCAAGCGCAGGGTCCCGTGATCCCATTCGTAGGCGCATTCCACGCTTGATTTGTCCGGGTCGCATGGAGAGTCAGGAGTCAGCCGCTCGCTGCTGGTGAGTGCCAGCTTGCCGAAATCGGGGGTTCCCCAGATGAACCCATTGAAGCAGCAGCCAGCCGGCGCGAGGGTCCCGTTGATCAACTGGAACGAACCGGTGGTGTTGTCCCTCAGATAGTTGTTGTAGCCCTTCTGGGCCGCCGGATCGAAGGTCCCCAGCCGGGATTCCTCCGCCCAACTGATGATGCCCTTGGACATGTCAGGGGTGAAGCCGATATAGCCGCTGTTCCCGAAAGACAGTTTCCCGCCCGGCAGCGCGATCCCTTCGGTTGACCATCCGGTAGCGCCGCGGGTCGCGAGATAGTTGGTCCCTTCGGCTGAGAGCGCCGTCGGCTGTCCGGCGAAGCTGCCCTTGGCCAGGAACATGAAGCGGTTCCCGCCGACGGCCGCCATCGCGATCCTGGCCTCGACGTCGGTGCCGCTCTTATCGATCGGGGAGACCTGCTCGTAGCCCCTGTTGTCCGGGAGGACTAGTGGGCCGACTTCGGCGGAGGCACTCGTGGCAGCGATTCCCCATCCGAGCAAGCCCGCCAGTAGTGACCAGTAGAGGGACCTGGAAATATGGTGCTCAATCGTTCTCATCGCTGCCTTCTCTTCCGTCGCGAGCCGAAAATAACCGGGCCGGAACGGCCCCGGACGCTCTGCCCGGGGCCGTTGTGCTGTGGTCTGTGGTTCGGTTCGCCCGCTAGCCCGCGGGCAGCGCAGCGGTAACGGCCCAGGTCCCGCGCCCGAACATTGGTGCGGCAGGGTCAATCACATTGAACTGCCCCAAAAACCCGCTGGTGAGGTCCAACTGAGGAGCCGATTCTTCAAGGGCATTTTCCACGCGTTTCTCATAGAAGCAGAACCATCCTGGTGCCGCTTTCGGCTGGACACCCGTTTCCACAGCCGCTTCACTGGGACATTCCGTGGTTTCGGTGGTCCCAGGTGCCATCACCCGGATATTGGATTCAGGGCTCACCCGCAGGTTGAAGCTGATCGGCACGTAATCAAGAGTCTGGTCATCAGCGTAGAAGGCCCACACGCCGGAAAGCGTTTCGCCTGGGGCTAGGGTGGTGCTGGTGCCACCGCCGCCTTCGCCGTTGCACACGTAATCCCGTTCGCCACTGCCCTGGACTTCGAAGGACCAGCCGCCGGATTCACAGTTGACTCCAGCCTGCTCTTCTTCGGCGACTACGCTTTTCCCGGGCGCACCTGGAGCACCCGGCGCGCCGTCCTTGCCGTTGGCGCCGTCCTTGCCGTTGGCACCTGCGGGGCCCGCGGGACCCATAGGGCCCACCGGACCTGGTATGCCAGCGAACTTCTTGGCGATCTTCTTGACTTCCTTTTTCTGCTTCGACGTAAGAGCGCCGGAGGCAGCGTAAGCAACGCCACTCAGGGCCGTGACGAGTGCGATGACGGCGATGACCATCCCTGCCGTTCCCATCCGATCGTGTAGGCACTTCAGCATGTAAATCTTCTCCTCTTCTAGAGCCCCTGGTCCCCTGGCGCTCCCGTTCTTTCCAATCCCTGCGAGGGGCGGCTCCGCTAGCGGCGTACCGCGGTGTTCTCGCGGGCCCAGACTGCAACCACGGAAGCATGGAGCCTCCGATTTTGTCAATAGAAATCGGAAAACTCGCGTCGAATTGCAAACAGATAATTACTTCCTGCCCGTTAGGAGGTGGAGTTCTCACGGCCGCACTGGCAGCTCCTTCCTGGAAAGAACCTCCCGATCCGACGACCTACTTCGAACACGTCGTTATTGGTGTTCAGCATTCGCATGGGCGTAGGCCAATTCATTACCCCCAGGAACCGCCGATTTGAAAGCCTGACGCCGCATGGCTGTGATGGCGGCGAAAATCCTGCTCTCCCCCCTCTGCGTCGTCGCCGTCTCCCTGGCTGTAGCAGTGCTCACGCACGTTCACCTTCGCCCAGACGATCTGGCGGTCGACCACGCGGACGGCCAGCCTCACCCCCTTGAGGAGGCCCTATTTTGCCGAAGCATGGGTTTACGGAACGTCGCGGCCTCGCCGTCGCGGCCGACTGCGGAAACGTCAGCCCGACGTTGTGCCGATACGCCCCAGAAGGAGCTTGGTCATGGGGGCCGCCCCTTCGCTTTGAGGACTCAGGTAGCTCCCTCCGACGAGAACGCCGCTCGGCACCGTCAGCGCGGCGCCGGCGATGCCTTCGGCGCCGCCCCGAAGAACAGACATGCCACCGCGGCCGAAGCGGCGATCAGGGCGGCCGTTCGCGAGGTTGCGAAAAGCAGCGAACGAGTACCCGGGATTTCCCTTCGTGCTTTCGTTTCGGCCAGTCGTAACGATCCTTCCGCTGCCGTCCACCGCGAGGCCAAGGAGGGCTGCGAGCCGGTGCGGTTGCAGCGAAGCTTCAACTCCCTTGTCGCCGAAGTGGCGATCGAGGCGACCGGAGGACAGGTAGCGAGCCAGGAAAACGCGGTACTTGGAGAAGCCGCCGCCCATGCCGGCGACAACTACGCGCCCCTTTGGAGCGGGTGCGAGCGCTGCGCCTTCACAGCAGGCATGGCTGTGGAGGTCCAGCGTCACTCTTCCGTCGCCACCGCCGAAGCGGCGATCGAGCTTGCCATTCGGATTCAGTCTCGCCAAGAGCAGCCTGGCATCGAGGTAGCCGACGACGAGGATCTTGCCGCTGGGCAGCACCTGGATCCCGCGCAGGGTCGAGTACAGGCTGCTGTGTCGCCCCTTGAAGAGAACCTGTCCGTGCTTGCCGAACGAAGTGTCGCGGTTACCGTCGGGCCGATACGCGTAGACGACTCCCGCGGGGGCGGCGACCCCTTCCCCGGCTTCGTCTCGACCGCCGACGACGAGGATCGTTCGATCTTTGGCGATCGCGACGTCATGGAGCTGGATGCCGCCCCGGCCCTGCGGCGGGGAGCTGGCGATGCCGTCGGTCGAAAAGCTCTGGTCGAGCGAGCCGTCCGAGCGGTAGCGGGCGAGAAGCGGCGCGAACGCGACCGGTTCCCTCGTCCCTTCCTGCGAATAGCCGACGACCACCACCTTGCCGTCGCGCTGCGTGGCAAGCGCTTCGGCCTCAGGTGCGAGATTGTCGAAGCCGCCGAACGGCAGCTTCAGCGGCGAGCTGAACCCTCCTTCGCCGAAGCTGGCGTCTGGAGCTCCGCCCTTATCGAGCGCGACGGCCCCGAAATACCCTTCCTTGCCCTGCCCCGCAAGCGCGCCGAAGATGGGGGTCTCGGTGCCCCCGGCGAGATCGACGATCCCGGCCTCCCGTGCCGATGCGTCGGCGGGAAGCGCCGGCGACGGCAATTCTTCGAGGTCGGCTCTACCAGCGGCCATGACCGCAACCGGCGCAGTCAAAACGGCCGCGACGATTGCGAGAAGGCCGACGAGGGCTACTCGCAGGAGACTGGTTCTCGGCGGTTCGGCCATGCTCCCTCAAACCCCTTCAGGTGAGGAAGTATCGACTGCATGCGCGGTTAGAAAGCAAGCTGGCCCGCCTTGAAATCGCTGAGTCGAAGGTTGTTCCCAGCCGCCTCGAGCCCGGCATATCCAGAAGTGTAGGTCGAGTCCGCGGCTGAGAGCAGCTGGGTGTATTCGCTCGTGGTCTTGGCCCAAGCGGACACCGTCCCGGCTCTCGCAACCAGCGCGAACGAGCTGCCAAGCGGGAGCGAGTAGCCGGATTTACTCGCCAGGACAGCCCTGCTGCCCGACGTCCAATTCGAGAGCGTGACTTCGTAGACGAGCGAAGAGGTTTCCGTAAACCGCAGCTCGTACCCAGACTTGAGGCTCATAGGTTTCGACATGTCGAGCCATAGCGAGAAGTAGCGTTCGGTCACGGCCGGGTTTTTCGTCTCGGTAGCCGCGACGGCATCACCGTAGCCACCGTCGATAAAGCTGGTTTTGGCCCAGTAGGCACCGTTCACGGTCGGGAAGGCTTCATAGGGGGCCCACCCGGTTTCGACGCGTCCCGTTTTATTGGTCGTGGCCGTGTCCCAGGCAAGCGCTTCCCAGGAGCCGCCCGCCGAAAGGGGAGTTTCGGTGCGGGCGAAGGAATCGCGGAGTTCGAGGCTCGACAGAGCGCCGTTCATGCCGGAGGCCGAGGCGGCGGGGACTCCGGCCTTGAAGTCCGTCAGTCGGGTGAAGTTACCCGCGCCCTCGAAGCCCGCGTACCCCGAGGAGAAGGAGGAGTCTTCGGCGCCGAGGATCTGCGTGAACCCGGACCCGGTGTTCGCCCATGCCGAAACCGACGAGCTCTGGTCCACTAGGGCTACCGAGTTCCCGTTGAGGAGCCCGAAGCCGGTTTTGGTCGCGAGCACGGTTTGGGTACCACCGAGCCATTTGGAAAGAGTGACGGTATAGGTGTTCGCCGCAGTGTTGAGGAAGCGCAACTCGTAACCTGCCTTCGTAGCCGTGCTCGGGCTCGACATGTCGAGCCAGAGCGAGAAATACCGTTCGGCGAGCCCAGGGTTCGTTTCAAGCGTAGCCACGCTTGCGACCCCGGCTCCTGAGTCTTTGAACAATGACGAGTAATAGTCCCCGGCGACAGTTGGGAAGGCGGCGGAAGGACCCCATCCGGTACTCGTCGCCTGGCCCTTTTCGTATGCCCAGCCGAGCTTCGCGAAATTCGTCGAGAAGTTGGTCGTCGAGGAGGCCGAGCCGTCGAACGGCTCGGCCTCCGGCATTCCGGCCAACTGGCTGCCGGTCACGGGGGGAACCGGGGTCCTGAAGGTCAGGTCCTGGCCGACCGCCGTCTCTCCTTTGCTAAACGCTTCGACGCGGAAGTGGTAGGTGGTGTTGGGCTGCAGGCCGCTGATCGACTGATTGACCACGACCGGACCGATCCCCGCCCCCACGGCCACAGGGGCCGCCGGCGCTTTGTTCCCGTAGGCGGTCGTCGTGCCGTAGGAGAACTGGTATTCGGTCGACGATCCTTCCGGATTCACCGATCCGTTCAGGGTGGCAGAGGTCGATTTGACCGCGCCGGCGGGTTGCGTAGTCGCAGTCGCCAGTTTCTGGGTCGTGAACGTCTGGTCTTCGCCAAAGCTCTGGCCGGCCGCGTTCGTGGCGACGATCCGGAAGTGGTATTCGGTGCTGGAGGCGAGGCCCGACACGGTTTCGCTCACCTGCGCGGCGGTCGCTCCGGATCCCGCCGATTTCGCAGTCGCGGGAGCGACGAGACCGTATGCGGTCGTCTTTCCGTATTCGAACTGGTAGGTCGTCGCCTGGGCCTCCGGGTTGACGCTCCCGTTCAGGGTCGCGCTGGCGCCCTTGACTTCCGAGGCAGGCGAGGTGGCGACGTCCGGAGGCATCGATGCGCAGGCGTCTCCGATCTCGTCCCCATTCGCGTCTTCTTGGCCCGGGTTGTAGACCGACGGGCAATTGTCGTTAGCGTCGACGACACCGTCACCGTCACCGTCCGGCGGGTTGCAGGCATCGCCTTGACCATCCATATCGGAATCCGCCTGATCGGAATTGGCGACGGTCGGACAGTTGTCGGAACCATCGGGAACCCCGTCGCCGTCACCGTCGGCTTCGGCAGGCGGCGCAGGGAGGTCTTCCGGTTCTTCTGCTCGACCTTCGGAGATCTGTTCGGAGACCTGGCCGCCATCGAGCGCTCCCCCGTAGGTCGTGAAGGCGGAGACCGTGCCCGCGAGGAAGTGGGCCGGGCCGGGACCGGCGCCGATCGAGCTTTCGGATCCGGCGGGCGGGCTCGGCATCACGTCCGAGCCATAGCCGAGCTGATACGGAAGGCCGTCTACGTAGAGCGTGATCGCTTCGCCTTCTAGCGTCCCGGCGAGATGATGCCAACCGCCATCGACTAGGGGGGACGAGCTGACTTCCGGTGATCCCGGGTCGAGGCCCGCGGCGAAGACGACGGTCCCGTTGGGTTCGCGATAAAGGAAGGCTCCGCCCGACGCCTGCCCGGCGGCGAAGACGAATTCGCGTTCGGTCGGGGCGCTGTTCGCAAATTTCACGAAGCCCGCGACGGAGTAGCCCGCTTCGCCTTCGTGGGGTGCGCTCTGGCCACCGACGTCGATGTAGTCGTCTTTCCCGTCGAGTTGGACTCCGCTCGGTTCTTCGATCGTGTCCAAGGCACCCGGGGCGCCCAGCGTCGGCCCAGGGCCGTTGACCGAGGCGCCGACTCCCGCTGCTTTATAGGTGCCATTGTTTCCGTCCGCTTCGTTGAGAGCAGCGGTTCCGCTCAAGTCACCCAGCGGAAAGTAGTTGTGGAGTTCGATGTTGTCGTTCTGGGCGAAATCCATGCTGTCTTCGGTCGCTTCTTCACTCAGAGGTTCGAAGGGGCGCGCCGTGCTGGCTCTGTGTGGGTAAACCGCGGCCCCCTTGAAATGTGGTTGA
>Ga0307300_10000019_pt1 | contig 44418 bp, 36 predicted proteins | sample ER_DNA_181_FD_194492 | JGI IMG/M metagenome (GOLD analysis project Ga0307300, IMG submission 194492) | Bulk soil microbial communities from the East River watershed near Crested Butte, Colorado, United States - ER_DNA_181 | ecosystem: Environmental > Terrestrial > Soil > Floodplain | place... | reverse complement strand
TGTCTGGAACGGCCCTCCCCCGACCCGCCATCTCGAACCGCGGCAAGGTCCAGCAGGCACGCTGCCGTGGTGGAGATCCAAGCGCTCGCCGCTTCCTCTTCGTGCTCCCGACGGAGGCAGAGGAGGTAGCTCACACCTTCCTCGTGGTCGAAGGCGACGAGGCGGTCGCTGAAGATCAGGGCCGCGTCGGGAAGGTCGGAGGTGTGAGGAGAGGCGTGGCCGCACTCGGCCTTCATCTCGTAGCCGAGGTAGCCGACGAAGCCGCAGTCGAACTCGAAGGGGAGGTCGGGAAGATCGGCGGGCCGTAGCTGGTCGAGGCGCCGCTGGAGACGGTCGAGCAGCGGCTCCCCCTCCCCCGCTTCGTGCAGCACTACCTTGGCGTTGGGTCCCGAAGCGTCGCCCATGAACGAGAACCGCCCTCGCTCCCCCGATCTACTGCTGTCCAGCCAAAACGCGTACTCGCTGCTGCCAAATAGGGAGCTGAAAGCAGCCTCGGTCTCAGGAAGAGCGTCGACGCAGCGAACCCGAATCTCCAGCGCGGCCCGGTTACGAGGGGTGGGGGTCCCTCTCCAGACACTCAACATCGAGCCATAGCGAGATGTGTCTGGAGAGGGACCCCCACCCCTCGCCAAGCCGGTCAAATCGCGGAAGTTCTCCAGCAGCCTCTTCCCGTGCTCAGTCGCGATCGACTCGGGGTGGAACTGGACGGCCCACTGGGGACGCTCGCGGTGCTCCACGGCCATCGGGATGCCGTCGGCGGTGGCTGTCTCGCGGAGTGTCGGCGGCAGCGAGCGCGCCAGGGCGAGCGAGTGGTAGCGGGTCGCCTGGAAGGGGCTGGGGATGCCGGCGAAGAGGCCACTCCCGTCGTGCTCGATCGAGGCGACGCGGCCGTGCATCGGCTCGGGCGCTCGCTCTACGCGTCCCCCCTCCACCCAGCCCATCCCCTGCAGGCCGAGGCAGACGCCGAGCAGCGGGCGCTCGCAGTGGCGGATGGCGTTGGCGCAGACCCCGAAGTCCTCTGCCCGCTCCGGCCGGCCTGGGCCCGGGGAGATGACGACGTTGTCGAACTCGAGGCGCTCCAGCTCGGCCCAGCTCGCCTCGTCGTTGCGGACGACGAGCGGCTCGCGACCGTTCACCTCCGCCAGCAGCTGGAAGAGGTTGTAGGTGAAGGAGTCGTAGTTGTCGATCAGCAGCGTCAGCATCGATCGGGCCGCGCAGGCAAGATACCCCCGTGAGCGCGAGCGACTGGCGACCCGATCCCGCGCAGGGCGTCTTCGACTCCTTGCTGGTGGTCGGCGGCGAGCCGGTCGAGCTGGAGGCGCACCTGGCACGGCTGGCGAGGACCCTGCTGCAGGTCTACGGGGCCGAATTACCCGCCGAGGTCCGCGAGCAGCTGCTGCCGGTCGCCGTCCCCTTCGAGCTCGGGAGGCTGCGGGTGACCGCGAGGCCCGCCCAGGCCGGCCTCGAGATCGAGATCGGCGCCTGCCCCCTCGACCCGGGCCTCATGTTCCCGACAGCCGGTGCGGCCCTGGGCAGCGTCGACCGCCCCGGCGGCCACGGCCCCTACAAGTGGGTCGACCGCCGCGACATGGAGCACCCCGATGCCGGGCCGGGCCAGCTGATCCGCGACGGCGACGAGCTGCTCGAGGCCGGCTGGGCCAACCTCTTCGCCGTCCGCGAAGAGACGCTCTGGACACCCCCTGCCGACGGCCGCATCCTCCCCGGCATCGCCCGCGCAGCCCTCTTGGAGATCGCCGAGGAAGAAGGCATTCCGGCGAGAGAGCAACCGCTCCACGCCTCCGACCTCTACAGCGCCGAAGAGACCTTCCTCACCAACTCCGTCCGCGGCATCGAGCCCGCGACCTCCCTCGACGGCACCGACTTGCCGGGCCGCGGTCCCCTCAGCGATCGCCTCGCGACCGCCCTGCGGCGACGCTGGCACCTGCATGAGGCGCCCCAATCCGCCGCAACCGCCCCGAAAGCCGGTCAGCCCTCTCGCTGAAGCGCCGGAACCTGACTTCGAAGCGAACGGGACCCTCATCGGCTTCGCCCGCAGGGGTCTCGGACGGCCCCCCATCTCCATCTCTGCCGGGGGGTGGCGCGGATTTGGGGGACCACCCCCCGCCAGTTGCGGGGGGTGGTGGAACCAAATCGGCGACAGGACCCGCCGGCCCGACAGCCTGGTCAACCGCTGCGGGTGCCTGAGACCCCGCCCGAACAACCTCCTCAGCAGCGTCCGCAGCCCTTTTAGCCTCCCGCGCCGCCTCGATCGCCATCTCGCCGACCTCACGCACCCCCTCCTCGGAGGCCCGCGCGATCACCAGCGCCTCGTCGATCCGCGCTTCGAGCTCAGCGATCGTCGGCACCGCCGCCCGCGGCACGATCCAGTCCTCGGTGTTGTCCCGCTGCGTCCCCTCGATAAGTGAGCAATTTACGGTCGCCGCAGGCGGCAAAATCCGCCCCCTCGAATAGATTTAGGCGCCCCGAACTTCGAACACCACCCGAGGAGCACGTTGAGAAACCCCAGAGACTTCTTCCTGCCGCAGGCGATCGGTGCCCCGGAGCCCCTCCGCGAGATCCCGGTCAAGCCGTCGCGGATGATCCACTTCCTCGACTTCTCGAACGAGAAGATGGTCGCCAAGGCCGGCGCCATCGCCGAGAAAACCGACATCCTCCTCGGCAACCTCGAGGACGCGGTCCCGGTCGACCGCAAGGAGGCCGCCCGCGCCGGCCTGATCCAGGCCGCGAAGGAGAACGACTTCGGCCAGACCTCGCTCTGGACCCGGGTCAACGCCCTGGAGAGCCCCTGGGTCCTTGACGACTTCACCCAGCTGGTCTCCGAGATCGGCGAGCAGCTCGAGGTGATCATGGTTCCGAAGGTCGAAGGCGCCCACGACATCCACTACGTCGACCGCCTGCTCGCACAGCTCGAGGCGAAGGCCGGGCTCTCGCGCCCGATCCTCGTCCACGCGATCCTCGAGACCCCGCAGGGCGTGGTCAATCTGGAGGAGATCGCCAATGCCAGCCCGCGCATGCAGGGCATGAGCTTCGGTCCGGCCGACCTGGCCGCGGCGCGGCGGATGAAGACGACCCGCGTCGGCGGCGGCCATCCCGGCTACCGCGTGATGGAGGACCCGGCCGATCCGGAGAACCCCGAGGCCGACCGCGTCAGCGCCCAGCAGGACCTCTGGCACTACTCGATCGCCCGCATGGTCGACGCCTGCACCGCCGCCGGCATCCTCCCCTTCTACGGCCCCTTCGGCGACATCAAGGACACCGCCGGGTGCGAGACCCAATTCCGCGCCGCCTTCCTGATGGGCTGCGTTGGCGCCTGGTCGCTGCACCCGGTCCAGATCGGGATCGCCAAGCAGGTCTTCAGCCCGCCGCCGGACGAGGTCAAGTTCGCGAAGAAGGTAATCGAGGCCATCCCCGACGGCCGCGGCGTCCACATGATCGACGGCAAGATGCAGGACGACGCCACCTGGAAGCAGTGCAAGGTGATGGTCGAGCTGGCGGAAATGCTGGCGGAGAAGGATCCGGAGCTCGCGGAGGCGTACCGCTAATACGCGTTCGCAAGCCCTTTCCCCACTATTAGGAAAGGCTATTTTTCCATTTCCTGATCCCGTAATCTGCGCATGAGGGGGGGGCGCGTTGCAGAGCCTCATGTGATCCGAAAGCCCTGCCGATACGGAGATTGCGTTGACAACCGCAACCCCCACTGCGTTTCGGCCTTACAGATAAACCCGGTCCCCACCTCCCCCCTCCCCATGAACTCTTCCACCGACGTCTCGTTCGATCCCCCGTTTCAGGCGCAGGCCGGTCCGCGGGAAGCCGTGGTCCAGGACCGCCCGACCCTCGGCGCGATGCCGATGGCGAAGCGGGGCCCGGGACTGTGGCTGCTGCCGCTGGCGGACTTCGCCTCCTCCTCCGCGGTGCTGGCCGTCGCCTCGGCGGTGGCCGGCGTTGCCTTCCTCCCCGCCTTCCCGGTCGCTCCCCTCGCCCTCTGCCTGATCTACCTGTTCCTGGGCGTCTACGGCTCCCAGTCGGCGCGAGCGGAGGAGAGGGGCTCAGGCTGGCCGGTCATCCGCTTCCTGGCCGCGATCGCCTTCGCCTGGATGGCCTCGCTGCTGACCCCTCTCAGCAGCCTCGAGCAGCTGGCGATGTGGGTCGGCTTCATCGTCCTCGACAGCGCCTGCCGAAGCCTCCTCACTCCCTTCATGGAACGTCACAATCCGCAGGAGCGCTGGGTTCTCGTCGGCGACGAGGACGTCGCCGATCGCCTCCGGGCCTACGCACCGCTGCGCAAGTACGCCAACGTCGTCGGCACCGTGCCGCCGGCCGAGAGGGATCCGGGCACGGCCGGCCGCGTCGCCGCCCTCGAGGTGGTCGAGCGCTACCACGCCGACCGCGTCGTCATCTCCAGCCAGAACGCCGACGACGAAGGGCTGCTGGAACTCGTCCGCGCCTTCAAGTCGATCGGCGTCCCCGTCAGCCTGCTGCCGCGCCCCCTCGACCTGCTCGAGGCGCAGTCGGCGACCCCGAGCCGGGTCGGCGGCGTGCCGCTGATCGAGGTCGAGGCGCTGGCCGCCCGCGGCGCCATCCCCTACAAGGGCCCGGACCGGCGCGCGATCCGCAGGACCAGGGTCAGCGTCGTCGTCCCGGCGATGAACGAGGAGCGCAACATCGGCCAGGTCCTCTCCGAGCTTCCCGAGGGCCTGCACGAGGTGATCCTCGTCGACGGCAACTCGAAGGACAATACGGTCGAGGCCGCCCAGCGCGCCTACCCCGGGATTCGCGTCACCACCCAGAGCGGTCGCGGCAAGGGCGACGCCTTCCGCACCGGCTTCGCCGCCGTCACCGGCAACCTCGTGGTGATGCTCGACGCCGACGGCTCCGCCGACCCGGCCGAGATCCCCCGCTTCGTCGCCGCGCTGGAGGCCGGCGCCGACTTCGCCAAGGGCTCGCGCTACATGGAAGGCGGCGGCAGCGCCGACATCACCAGGCTGCGCAGCCTCGGCAACTCGGTCCTCAGCGGCACCGCCAACGCCCTCCACGGCACCCACTTCACCGACCTCTGCTACGGCTACAACGCCTTCTGGGCGCGCTGCCTCCCCTTCATCTCCCTCGACGTCCCCGGCTTCGAGGTGGAGACGCTGATCAACCTCCGCATGGCCTCGGCGGGGATGAAGATCACCGAGGTACCGAGCTACGAGAAAGAGCGGATCTCCGGCCAGAGCAACCTGAAGACCTTCCGCGACGGCTTCCGCGTCCTCGGCACCATCTTCAAGGAGGCCCGCCGCCGGCGCACCCTCCGCCACCCCAAGCATCATCTCCCGCCCGAGGTCGCCCAAGAGCGCGCCCGGGCTGCCGCCTAGAGCCGTCCTTCTTCGAAGGTCTGGTGGTTGGGGGAGGTGGGGCACCCCTTCCCCGAAGACCGTCGCGCAGCTGGGACGCCTTGCAGGGCGCATCTGTGGTCTCAGGAGCCTTCGTGGAAGGGGTGCCCCACCTCCCTCGTCACAGGATCTGCAGGACGGCTCAGGGTTGACAGCTTTTAAAGAAAGCTGCTCGCCCTAGAGCGTCTGCCGATGTTCGATGGCGAAGAGGGACGGGTGCCCCTCTCACAGAGGCTCCTGAGACCACAAATGCGCCCAGCACCCCGCCCCAGCTGCGCGACGGTCTCTGGGAGAGGGGCACCCGTCCCTCTTTTTCCAGCCAGCTCGGTCCTTCAGACGCTCTAGCGCGGCGGCGGCTGGATCGGGCTCTGGGCGATCCCGCCGTAGAGGTTGGGGCGATAGGCGGAGGGCCTGATGCCCTTGCGGAAGGCGTGGCTGGCCTTCTTGCTGCGCTCGAGCGGCCAGTTGGTGCCGCGGTCGTCTACGTCGTACCAGACGATCGCGCGGACTTTGCGGTAGCGGTGGCGGACCTTGGCGAGCATGTTCTTGATCCAGGCGGGCTTGTTGCCGCCCTTGTCGGTCGAGGCGACCTCGGCCAGCATCATCGGCTTGCTCGGAGCGACCTTGTTGACGATCCGCCTGTAGGTGCGGTGGAAGACCTGGTTGAAGGTCTGCCAACCCGGCGAGCCGTGGCGCTCGCCCCAGTTGAAGCCGTCGAGCGCGGTCCAGTCGACGTAGTCGTCGCCTGGATACACCCGCCCCAGCGGGATCAGGGCGCCGCTGAGATCGATGTTCGGGCACCAGACCCAGGTGACGTTGCTGGCGCCGACCGAGTCGAAGATGTCATGCACGTGGCGCCAGGCGGCCACGAACTGGCCGGTGGTGTTGCCGTTGACGCCTTCGGACCAGGGGAACCAGAAACCGTTCATCTCCCAGTTGAAGCGAAGGAAGAAGGGGTGGCCCCATTCCTTGGCTTTGACCGCGAAGTCCCGGATGTAGGAGTCGTAGCGGCCGCTGATCAGCGTGCCGAGATTGAAAGCCGGCTGGTCGAGGCTGGGCGGGCTCGAAGTCGAGTTCCAGCTGAAGATGGGGATCGCGCCGTAGGCACGCACGTTTTCGAGCGGCGTCCGGGGGAATTTGGTCATCACGCAGTTGTCGCCGTCGCATTCGGCGAAGGGGGATCCGAACTCGATCAGCGACAGCCCCTTGGCGGCGATCTTCTGAAAGCGGTAGACGGGGGCCATGTCCCAGGGCGCCGCTTCGCCGGTCATCTGGTCGCCGATCTGGGCCCCCCAGTAGAGCGAAGCCGGCGGCCGCTTGGCCACCGCGGCGGCGGGTGCGATCAGCAGCGAAGAGGCGAGCAGGCAGCAGGCAGCAGCGCGCAGCATATGGCGCCCCGCTCCGCGCTCCTTCTTGGCTCTGGTCTTCTTCATCTCGTCTGCTTGAACCCGCTCCAGGGCGCCTTGCTGCGGCCCGTTGGACCTTGTTACGTACGGTCCGCCGCCGAGGATCAGCGCGGAGGCTGAATCGGACTGGTGGCAATTTCCCCGAAGCGATTATTGGCATAGATGCCCTTGCGTATGCCTTTGGCAAACGCCCGGGTCGCGGGGGGCGAGGTCTCCAGCGGCCAGTCGACGCCGCGATCGACGGTGTCGAAGTAGATCAAGGCGCGGATCCGCGGATATTTGCGAGGGAGCTTTTCGAACATCTGGCGGATCCAGGTCGCCTTGTGGCCCCCGTAGGGGCTGGTCGCGAACTCGCCGAGCATCATCGGCTTGCGCGGCGCCACCTTCGTCACGATCGAGTTGTAAGCGGGGTCGAAGAGCTGGGCGAAGCTGCGCCAGGGCCGCGAGTTGACCGGGTTCAGGCCCCAGTTGTAAGCGTCGAGGCAGGTCCAGTCGACGTAGGCGTCGCCGGGATAGAGCGGCTTCAGCGGGTTGCTTTTCAGCCGCTTGGCAGTGTCGGCGTAGGGGCACCAGACCCAGGTGGCGTTGGTCGCGCCGACCGCCGCGAAGACGTCGTGCACATGCCGCCAGGCAGCGACGAACTGCCCGGTGGAGTTGCCGTTGGTCAGCTGCGACCAGGGGAACCAGTTGCCGTTCATCTCCCAGTCGAAGCGGAGGAAGAAGGGGTGGCCCCATTCCCGGGCTTCGGTGGCGAAATCGGCGATGTAGGAGTCGAAGGCGCCGCCGGCGATCTTGGCGAGCTGGAAGTCGGGCTGTTCGGGGCCGGTGCTGGGGCTTGATTCCGAGCCCCAGCTGAAGACCGGGATCGACCCGTGGCCGCGGACGCTGTCCATCACTTGGTTCGGGAACTTGTACGGCAGGCAGGGATTGCGATTGCAGTCCCGCCAGGGCGAGGAGAACTCGATCAGCGACATCCCCTTGCCCAGCATCTGCTCGAAGTAGGTGACCGCGTTCATGTCCCAGGGGGCCTCGAAGCCGGTGATCTGCTCGCCGATCCAGGCGCCCCAGTAGGTCGGCTTCGGCTTCGGCTTCACCTTCTTCGCCTTCGGCGGCGGAGGCGAGGCCTGCCTGGCCGCGGTCGCCCCGGCTGCCAGCAGGCAGCAGGCCAGCAGTGCCAACAGCAGCGCGGCGGGATGCGCCCAGCGCGGGCGCTTCAGATCAAAACTCGACAACAAGATCGGCAAGTGTAGGGAACCGTCCCGGCGTCATCGAGCGGCTCAACTGGGCGGCGGGATCGCCCCACCGGAGAGCCCGCCGTAACCAGCGCCGACGTAGGCCGGCTGCCCGATCCCTTCGGCGAAGGCGCCGGTGGCGGGTGCCGAGGTCTCGATCGGCCAGTCCATGTCGTCGTCGAATTTGTCGAACCAGAGCAGGGCGCGGATCTGCCGGTATTCGGTCGGGATCCGGGTCAGGGCGTCGCGGATCCAGTCGGCCTTGGAGCCGCCGTGCTCGCTGGAGCCGACCTCGGCCAGCATCATCGGCTTGCCCGGAGCGACGCTTTCGACGATCTCGTCGTAGGTGCGGCGGAACAGCTGGTCGAAGGTCCGCCAGCCGCGCGGCGAGGTGGGGTTGGTTCCCCAGTTGTAGCCGTCGAGCCCGGTCCAGTCGACGTAGGAGTCGCCGGGATAGAGCGAGGAGAGGTCGGTCATCGTGTCGCCCGGGTCGACGAACGGGCACCAGACCCAGGAGACGTTGGTGGCGCCGACCGCGGCGAAGATGTCGTGGACGTGGCGCCAGGCGGCGACGTAATCGCCGCCGGCGTTGCCGTTGGCGGCCTCGGCCCAGGGGAACCAGTCGCCGTTCATCTCCCAGTTGAAGCGGAGGAAGAAGGGGTGGCCCCAGGCCTTCGCTTTGGTCGCGAAGCCGGTGATGTATTCGTCGTAGCGACCGGAAGTCACGTCGGAGAGCTGGAAGTCGGGCTGGCTCAGAGTCGAGGGGATCGCCTGCGAGCTCCAACTCAGGACCGGGATCGAGCCGTGGGCGCGGATGTCGTCCAGCGGCGTCGTCGGGAACGAGTAGAAGGAGCAGCCGGCTCCGCCGCACTGGGCGAAGGGCTGGAAGAACTGGACCATCGAGGCCGACTTGCCGGCCTCCCCTTCGAAGCGGGTGACCGCGTTCATGTCCCAGGGCGCCTGGTCGCCGGTCAGGTGGTCGCCGATCGTCGCCCCCCAGTAGAGCGGCTGCGCCGGTCCCTGGGCGACAGCCGGCTTGCGGCCGCAGCGGCGGCGCACCCGCGGCAGCTTCGAGCGCTTGGCGGTGCGGGCGACGCAGCGATTGGGCCCGACCAGGGCCCGGGCGTCGCCGAGCCGGCCGTGCTTGCCGTGCCCGCGCATCGGCTTGCCGGCGCCGGCCGCGAAGGCGACGGTGGCGCCGAGCAGCAGCATCGCCGCGGCCAGGCAGAGGGCGGTCGCCATGGTGCGGGTCGAGAAGCTTTTGGCCATACAGGCCCATCGGCCTCTCCCACGCCTCTTTCAGCAGGATCCCCCCACCTGGACGAATGTCCAATTGCGTCCAGAGAACGCTGGACTCAGCCAGCGGGCAGGATCTTGGTGCCGCTGAGGCCGGAGAAGGAGTTGCCGAGGTAGACCGGGTCCTGGATTCCTTCGGCGAAGGCCGTGGTGGCGCTGGTGGACGTCTCGAGCGGCCAGTCCATCCCGGTGTCGTACTTGTCGAAGTAGACCAGCCCCCGGATCTTCGGGTATTCGGCTGGGATCCTCGCCAGCATGTCCTTGATCCAAGCCGACTTCGAACCGCCGTATTCGGTCGAGGCGACCTCGCCGATCATCAAGGGCTTCGAGGGAGCCAGCGAACCGGTGATGTTGTTGTAGGTCGTGCGGTAGAGCTGGTTGAAGCTCTTCCACGAGTCCGGATGGGCCGGGTTGGTTCCGTGGTTGTAGCCGTCGAGCCCGGTCCAGTCGACGTAGGCGTCGCCCGGGTAGACCGAGGCCAACGGCGTGGAGCCGCTGTATTCGAGATTCGGGCACCAAACCCAGTTGACGTTGGTGGCGCCGACGGAGGTGAAGATATCGTGGACGTGGCGCCAAGCCTTGACGAATTCTCCCGGCTGGTTGCCGTTGACGCCCTCGTGCCAGGCGAACCACCTGCCGTTCATCTCCCAATCGAAGCGGAGGAAGAACGGGTGCCCCCAGGCCTTCGCCTTGGTCGCGAAGTCGGTGATGAAGGCGTCGTAGCGGCCGGAGATCACGTCGGAGAGCTGGAAGTCGGGCTCTTCCTTGCTCCAGGGGATCGACTGGGAACTCCAGCTGAGGACCGGGATCGCGCCGCGCTGGCGGATGCTTTCGAACGGCGTCTTCGGAAAGCCGTAGAAGGTGCAGGTTGGGTTGCAGTTGGCGAAGGGCTGGAAGAAGTTCAGCAGCGAGACCTTCTTGTGGACCTCTTCCTCGAAGATGTCGAGGCCCCTCATGTCCCAGGGCGGCTGCGTCCCCGCGAGGTGGATGCCGACGGTCGCCCCCCAGTAGATCGGAGCGGCGCTGCCCGGGGCGGGAGCCGGCGCCGGGGTCGGTTCTGGAGCGGGAATCGAAGCGACGTTGGCGACGGTCACGGTCACCTTCGTCGTCGCCTTCACGCCTTTGGCGCCGTAGGCGGTGGCGCTGAGGACGTGCGAGCCGTTGGCGAGCTTGGCGGTGTCGAGGCTGCCGGCGAAGGGAGCGCTGGCGTCGGTCCAGACGACGCTGCCGTCGACGCTGAATTCGACCTTGCTCGGGGCCCCGGAGACGACGCCGATCTCCCAGGCGACCTTGCCGCCGAGGGCCTGGCCGGCGGTCGGGCTGGTCGTCGCTACCGCCAGCGTTTCCTTTTCAGACCCGGTGCTGGTCCGTGAGGAGGTGGTCGTGTTGCTCGCCTTCGTCGCTTCTTCGCCGCCGAGCTTCTTCGCCGGGCCGACCCCTTCGGCGCCGAAGGCGGCCGGCGCCAGCAGCGCCGCGATCGCGAAAGCGAGGAGAGCGGTGACGAGGGGGCGACAGCGGAGCATGCCCCGCTCATCGACTCACTCCCGCTCAGCTTCAGTCACTCCCCGATCCGTGGACGTTGTGCCCATGGCTGGCTGCTTAATTTTGAGTAGCGAGGCGTAGAGATCGAGCAGCGCCGTCGCGCACTCGTCCCAGGAGGTGAGGCTCGGCGAGCGCTGCGGCAACGGCCTCTCCAGCTCCTCGAGGGCGGCGGCGGCGATCTGCTCCGGGGTCGAGTCGAGCGAGATCCCCCGCCCGAACCCGTCCTCGGCGATCTCCCGCAGGCCACCGGCTTCGGCGACGAGGAGGCGGCGGCGGGCGGCGGCGGCCTCCAGCGCCACCAGCGGATGACTCTCGAACTCGCTCATCAGAACGACCAGGGAGACGCGGCCGAGCAGCGCCGCCATCCCCCCGGGGTCGTCGGCGGGGACGCTGGTGATCTCGACCTGCTCGGCCACCCCCAGCTCCTCCGCCTGGCGGCGCAGATCGGCTTCATAGGGGCCCTTGCCGACGATCAGCAGCCGCGCCCGCGGCTTGCGCTCGAGCACGTGCGGGAACGCCTCGAGCACACGGTGGTGGCCCTTGTAGCGCTCGAGTCGCCCGACCGAGGCCAGGGTCGGGACCTCCGGCTCGGCCCCCGCGAGGCCCGCGTCGGAGAAGCTGAGGTCGGTCCCGTTGGGGATGAAGACCCAACGCTCGGGCGGCACCCCGAGGGCGGCGCCGTACTCCTCGATCTCGAAGCGGGCGATCGCCACCAGCCGCGCCGAGCGCCGCAGCAGCGGCCGCAGCAGCCGCATCTGCAGGCCACGGGAGCGGTTGCGCACCTCCGAGGAGTGGCCGCCGCCGTGGAAGGTGACGACGTAGGGAAGGCGCAGGGCCAGCGCCCGCAGCATCGCCAGCGGCGCCACCAGGGTGTGGTAGCTCTGGACGTGGACGAGGTCCCACTTCTCCCGCCCCATCTCGCGCCAGATCCCCGGGGCCAGGTACCAGTCGCGCCCGCGGGGCCAGGCCCGGACGGTGCGGATAAGGACGCCGTCCTGAGTCTCGCTCCTCGTCGCGTCCAGCTCGGGGTCGGTGCAGAGGACCTCGACGTGAACGCCCGCCGCGGCCATCCGCCGGCTGACCTCCATCACGTGGCGCTCCACCCCGCCCTGGGAGAGCGGGCTGCGCGGGGTCACCATCAGCACCCGCGGCGTGGCGCCGTTGGCGCCGGGATAGGCGGCGGCGGTGTCGTCGGGCTTGGCGACGCCGGAGCGGACGCGCAGGTAGTCGACGCTGGTGGCGGCGAGGCCAACCAGGATCATCGTCGCCCGGCCGAGGCCGCCGGCGTCGCCGCGGAGCGCGTCCCGCAGCCCGCCCAGGAACCCCAGCGGCAGCGTCCGCCGCACGTAGGAGCGCTCGGAGGAGAGGCCGTCCTCGCTGCCCACCATCCCGGTCAGCACTGCCTTCGAGCGACCCTCGGCGCGGCAGCGGTCGAGGAAGTAGCGAACCCTGCCGCGGGCCGCGGGCACCACGTGTTCGACCTCGGCGGCGGGGTCGTAGAGGATCTCCGCCTGCGGCCAGCGCTGGTGGACGCGGATGCTGAGGTCGGTCTCCTCGCAGCCGACCGGCAGGGTGCCGACGCGGCCGAGGTCGTGGCTGAAGCCGCCGACCTCGAGCAGCGGCGCCCGCCGGAAGGACATGTTGGCGCCGACCAAGTTGCGGACCGGCGCCAGCTCCTGCGGCATCCCCGAGTGGGTGCAGCCGACGACCCAGTCGAACTCGGGCGGGAACCAGCCGGGCTTGCCCTCGACCCAGCGCGGCCGCACGGTGCCGCCGGCCCCGAGCACGTTCGGGTCCGCGTAGGCGGTGGCGAGGCGCTCGACCCAGCGGCGGTCGGCGATCGCGTCGTCGTCGAGGAAGGCGACGACCTCGCCGCTGGCCTCGGCGACGCCGGTGTTGCGGGCCCCGGAGAGACCCCGTTTCTCGCGGTTGGCGACGATCCTCACGTCGGGCCAGCGGCGGCGCGCCTCCTCCATCAGCTCGGGGGCATGGTCGATCACCAGCACGACCTCGTGCGGCGCCAGCGTCTGCGCCCGCAGCGAGTCGAGGGATTCGCCCATCACCTCGAGGCGGTCGAAGGTGAAGGCGCAGATCACGACCGAGATCGTGGGCGTGGTGGCGGCACGCTCGGCGCGGGGCTCGCTTTGCACCGGCGGGATTCTGGCAGGCCCACCGCCCCTGCTCGTGCGAGGCTTTGGGCGTGAGAGTGATGATGCTGGCGCAGTCGATCTCGCCGATCGTCGGCGGCGAAGAGCGCGTGGTCGAGGACCTCAGCCGGGAGCTGGTCGCCCGCGGCCACGACGTCTCGATCGCGACGCTGCAGCAGCCCGGCGACCTGACGCCGGACGAGGTGGCGGGGGCACGCGTCCACACTCTGCGCAGCACCAGCTACCGGGTCACCCGCGGCCACCAGGACACCGAGAGGCGCCATGCCCCGCCGGCCCCCGATCCCGAGACCGTGCTGGACCTGCGCCGAGTACTGCGACGCGAGCGGCCGCAGATCGTCCACGCTCACAACTGGATCGTCCATTCCTACCTGCCGCTGGCGCGGGAGGCGCAAAGCGCCCTCGTCCTCTCGCTGCACGACTACGGCCTGATCTGCGCGACCAAGCGGTTACGGCGCAAAGACCACGTCTGCTCGGGTCCGGCGCCGGTCAAGTGCCAGCTCTGCGCCGCCGAGCACTACGGCCCGGCCAAAGGGCTGGTGGCCGCCTTCGGCACCCGCGGCCGGGAGTCGCGGCTGCGGCGCAACGTCGACGTCTTCCTCCCGGTCAGCTCCACCGTCGAGGAGCTCTGCCGGATCCGCGGCGACGAGGTCTCACGGGTGATTCCCAACTTCATCGGTGAGCTGCCGGCGCCGATGCCCGGCGACCCGCGGCTGGCCCAGCTCCCCGAGGAGCCCTTCGTCCTCTTCTTCGGCGACGCAACCGTCGACAAGGGGGCCTGGTACCTGGCCGAGGCCCACCGCAGGCTCGAGAACCCGCCGCCGCTCGTCCTCGTCGGCCGCTGTTTCATCGACGAGCTGCGCGACCGGCCGGGGGTGTACCCGACAGGTGCGTGGCCGCACCGGCTGGCGATCGAGGCCCTGCGCCGCTCCCTCTTCACCGTCGTTCCCTCGCTCTGGCCGGAGCCGTTCGGGCTGGTGGCGCTGGAGACGGCGGCCGCCGGAAAGCCGATCGTCGCCTCCAACATCGGCGGCCTGCGGGACATCGTCCGCGACGGCGAGACCGGACTTCTGGTTCCGCCCGATGACCGTCCGGCTCTCGCCGCGGCGATCCGACGGCTGAGCGAAGCGCCGGACCTGCGGCAGCGGCTCGGCGCGGCCGCGAAGGAGCGGGCGGCGACCTTCAGCCCGGAGGCGATCATCCCCCGCTTCGAGGAGGCCTACGAGCTGGCGGTCGCCAAGCGGCGGGCAAGGCGTGGCTAGCGCACGCTAGGGCGATTCGCCGCTCGACAGCATCCGCGGGGACCTCCCGTCCCGGAAGATGAAATAGACGGTGAGGCAAAGGCCAACCGCCTTGCCGGCACCCCATCCCACCCCAGCTCCGTCGATACCCAGAGGCGGAAGCAGAAACCATGCGCCCGCGATCGCCGCTATCAGCATCGTCCAGGTGGAGATGGCGGCATCCCGGAGCAGGTGTTCCGCCCGCAGGACCGCCAGCGCCAGCTGGTAGATCGAGTCGAAGGCGGCGGCGGCGATCAGGATCAGCAGCAGGGTGTCGCCTTCCTCCGCGTACTCGGGGCCGAAGAAGCCGAGGATGGTCGGCCCGGCGAGGAGCAGGACCAGCGCCGGCGGGCCGGCGAGGAGCAGGACCTGGCGGGCGGCGCGGCGGACGTCGCGGCCGAGCTGCTCGGGCTCGTGGGCGCCCTCGGCGAAGAGTGCGTTGCCGATCGCCGGGGCGATGAAGAAGAGGGCGCTGGCGAGCATGAACGTCGTGTAGAAGTAGGCGTTGTCCTCGGGTCCGAGGCGGGCGGAGACGAGGACAGGCAGCAGGTAGCTGGAGGCCTGGGAGCCGAGGTTGATCGACTGGTGGCCGGCGATCAGCCCCCGCATCTCCCCCAACTCCCCGCGCCACCCCTCCAGCGTCGGCCGGAAGTCGTGCCCGAGCGCGGGCAGTTCACGGAACAGCGCCATCAGGTTGATCAGCAGGAACGAGGCGTCGAAGACAATCAGGATCCAGGTGGTGCCGTCGAAGGGGACGGCGGCGGCGAGCGGCACCAGCCCCGTCCGCACCACCCCCGCCAGCGTGTTGCGGGTGAAGGAGAGCTTGGCGTGGCGCTCGGCGATGCAGGCGTAGTCGATCACCAGCGAGCAGGCGACCCCGATCACCCCGAGCGGGACCAGCAAGAAGGCGGCCGGATGCAGGCCGCCCTTCAGCGCCGGGATCAGGGTCGGCAGCAGCACCGCCGCGAGCGCGCCACCGACCAGGCTCGCCAGCGCCGCCAGCGCCAGGCCCGTCGTCACCGTCCGCGACCACTCCTTCCCCTCGGCCCGCGAGGCCAGCCGCGAGACGAAGACCTGCCCCAGCCCAAGGTTGGTCAGGACCGAGACGAAGACCATCGCCGAGATCAGCGCCGCCGAGCGCCCAACTTCGGTCGCCGAGAGCGTCCGCGCCGCGATCAGCCAGAAGCCGAAGCCGAGCAGCGACGTGACGACCGTCGTGCCCATGATGTAGAGGCTGTTGCGGAAGAGGGACTGCTCGCCGAGGCGCCTAAGCCGCTGCCAGCCTCCAGCGAGGCGGGAGGGATGCATGATCCGGAGCGATTCTGTCAGTTGCCGCTGGCGGAACCGATGCTCTTCCTATGCTGCGCCCCATCACTTCGGCAGCCCCACCGCCCGAGACCATCCGCCTCCAGCCCACCAAGGGGTTCAGCCGCGTGCTGGCGCCGAGGGAACTCTGGCGCTACCGCGACCTGGCCGCACAGATCGCTCTGCGGGACATCACCGTGCGCTACCGGCAGACGGCGCTTGGTGGCGCCTGGGCGGTGCTGCAGCCGATCGGGTTCATGGTCGTCTTCTCGCTGATCTTCGGCAACGTCGCCGGGATTGCCTCCAACGGCCTCCCCTATCCCCTCTTCAGCCTCGCCGCCCTCGTTCCCTGGACCTTCTTCGCCAACGCCCTGCTGCTCGGCTCCGACAGCCTCGTCGCCAACTCCGCCCTCGTCTCGAAGATCTACTTCCCGCGGATCTTCATGCCGGCGGGCGTGATCGTCGCCGGCTTCGTCGACCTCGCCATCTCCCTCGTGATCCTCCTGATCATCGTATTCGCCTGGGGATTCATGCCCTCCCTCGCAATCCTGGCGCTGCCGCTGCTGGTGACGATCGCGGCGGCGACCGCCCTCGGCCTCACCGCCGCGCTCTCGGCGATCAACGTCCGCTACCGCGACGTCCGCTACGTCATCCCCTTCGCGATCCAGATGGCGCTCTTCATCACCCCCGTCGTCTATCCAAGCAGCGAGATCTCCGAGCCCTGGCAGACCCTCTCCGCCGTCAACCCGATGGTCGGCGTCGTCGAAGGCTTCCGCTGGGCGACGCTCGGCACCGGCAACGCCCCCTGGGACCTGATCGGGATCTCGGCCGCCTCTGCGGTCCTGATCCTCGTCGCCGGCCTCGCCTACTTCGACCGCGTCGAGCGCGCCTTCGCCGACTACGTCTGAGATGGCAACGACCGCGATCGAGACCCGCGAGCTGGGCAAGCGCTACACCCTCGGCGTCAGCGGCCGCGGCTACGGGACGCTGCGGGAGGCGATAATCGCGAAATTCAGGAATCCCTTGCCGCGGGGGCGCCGCGAGGGGGCCGATTCGAACCAGCTCTGGGCTCTTCGCGACCTCTCGCTGACGATCGAACCCGGCGAGGTCGTCGGACTGGTCGGGCACAACGGCGCCGGCAAGAGCACGTTGCTGAAGATCCTCTCCCGCATCACCGAGCCCTCGAGCGGCTACGCGGAGGTGACTGGGCGCGTCGGCTCGCTGCTGGAGGTCGGCACCGGCTTCCACCCGGAGCTGACCGGCCGCGAGAACATCTTCCTCAACGGCGCGATCCTCGGTATGCGGCGGGCGGAGATCCGCGCCCGCTTCGACGAGATCGTCGCCTTCGCCGAAATCGACCGCTTCCTCGACACCCCGGTCAAGCGCTACTCCAGCGGCATGTCGGTGCGTCTCGCCTTCGCCGTCGCCGCCCACCTGGAGCCGGAGATCCTCCTCGTCGACGAGGTTCTGGCCGTCGGCGACGCCGCTTTCCAGCGGAAGTCGCTGGCGAAGATGAGCGAGGTGGCCCAGGCCGGCCGAACCGTCCTCTTCGTCTCTCACAACCTGGCGATCATCCAAGCCCTCTGCAAGCGCGGCGTCCTGCTCGAGCGCGGCAGGGTGCAGGCCGACGGCGCCGTCAACGAGATCCTCGACAACTACCTCGCCGGGCTCGAGCGGGCCTCCGCCGCCGACCTGGTCGAGCGGGAGGACAGGGACGGACGCGGCTGGCAGCACACGGTGCTGAAGAAGGTTGAGATGGTCGACGCCAGCAGCGGCCAGAGGAACGCCGTGGTCGGCGGCCGGTCGGCACGGCTCGTCGTCGAGGTGACCGAGCTCCTCCCCGGGCTCGAGTGCCGCGTCGTCATCGCCAACAGCTTCGGGCAGCCCGTCGCGGTGCTCGACAGCGAGGTCTCCGCACCGGCCGACTCCAGGGATCCCGGACTGGGGCCGCGGCTGGAGTGCGAGATCCCGGTCGTCCCGCTCCTCCCCGGCCGCTACCGGCTCGACGTCGGCCTCAAGGCCAACAGCGTGCCCCAGGACGGCCTCCAGGCTGCCGCCTTTTTCGATGTCGAGCCGGGGGTGCTGGAGGGACGCCCGATGGCCGGCGAGGGAGTCGAAGGCAGCTTCGCCTTCCCCCACAGCTGGCGGCTGCCGCCATGAGCGAGCGGCCGACGATCGGCGTCGTGATCGCGGTTCACGAAGGAGCGGAGACCATCGCCGAAGCGCTCGACTCCGTGCTGGCTCAGGATCCCTCGGCAGACGAGGTGATCGTCGCCGACGACGGGTCGACCGACCCGCTCGAGGAGGTGTTGGAGCCCTACCGCGACCGGATCGCGCTCCTGCGCCTCCCCCACGCCGGCGTGGCCGCCACCCGCAACGCCGCCTGCCGCCATGCCTCCAGCGAGCTCGTCCTCTTCCTCGACGCCGACGACCTGCTGCTGCCAGGGAAGCTGGCGGCGCTGGGCCGGCTCGCCGAGGAGCCCCCCCTCGACATCCTCGGCACCGACCTCTGGTTCGAGCGCGACGGCCGGCGTGTCGGGCGCTTCAGCGACGCCAACCCATTCCCCGCGCTGGCGGAGCAGCGCCGCACCATCCTCGAGCGCTGCTTCGTCGCCCAGGTCGCCCTGCGGCGCTCGCGCCTGCTCGCGCTCGGCGGCTTCGACGAGCAGCTGCGCAGCGGCTCGGACTGGGACGCGGTGCTGCGGCTCGTCCTCGACGGCTCCCGCGCCGGCTTCGACGAGGCGCCGCTGGGGGTCTACCGGATCCACGCCGGCAGCCTGACCAGCTCGCGCGCCGACACCTTCCACGACCGGGCGACGATCCTCGCGAAGGCGCTCGCGAACCCGGGCCTGCGGCCCGAGGAGAGGCCGGTCGCCAAGCGAATGCTGGCGGCGCAGCGGGCCCGCACGGCCCTCGGCGACGCCCAGGCGGCCGTTGCCGCCGAGCGGCCCGACGCCCGCCGCCGCTGCGCCGAGCTGGCCCTCGCCACCGGCTGCCCGCCGCGGGACAGGCTCTGGGGGCTGGCGGTCGCCGTCTCACCGCGCGCCCTCCGCCCCTGGCTCGGTCGCCGCGCCGGTGCCACCTCGCAGCTATCCCGCCGGGTCCCCGGAGCCAGCTCCTGACGATGCCCGCGGCGCCTGCGGTCTCGATCCTGATGCCGGTGAGGAACGGCGAGCGGTTCCTCGCAGACGCAGTGGAAAGCGCGCTCGGGCAGAGCTTCGGCGACCTCGAGCTGGTGGTAGTCGACGACGGCTCGACGGACTCGACGCCGCAGATCCTCGAGCGGATCGCCGCCAGGGACCCGCGGCTGGCAGTTCACCGACGCGACCCCGGCCGCAACCTCTCTGAGGTCCTGAACTTCGCGGCGGAGCTCGCGCGGGCGCCTCTCCTCGCTCGCCTCGACGCCGACGACCTCGCCCTCCCCAATCGCCTGCAGGTCCAGACGGACCATCTCGCCGCCCATCCCGAGATCGTCCTCGTCGGCGGCCAGGCGCTGTTGATCGATGGCAGCGGGCGAACCTTCGGCAAGGCCGAATACCCCCTGCGCGACGAGCAGTTGCAGACGGCCCTGCTGACGGGCAACCCCTTCGTGCATTCGGCGGTGACGATGCGGCGAGAGGCGTTCGAAGCGGTGGGCGGCTACCGGCTCAACTTCGACCACGCCGAAGACCTCGACCTCTGGCTCCGTCTCGCCGAAGGGCACCGGGTGGGCAACGTGCCCGACGTCGTCGCCGCCTACCGGCTCCACGGCGATCAGCAGACGTTCCGCAAGCAGGAGGAACAGGCGACGTTCTCCGCCGCGGCGCGCGCGTCCGCCAGGGCCCGCGCGGAGGGCAGGCCCGACCCGCTCGACGAGGCCGAGATCGACGAGGAATACCTGATCGCCCACGGCGTCAGCGGAGAGGAGATCACCGCCTCGGTCGTCGCCTCCGCCTGCTGGCTGGGCCGCACCACCGACCGAGCCGGCTACACCGGCGCCGCCCGCCGCCTCTTCGACGTCGCCTACGCGAAGGCGCGCTCGGAGTCGGGATCGCCAGCGCTGGTAGCGTCGGTCCACCGTTCGCTGGCCAGCAGACACGCAGAGCAGGGGCACCGCTTCCGCGCAAAGCTCAAGGCGGCCCAGGCGCGGCTCGCCGAACGGGGTCGGCGTGGGTGAGGGAGGCGCGGGGGTCGTGCTTCTATCGAGCGGGCTTGCGCGCCGTGGCGAAGATTGCGTTTGGGGGGCCCAAGGTGAGCCCGAGGCGCTCGAGGCGGACCGCGGTGGCCAGGAAGGGGAAGGCGAAGAGCCGGACCGGCAGCGCCGAGCCTTTGATCCGGTCCCTGATCTCCTGCGCGGCTGCGGCCAGCGAACGATAGGTCCCAGCCATCTCCACCGGCTCGAGGCCGGCATCGCGAAGCAGAGCGGCGAGGTCTTCGCGGCTGTAGCCCTGGCGGACCTGTTCGCGCCAGGTGGAGGCGCTGCCTGGCAAGACGGGGCGCCAATCCCGGTCGGGAACCTGGACAGCCAGCAAACCGCCGGGCGCGAGCGCCCCGGCCATCGTCCGCAGCGCGCCGGCGTCGTCGGGGATCTCGCTCAGGCACTCAAGCGCGACCACGGCGTCGAAGCCGGAGACCGGCAGGGACTGGAGCAGGTCCGCAGCCTGGAAGCTGACATTGCCGAGGCCCTTCCCCTCCGCTCGGGCGCGGGCGCCGGCGAGGATGCCCTCGTGCAGGTCGACCCCGACCAGGGTCCACTCCGGGTGCCGCCTCGCCAGGGTCATCGAGAGGAGGCCGTCGCCGCAGCCGGCGTCGAGCAGCCGGATCGGTTGCCCTCCGTAGCAGCGGCTGAGGGTGCGGTCGGCGAGCGCGAGGCGCAGGCGCCGCGCCGGGGCCATCAGCGCCAGCCCCTCCTCGAGCAGGGCGCGGAGCTTGCCGAAGGGGTTCATCCGCCCATTCTTCCCGACGGCTCGGCGGGGGCGTGAGCGTGCCGGCGGTTCGGGACTGGTGCGACGCGCCCTGGCGGACCCGTCTTTTGCGGCGGCTGCGCGTCCCGCCCGCGGTGCTGGCACCACTGGCCTCGCGCTTCCCGCGGTGGGCTGAGCTGGCCGCCGACCTCGCGCACTGGCGGCAGGTGCGGGCCACGGCCACGGCGGCGGAGTGGCGGCGAGTAACGAGCTCCTACTCGGTCCTCGTCTACCACCGCTTCGCCGGCGAGCTGAAACCGGGACAGGAGCGGATCGACATCGCGCCGCGGCGGTTCCGGCGCCAGCTGCTTCTGCTGCGGGCACTCGGGTTCAAGCCGCTGCCGCTGCGAGAGCTGCTCGCCTTCCACCGCGGCGAGCTGAACGATCTGCCACGGCGCCGCTTCGTCGTCACCGCCGACGACGCGATGGCCGACGCGATCGAGCCCCTCCGCCGCGCCGCCCGCGTCCACCCTCAGCTCTTCGTCCCCACCGCCGAGGTCGGCGGCAGCGCCCACTGGATCGGGGGCGAGCCGGTCGCCGGCTGGGAGGAGATCCATCAGCTCGCTGCCGCCGGGGTCGCCATCGGCTCCCACACCCGCCACCATCGGCGCCTCACCCAGCTCGGTCCCGCCGAGCGCGAGGTCGAGCTGGTCGGCTCCCTCGCCGAGCTGCGCCAGCAGGTCCCGAACGCCAGCGCCGTCCTCGCCTACCCGAACGGCGACCGCGACGACGCCGTCTGCGAGGCTGCGGCGGCGGCAGGCTACGAAGCCGCCTTCACCACCGAGAAGGGCCGAAACGGCGCCGCCACCGATCCGTTCCGCCTCCGTCGCGTCAGCGTCCACGGGGCCGACGGCGCCATCGCCGTCCTCTGGAAAGTGGTTACCGGCGAGGCGCCGCCGGGCTGGTGGCCGCGCCTGCGCCGTTAGGCGCGCTTTAGCCGCGCGCCAGCTCCTCCTCTACCAGGCCGAAGAAGGTCGATGCGCGGAGCGCCTCGGCTGAGGGTTCGCCCGACTCGAGCCGGAGGTGGCGGTAGTCGCTGCGGCTGTGGACGATCCAGCAGAGGAGGCGGAGGCGGCGGAAGTCCGCCTCGGAGATGCCGAGGGCCGCGGTGTACTCGGCGATCGCCCGGGCGGCGACGGCGCCGTGGGGGGTGGCCGGGTCGAGCAGGCGGGCGTAGGTCTCGCGGGTGCGCCCGCTCTCCAGGGCGCCGTCGAGGACGAAGGCGCAGTTGGCGAGGAAGTAGACGAGGTCGAGGCCCGGCAGGCCCTCTGGCTCGGCCGACTCCCAGTCGAGCAGGGCCGGGACGCCGCCGGGGGCAAGGAGCACGTTCCAGGGCGAGCAGTCGCGGTGCTCGACCGCCGGCGGCAGGTCGCCTAGGCCGTCCAGCAGCGGGCGGGCCGCGGGGACCGGCTGAAAGGTCCGCTCAAACCACTCCAGCGGCTCGTCGACCAGGCGGGTGCGCCAATCGGGATCGGGATCGCGCCGGGGGCCGCGGGCGAGGCCGACCAGGAGACGGGTGACCTGCATCGCCACCTCCCCGAAGTTGCCGGGGCCGAGCGCGTCGAGCAGCGACCCTCCCTCGACCGCCTCCTGAACCACCGCGAGGCGGCCGTCGCGGGATCCCTCTCCAACCAGGTGCGGGACGCCGGGGAGATTCGGCCGCTCCCCCCCCAGCCGCCGCAGCACCGCGGCCTCCGTTTCGAGCCCCGGCTCGGCCTCGGCGACGCGGGCGAATTTCACCGCCTTCGCCGGCTTCTCCGAATCGCCCTCGAAGGCGAGGCCGACCGCCTTGTTGATGCTGCGGTGGCCGGTCGTCAGCAGCAGCAGCGGGGACGACGGAGGCAGGGGGATCGCTCCCTCGTCCGCCCCTCCGGCGCGGCGGCCGACGAGGTAGACCGGGGCGAGCAGGCCGGCGCCGCGCACGAGGCGCCAGAGGCGGCGCAGCAGCCCGCCTGCGAACGAACGCGGCGCCCGCGTCGCCAGCAGGTACTCGGTCGCCTCCTCGACTTCGAGCGGCAACCAGAACTGGGGCGGCCGGTGCGGCAGCGGCCCCGCCCAGTAGGCGCGCACGTCGGTGTAGCCGGCGGCTTCGGCCCGGCGCTTGGCGCGCCCGATCCGGCCCGGCCGCGGCAACCGCCAGTGCGCGAGCAGCTCGGCGTCGGGCAGGAGGAAGCGCCAGTCGAGCTGCCGCACCAGCGGGTTGCGCCGCGACTCCGGCATCCCCTCCAGGGCGGAGGACCCCAGCAGCTCGCGGTAGACCGCGGCGACGCGGTTGGCCATCTGCTCGCGGGTGAGGCCGGCCTCGACCCGTTCGCGTGCGCGGACCGCCAGGTTCCTTCGCAACTCCTCGTCGCCGAGGGCGCGGCGCAGTGCCGCCGCCAATGCTTCCGGGTCGCCCGGCTCCACCAGCAATCCGCTGTGGCCGTCGTCGATCAGCTCTTCGGTGCCCCCGATCTCCGAAGAGACGATCGGGATCCCCGCCGCCATCGCCTCCAGGACCGCCAGCGAGGAGCCCTCGTAGAGCGAGGGCAGGGCGAAGACGTCGCAGGCGGCGAGCAGCTGCGGCACGTCCTCGCGGCGGCCGAGGAAGCGGACTCGGTCGGCCACCCCCAGCCGCTCGGCCTCCGCTTCGAGCGGCGCCCGCTCGGGCCCCTCGCCGGCGAGGAGGAAGAGTGCGTCGGGCACCTCGGCGATCGCTTCTAGCAGGACCCGGTGGCCCTTCTGCGGGTTCAGCCGCGCCGGGGTGAGGACCAGCGGCCGGGTCGCGCTGCCGCCGAGCTGCTCGCGCAGCCCCGGTGGCGCCGTGACCGCCGCCCGTTCGGTGTCGACGGCGTTGTAGACGACCTCGACCTTTGGCGCCGGCCAGCCGAGCCCGCCGGCCAGCTCGGCGGCGATCTCGCGCGAGACCGCGAGGTAGCGGTCGACCCGGCGCGCCAGTGCCCACAGCTGCCAGTAGGCGGAGCGGTTCGGCGGCTCGTAGGCGCCGACCTGAACCGTCCCCAGCACCGCCGGCACCCGCGCCAGCACCGCCGCCGCCAGGCCCCACTTGCAGGCGACGGGGGAGCTCATGTGGGCGTGGAAGACCGCGGGACGCTCGCGCCGCAGCAGCCGGGCGAGCGCCGGCACCCGCCGCGCCCCGACCAGTCCCAGCGGCATCGGCGCCACCAGCCGCACCGGCACCCCGAGCGCCGCCGCGCGCTCGCGCAGCGGCTCGACCTCCGGCGAGTCCTCGAGCAGCAGCGTCGGCTCCCACTCCCCGCGCTCGAGGGAGGCGAGCAGCATGAACATCGCGTTCTCGGCCCCGCCGAGAACGCGGCTATCGGTGTAGAAGAAGATCGACTGGGCCACGCTGCAGCTCTCCGGCCAGCTTCGACAGCTCGCCCTTGTCGTTTGATTCGCGCAGCTCCGCGTCCACCCCTGCCCAGAAGGCGTAGTCGAGGACGGGGCGGTAGAAGAGCGGGAAGCGCCAACCCCCCAGCCGCTCCAGCAGCGAGCAGAGGGCGAAGGCGGCGCCGCGGAGCACCGGCAGCCGCCGGGCCAGGCCCAGCAGCAGCGCCCGCGCCGCCAGCCAGGGACGGGAGGACTCGTCGGGTTCGGCCAACCGCAGGTCGCCGAAGACCTCGGGGTGGCGGCGGGCGAGCTGGACCGTGGTCCGCCCTTTCGCCATAGTGTCGCGCTGTAGCCCGCCGAGATCCTTCTCGTAGGACTGGTAGGCGAGCGCCTCGGGGTCGTAGCCGAGCTCCACCCCCGCAGCCCGCAGCCGCAGCGCCAGCTCGACGTCCTCGTTGCCGTAGATCCCGAAGGAGTCGTCGAAGCCTCCGACCTCGCGCATTACCTCCGTCCGCAACGAGGCGTTGCCGGTGTAGAAGGAGCGCGGCAGCGCCAGGTGGGCGGGGTCGGGAAGGCGCGCGAGGTGGCGATCGAACTTCTCCTTCACGTAGCGGGCCGCGTGCGGGCTGTCCTCCCCCAGCTCGACCGGGACGGCACCGAGGACGCAGCGCCGCGAGCCCGCCGGGTGGTCGTCGCGATGGCGCTCGACGAACTCCGGCACGCAGCGCATGTCGTCGTCGAGGATCACCGTCACCTCGCCCTGCGCCGCCGCCACGGCGGCGTTGCAGGCGCCGGCGCGCCCGCGCCCCGGCGGCGAGACCCAGCGCAGCCGCAGCGGCGGCGGGAACGCCCCCAGCATCTCCAGGGTGCCGTCGGTGGAACCGTCGACCGCGACCACTACCTCGTAGGCCTCCGAGTCGAGCGTCTGCGCCGCCAGCGATTCCAGTACCCGGCGCAGCGCCTCGCGCCGCTGGTGGGTGGGGATGACGACGCTTACCTGCGGCGCCTCAGCCATCGCCCCTCCCCCGTCGCTCGGCGATCGCCTCTTCGAAGACCGCCGTCTGCCGCTCGGCCCAGGCCTCGGGGCTGTGGTGGCGCGCGGCGAACGCGCGCGCCCGCTCGCCCAGCGCCAGCCGCCCCTCGTCGTCCTCCAGCAGCGCTGCCGTCGCCGCGGCGATCTCCCCCGTGCTGTCGCCCACCGCCAGCGGCGGCTCCTCACCGAAGCCTGTGTAGCCCTCGGTCCCGCGCGGCGTGGTCACGACCGCCTTGCCGGCGGCCATCGCCTGCAGCACCTTCATCCGCATCCCGCCCCCGGTCCGCACCGGCGCCATCACCACCGCCGCCTCCTCGGTGTGCGGGAGGACGCTGGGCGCGTCGGCGACGACCTCGACCGCCGGCCCGGCCAGCGCCCGCACCTCCGGCGGGGGGCCGCTGCCGACGATCCGCAGCCGCGCCGCGGGGAACCGCTCGCGCACCGCCGGGAGGATCTCCCGCGCCAGCCACAGCGCCGCGTCGCGGTTCGGCGGGTGGTGGAAGGCGCCGACGAAGAGCATCGTCCCCGCCGCCTGCCGGACGGGATCGGCGACCGGCGGCAGCACCAACCCGAAGGGATCGACGCGCACCCGCGGCGCCGCCTCGGGAGCCAGCTCGGCGATCGCCTCGGCGTCGCGACGGCTGAAGACCTGGACGCGGTCGAACCTGTTCCACGCCCCCCGCTGGAAGCGGGCCCAGCGCCGCCAGTCGAGCTCGCCGAAGGCCCAGCCGGGCCAGCTTCGCGCCGCGCCGGGCTTCCACTCGACCGGCCGCGGCCGCAGCACCTCGTGGTGGGTGAAGACCGTCGGCACCCCGGCCGGGTAGCGGAAGACCGACATCGCGCTGTCCTCGACCGCGACGACGTCGAACTCGCGTCCGGCCGAGACCCGATCGATCAGCCGCTGGATCCCGGGGTCGGCGTACCAGACCGTGCGCCAGGGCCAACCGCCACGCGCCCAGCGCGCGGCCATCCGCAGCTGCCGACGCCGCCGGCGGCCTCCCGGCGGCGGCCGGCGGCGGTCGGCGGCGTGGACCTCGAGCTGCTCGCGCAGGTGCGCCACCGCCTCCTCTTCCCCGGGCTCGTCGGCAACCGCGGTCACCAGCGTCACCTCGTGCCGCTGCCGCAACCCCTCCAGCTCGGCGTTGAGCAGCACCGGGATCGCCCCGGCGCCGTCGGCCTGCGGCGGCACCGGGACGACGAGCAGGACCCTCATCCCGCCGCGAGGACGTCGCGGTAGGCCTGCTCGAAGCGCGGGATCACCGCGCCCGCCGCGAACGACCGCGCTTTCTCGCTCGCTGCTTGACCGAAGCGGTCGCGCCGCTCGGGGTCCTCGATCAGCTCCCGCATCGCCGCCTCGAGGGCGCCTACGTCCCCCTGCGGGACCAGCAGCCCGGCGTTGTCGCCGATCATGTCGATGTGGCCGCCGAGGGTGGTCCCGATCACCGGTTTGCCCCGGTTCATCGCCTCGGCGACGGTGGCGCCGAACGGCTCCGGCCACAGCGACGGCATCACCCCGAACATCGCCCGGTCCCAAGCCGCCATCACGGCTTTGTTGGGGACGTCGGTGAGGACGATCGCGTCGGGCGGGAAGCCGTCGGGGGTGTCGCGCTCGTAGGTCCCCATCAGGACAAGCGGCGGCGGCGACTGCAGCCGTTCGTAGGCGTCGAACAGGGTTTCCAGGCCCTTGACCCGGCGGAAGGCACCGACGTAGAGGATGAACGGCTCCTGCGGCAGCCGCGCCAGGTAGGCCCCGACTTCGCCCTCGGAGCTGTCGATCGCCTCGTGCGGGGCGACTTCCTGGAAGCTCGGGATCGTCACTTGGACCAGGTCCGCCGGGGGCCCGCCCGGCCCGAACAGGTAGCGGACGGTGACGTCGTGGACGAAGGTGCTGACGCTGTGCAGGCCGGTCATCTTCCGCGCCAGCAGGGGCCGGCAGGCGTAGACGCCGGCGGTCGCCGCCAGTCCCTTCGGGGCGCCTTCGTAGTAGTCCGTGGCGCAGGTGGCGCACTTCAGCGGCGCCGGCCCGGAGCAGGGCTCGCCTTTGCGCAGCAGGGTGCGGTTGGCGCAGAAGTAGCCGTAGTCGCGGGCCGAGACCAGCATCGGGATCCGGCGACGACCGAGCGCCATCGCAACCGAGAAGGCGAGCCAGCCGTAGGCGTGGATCACGTCGGGCTCGAAGCCGGCGATCAGGCGGCGCAGGCCGGTGACCGTGATCGGGTCCGGGAAGGGCGGCTGGTGGCGCTGCACCTCGTCCCGGATCAGAAAGCGGAACGCCGTTCGCGCCTGACGCAGCCGGTGGACGGTGACGTGCTCTTCCCAGTCGAGGCCCGGCAGGCCGCCGTGCCAGGTGGTGGCGACGGCGACGTCGTGCCCGCGCCCGGCCATCCCCGCGGCGAGCAGCCGCGCCTGGCGGTGAGCGCCGCCGATGAACGGCGGGTAATGGTCGGTGGCGATCAGGATCCTCATGGTCAGGGGCGCCGCCATCTTCCCAGCACCCGGTTGAACCGGGTGCGTCTACCGGGGAAGAGAAACAGCTCGGCCAGAGGCCGCGCCAGCGCCTGCGGCGCCGCCGCCTCCAGCGCGAACCAGGCGACCAGGAGCGCCTTCATCGGCGCCGAGACGTCGAAGCGGCGGCGGCTGGCACGCACCGCGTCGGCGAGCAGCGCCCGCGGGCGGTCGCCGGGGACCGGGTGGCGGCCGGGCTCCAGCTTGAGGGAGACGAGGCGGTTGGCGAGGTCGGAGTAGGAGAGCAGCGGCCGCGGTCGCCGCAGCCCCAGCTCGTCGGCGAGCGCTTCCAGCGAACGGGTGGTCACCCGCGCGAAGGCGATCGACTCCCGCACGTGGCCGAGGTCGATCTCGTCCCGCGCCAGCTCGTAGGCGTTGCCGCCGTGGACCCGGTACTCGGCGCAGACCTCCCCCAGCAGCGCCGCCTCCCCCAGCAGCGCAGTGAGGTGGACCAGGTACCAGTCGGCCCCGCTGCGCGGGTAGTCGGCCTCGGGGATCGGCAGGATGCGCCGCACCGCCTCGGCCCGGAAGCCGGTGCCGCCGCCCGGCAGCCAGGCGATGTCGAAGGGGAAGGCGAGCTCGGCGGCGCGCTGGTCGCCGACCGGCGCCCCCAGGTGCCCCCCGGGCTTGACCTCGCCGGTCGGCCGTCCCTCGGCGTCGACGATCGCGATCGGGAACTGGACCTTCGAGAGCCGGGGCCCGGCGGCGAAGGCGGCGGCGACCCGCTCCGCCGCCTGTGGCCGCAGGATGTCGTCGGCGTCGAGCAGGAGGAGGACCTCGCCGCGGCAGCGCTCCATCCCCGCGTTGATCGCCGAGGCCTGCCCGCCCTGCTCCTTCAGGATCACCTCGACGCGGTCGGAGAACCGCCGCAGGACCTCCTGCGAGCCGTCGCTGGAGCCGTCGTCGACGACGACGACGTTGACCTCGGGGTGGGTCTGCGCGCAGGCGCTCTCGATCGCCTCGGGGAGGAAGCGGGCGTAGTCGTGGTTGGTGATGACGACGTCGACGGGGAGCACGGCCCGAGCCTCAACCCTCGCCGGGCTGTGACCCCGCGGTCCAGGTCGTGACCCGGCGGTAGAGCCGGTGCGGCCGCTCGGAGCCGTACAGCGAGACGACGACCCGGGCCCTCTTCCCGGCCCGCCTGCCCACCGGCACCTCGATGACCCGTTGCTCGTCGGGGTCGAGCGTCAGGTGGTACCGCTTCGGCTTGCCGTTCTCGCCGACGCGCGCCTCCAGGCGATAGTGCCGTCGCCCCTGCTCGGCGCTGATCACACCGACCTTGAGGGCCGGGTCGGCAGCGCTCTTGGCCGGCAGCATCCAGAGCGCGGTGTAGCCGACGGCCTTGCTGGCGGGAAGCGGGGTGTAGGCGAAAACCAGGGCGCCGACCGCCAGGACCGCCGCCAGGGCGACGCAGGCGACGTCGGCGCCGCGCAGACGCGGGTGCGTCCAGCCGGAGGCACGCCCCTCCGGCTTCCCCCGGCGCAGCGCCGCCGCCCGCGCCGTGGCGAGGACGACGAGCAGCAGGAGCAGCGCCCAGGTCACGGTCCGCAGTCCGCCCGGGAGGAAGTTGAGGACGATGCCGCCGAGGCAGAGCAGCGAGAGGCCGCAGAGCAGGGCCAGCATCGCCAGGCGCTGCGGGTCCAGCCTCTGCGACCCGAAGGCGGCAGCGGTGATTGCGTAACCGGGAAGGAAGACGGCCAGCGGCAGCGCCGCCAGCAGGCGCACGAAGTCCCAGGGAACGAGGGCGGCGATCAGCGCCGCGACGACCGCCGCGAAGCAGACCCACCTGAGGTCTCGGTGGCCCCTCACGGGCGGTTCCGGAGGTTGTAGACGACGATGTTGCCGCTGTCGTAGACACGCCCCAGCCGCCGTTCACCGAACTTATGCATCGCGGCGAGAGGCAGCAGCGCGTCTCCTTCGGATCCCGGCACGAAGAAGAAGGACCCGCGTCCCGGATCGGTCGCCTCGGTCCGCCGGTCGGCGACGACGTAGCCGAGACCGTTCCCGCGCAGCGAGGGCAGCTCCCAATTCGAGAGCGAAGTCTCCGGGAGGATCGTCTTGATCGCCAGCGCATCGCCGGTCTTGGCCTGCGCTCCGCCCGGCGCAAGGATCATTCGCGCGTCGGCGTCGGCGGCAGCGAACTTCCGCTTCGGCAAGCGCTCGCCGATCCAGCGCGCCAGGGTGATCGGTTCCGATTCGATCTCGGACCCCTCGGCCGTGATCCGCGTCGGCTGGGCAAGCTGGCTGTCCCACGGCCAACCGGCGATCGCGCCGCCGATGACGACGATGCCGATGCAGCCGAGAAGCGCCGCCCGCCGCACCAGCAGGCCTGGCCCCGTGCGCATCAGCTGCAGCACAGCGTAGGCGACGACGAAGGCGAGCCCGATGAAGAGGTACATGCCGGCGCGGTTGCCCGTCTCCCACGCTCCGGGAGCCAGACGCAGCCCCAGAGTGGCGAAAAAGGCGGCGCCGCCGAAGCAGAAGAGGATCACGAACGGCCGACCGGCCCGCCGCGCCCAGGCCTCGCGGAAGCCGACGAAGTACCCGAGGAGTAGGAGGCCGACCGCGGCGAGGGTGACCAAGCGGGCGACGAAGGGCGTCTTGTAGACGACCCCGGCCGACGGGGACTCGAAAAGGGCTCGGGCCTTCGATTCGCCGAAGATGGTGTTCCAGATCGAGCTGACCGCCCCCGAGAAGACCGGGCTCAGGTAGTCCACCGTGGTGCCGGCGGCAACCACCATCCACCCTCCGGCGAGAACCGCGGCGAAGACGGCGAACGGCCACGGGTTCGGCTTCGGCGAGCGGGCGAGCCGGTAGATCACCGCCAGCAGGACGAGGACGATGACCAGGGCGTAGGAGGTGAGGTGGTGGGTGACGACGACGGCCATCGTTCCGAGGACGATCGGCACCGCCCAGGAGCGCAGCAGCTTCGGCCCGGCCGCCTCGCGCTCGGCGAAGGCGGCCAGTACCGCGACCAGCAGCGGCAGCGAGAGCGACTCGTAGGAGTACTGCACCCCCCAGTAGAGGAAGTTTGAGCTGCCGGCGTAGATGACGACGGCGAGGCCGGCGAGGCGGTGGGAGCCGCTGACGCGGGTGAAGAGGACGAAGAGGGACAGCACCAGCAGCAGCCGTGCCAAGCCGATCAGGATCACGCCGGCCGTGAAGCTCGAGAGCCCGCTCAGAGACATCAGCGCCGAGGTGGCGCTGGCCAGGCCCGGGTAGCCGGAGGTGACGGGCAGGATCGGGTTGCCGTTGAAGAGCCCGTGGTGGATCATCGCCTGGCTGGCGTTGTAGGCGTGGATCGGCTCGTCCGGGAAGGTAAAGAGGAAGGGGTCGCGGATCACCTTGATCGCGTAGAGCGAGAGGCCGAAGAGGGCGACCAGCGCGAAGCGCTCCCGCAGGCTGACGTCCTCCATGCTGATCCGCCCCGCGATCGGCACGACCACCAGCAGCACCCCAGCCCAGTAGACGAGCTGCGTGGGATCGCCGCCTTCGCGCGAGAGCGCGTTGGTGTAGGCGCAGAGGAGGAGGCCGACGGCGGCGCCGAGGACGATCAGGGCCAGCGGCGAAGGGCCCGCCGCGAGCAGCCTCTGCCGGCGCCCTGAGGCGCGGGAATACCTGCTGCTCATCGACGGCATCCCGCGATCTTACGCGGGCAGGGGGCGCTGACCCGCTTGCTAGGGTCGGGCGCGCGACCCATCCCAGGCAGCCACATTTGGAGGCATTTTTGAGTTCGTCCCCTAGTCATGCCCTTCTTCAATCGGACGCGGAGTGGGATGTCCGTAACCGAGTTCTTTCAGAGACGCTGACCGAGCTCGTCCGCAGCGAAGGACCTGATAACGCCAAAGAGGCGCTCGACATCGGCTGCCAGAACGGCTGGACCACCGATCGCTACGCGAAGCTGACCGGCCTCGACTGGGTCGGGATCGACCCCGCGCTGAAGGAGGAGCGGCGCTCGCCCGACGGCGTCGCGCTCTACCCCGGGTTCAGCAACCAGCTCGACTTCCCCGACGACTCCTTCGACGTCCTGATGCTGGCCAACGTCTACGAGCACATCTTCCCCGAGGACCGGGTCGCCTCCTTCGCGGAGATGCGGCGGGTCCTGCGCCCCGGCGGCGTCGTCGTCGGGCAGATCCCCAACCCCTACTTCCCGATCGAGTCGCACTCCCGCCTGCCGTTCATGGGCTGGCTGCCGATGCGCCTGCAGCTGATCTACTGGAAGCTCTCCCCCGCTCCCTGGGAGCACGACTTCTTCGTCGTCACCCCGAAGCACCTGCGGCGCGACGCCGCCGCCGGCGGCATGCGCTTGGCGATGGTGCGGAAGTTCAACTACCCGCCCGAGGTGATCCCGCAGAAGGTCCGCTGGATCGCGCGCCTGCTGGAGCGCCCGATGCGCTTCTGGCCCTGGGCCTGGCAGTTCGTCCTGCGGCCGGAGTGATTCCGTCGGGCGGCCGTGGCCGCCCGACGCTCCCGCGGCTCTACCTGAGGCGCTGTTCAAGCGCCTCGAGCTGGGCGCCGACCTCGGCCGGCAGCCTGTCGCCGAATTTGGCCAGATGCTCTTTGACCTGCGGCAGCTGCTCCTTGACCAGGTCGAGGTCGACCGAGAGCAGCTCCCCCATCGCCCCGGAGGAGATGTCGAGCCCCTCGGTGTTGATCTCGCCCTCGGCCGGCAGCAGCCCGACCGGGGTCTCGACCGCCTCGCCTTCGCCTTCGCAGCGGCGGAAGACCCACTCGAGGACGCGGCTGTTCTCGCCGAAGCCAGGCCATAGGAACTTGCCGTCGGCGTCTTTGCGGAACCAGTTGACGTAGAAGACGCGCGGCAGCTGACCTCCCTCACGCTGACCGATCTTCAGCCAGTGGGCGAAGTAGTCGGCCATGTTGTAGCCGCAGAAGGGCAGCATCGCCATCGGGTCGAAGCGGAGCTGGCCGACGGCGCCGGCAGCGGCGGCGGTCGTCTCCGAGGACATCGTCGCCCCCATGAAGACTGCGTGCTCCCAGTCGAATGCTTCCTGGACCAGCGGCACCACGGTGGCGCGGCGGCCACCGAAGAGGAAGGCGTCGATCGGGACGCCGGCGGGGTCCTCCCACTCCGGCGCGATCGAGGGGCACTGGGAGGCGGGGGTGGTGAAGCGCGCGTTCGGGTGCGCGGCCGGCTTCTCGGACTCTGGGGTCCAGTCGTTGCCGTGCCAGTCGATCGCGTGCGCCGGCGGCTCGCCGGTCATCCCCTCCCACCAGATGTCGCCGTCGTCGGTCTTGGCGCAGTTGGTGAAGATCGTGTTCCGCTCGATCGTGTCCATGGCGTTCGGGTTCGTCTTGTGGCTGGTGTTGGGAGCCACACCGAAGAACCCGGCCTCGGGGTTGACCGCGTAGAGGCGGCCGTCGTCGCCGAATTTCATCCAGGCGATGTCGTCGCCGACCGTCTCGACCTTCCAGTCGGGCAGGGTCGGCACCAGCATCGCCAGGTTGGTCTTGCCGCAGGCCGAGGGGAAGGCGCCGGTGATGTACTTGACCTTGCCCTCGGGCGAGGTCAGTTTGAGGATCAGCATGTGCTCGGCGAGCCAGCCCTCGTCGCGGGCCATCGCCGAGGCGATCCGCAGCGCGAAGCACTTCTTGCCGAGCAGGGCGTTGCCGCCGTAGCCGGAGCCGAAGGACCAGATTTCCCGCGTGTCCGGGTAGTGGACGATGTACTTGTTGGCCTCGTTGCAGGGCCAGGAGACGTCTTCGACGCCCTCGGCCAGCGGCATCCCGACCGAGTGGACGCAGGGGACGAACTCGCCATCGGAGCCAAGCACGTCGAGGGCGGCCTTGCCCATCCGGGTCATGATCCGCATGTTGGTGGCGACGTAGGCCGAGTCGGTCAGCTGCACGCCGATCTCGGAGATCTCCGAGCCGAGCGGGCCCATCGAGAAGGGGACGACGTACATCGTGCGGCCCCTCATCGAGCCCTTGAAGAGGTCGTTGAGGGTGGCGCGCATCTCGGCCGGGTCGCGCCAGTTGTTGGTCGGGCCGGCGTCCTCCTCCTTCTCGGAGCAGATGAAGGTGCGGTCTTCGACGCGGGCGACGTCGCCGGGGTCGGAGAGGGCGAGGTAGGAGTTCGGGCGCTTGGCTTCGTCGAGGCGCTCGAAGGTGCCGGCGTCGATCAGGACCTGGGCGAGGCGGTCGTACTCCTCGGCGCTGCCGTCGCACCAGTAGACGGAGTCCGGTTCGGTCAGAGAGGCGATTTCATCGACCCAGCCGAGCAGCTTGGAGTGGGTCGTCAACTCGTCCGGGGCAGTCGTCAGGTCGCTCATTCGCCTCTCTCTAGTTCTTCGGTTTGAGGCCGACCATGGAGATGTCGGCATCCTTGTTGCGGATCTTCAAGATCGCTACTTCCCGCCTGTCATCGGAAAAAATCACGTCGCACGTGAACGTCGCGCCCGGGTCAACAGACTGATCAGAAGGGCATTCGACCTTCTTGATCTTTTCATGAATCGAGTCTTCGAGCGACGCCTGGACGGTGTCCTCGAGCTTTTCCTGGCTGACAACCGTGCCGCATCCGGGCAGCGCCACAAGGCCGAAAACCAGCATCAGCGCTAGGAAAACGGAGAGCCGCAAGCGGATCTTCCGCCCGGGGGAGACGGGAGGCACCCGCGGCAGTAAAGCAAGGGTGGGAGACGCAGAGGCGGGGCAGCTATCCGCAGACGAAAGACTCGTTCTCTCCGCGAGTCCGCGAGAACCCTTGCTCTACACGGGTTTTCGCGGACTCGGTGTAGCGGAGGGGCGGGGATGCCCCTTCCCGGTACTCAGCATGGAGCTGGGCACCGAGCTTTGGGCGCCAGCAGGTGCGGTCTCTCCCGGCGGAGGTGCTCCCGGAAGGGGCATCCCCACCCCTCTCCACACGCCCGTCCGACCTTCTTCCGGGCCTCTTGGATAGGGTTCCGCGCCGCTGATGCGCTTTTACGAGTACGAGGCCAGGAAGATCGTTGAGTTGGCGGGGATTCCCGTCACCAAGTACGGCTTCTGCACGTCCGCAGACGAGGCTCGCAAGGTTGCCGAGGAAATCGGCGGACCGGTCGTGATCAAGAGCCAGGTGCTGACCGGCGGCCGGATGAAGGCCGGCGGCGTCAAGTTCGCCGACACGCCGGAGGAGGCCGCCCAGCACGCCGAGGAGATCCTCAAGCTCGAGATCAACGGCCACATGCCGCGCGGCGTGCTCGTCGACCCCAAAGCCGAGGTCAAGCAGGAGTACTACGCCAGCGTTGTCTGGGACGGCACCGCGAAGAAGCCGCTGATGCTGTTCAGCGACATGGGCGGGATCGACATCGAGGAGGTCGCCGAGACCCATCCCGACCATGTCGGCAAAGGGCACGTCTCCAACCTCTTCCCGATCCCCGACTTCGAGGCCAAGCAGGTCGTCGCCGCTACCGGCGTCACCGCCTCGCAGCTGAACCGGGCGACCCCGATCCTCGCCCGCCTCGCCCGCCTTTTCCGCGACAGCGACATGACTCTGGCCGAGATCAACCCGCTGGCCGAGCTGGCCGACGGCAGCTTCGTCGCCCTCGACGCCCACATGGAGATGGAGAACGAGGCGGTGGGCCGGCAGAAGAAGCTCCTCCGCAAGGAGCTGGGGATCGCCGAGGACGACACCCGCGAGACCTACGAGCCCTCCGACTTCGAGAAGAACGTCAGCGCGATCGACGCCGCCGACCACCGCGGCGTGATCCAGGGCAAGGACCACGGCTTCACCGGCAACCTCGGCCTCGTGATCGGCGCCGGCGGCGGCTCGCTGACCCTGACCGATGCGGTCCGCAACCAGGGCGGCCAGCCGGCCAACTACTCGGAGATCGGCGGCAACCCCTCGGTCCAGAAGGCCTGTGGCCTCGCCAAAGAGGTCCTCGAAAAGGACGGCGTCGAGAAGATCGCGGTGATGATGTCGATCGTCTCCAACACCCGCGTCGACATCGTCGCCCGCGGCGTGATCAAGGCCTGCCTCGAGCTCGGCAAGGACCCCGGCGAGACGATCGCGATCTTCCGCATCCCCGGCGCCTGGGAGGACGAGGGCTTCAAGATCCTCGAGAAGTACGGGGTCGAGTACTGCGACCGCTCGGTCTCGATGTGGGAGGCCGCCGGCCGCGCCGTCGCCAAGATCCAGGGGGAGGCGGCCTGATGTCGATCCTGCTCAAGGAGGACACGACCTTCATCGTCCAGGGGATCACCGGCCGCGAGGCGGTCAACCTGACCAAGGAGTGCCTCGACTACGGCTCCAAGGTCGTCGGCGGTGTCACCCCCGGCCGCAAGGGCCGCGAGGTCCACGGGGTCCCGGTCTTCGACACCGTTGCCCAGGCGGTCGAGCACCACGGCGGCCCGATCGACGGCTCCGTCGTCACCGTCCCGCCCGCCTTCACCAAAGACGCCGTCTTCGAGGCGATCCTCAACGGGATCAAGCTCGTCGTCATCGTCACCGAGCGGATTCCCCGCGGCGACGTCGCCCAAATGGTCGAGCTGGCGAACCTGGAGGGGGCGCGGATCATCGGCCCCAACTGCCTCGGCCTGATCGTCCCCGAGGTCTGCAAGATGGGCGGCATCGGCGGCCCGGCCAAAGACGCCGCCAAGGCCTACCAGCCCGGCCGCGTCGGCGTGATGAGCCGCTCGGGCGGGATGACCACCGAGATCTCCTCCTCGCTGACCCAGGCCGGCCTCGGCGTTTCCACCGCCGTCTCGATCGGCGGCGACGCGATCATCGGCTCCACCTACGCCGAGCTGATGCCCTACTTCGAGGCCGACGAGCAGACCGAGGCGATCGTCATCTACACCGAGCCCGGCGGCCGCATGGAGGCGCAGCTGGCCGAATGGGTCAAGGACAACAACTCCCGCCTCCCCATCGTCGCCTTCATGGCCGGCAAATTCATGGACGACGACGAGATGAAAGGCATGTCCTTCGGCCACGCCGGCACGATCGTCGAGGGCAAAGAGGACACCGCGACCGAGAAGATCGCCCGCCTCGAAGCCGCCGGCATCCGCGTCGTCGAGCGCATCGACGAGATCCCCGACGTCGTCAAGGAAAAGCTGGGAGCAACCGCCTGATGCCCGAGCAGCTGAACCCCAAGCCGAAAAACAAGCTTTTCATCGACATCGAGGTTGAGGAGAGCGTCAAGAACGACGCCGCGGTCGCCGCCAAGCTCGAGGAAGTCTGCCCCGTCGACATCTACAAGGACGCCGGCGGCACCGTCGAGATCGTCGACCCCAACGTCGACGAGTGCGTCCTCTGCCGCCTCTGCATCGAAGCCAGCCCCCCGGGCACCGTGCACGTCAAGAAGCTCTACGACGGCACCGAGCTGCAGTAGTCGGCGAGGGTGCGGAGTCAGCGCCCTTGGAAAAAGGCATGCGCTCTAGTTGCTACGACGAACCATTTGCCCCTAGGATCGGCTCGTGCTGAGCTATCGCGAGCTTCTCGCGCTTCTCGTTGACCAGGGTGCTACCGGGGACTGCCCGTCTTGCGGGAACCCTGATTGGCTCGGAGCCGATGACTTCGCCCTTCTCCCCTCGATGGACGAGACCGGGCACGGGCATCCTCTCGGCAGTGGGTACAGGACCCTTGTCATGGCTTGCTCCAACTGCGGCTTCATGAAAATGCATTCCATCGGAACGCTCGAAAGCTTGGTCGAACCGGAAGCCGACGACCCAGAGAGCACCGAGACTGGCGAGTAAAGCCAGTGCCGCCCCCCCAAGGGCGTATACCCACTCGCGATCTAAGTTCAGGGCATTCGCGAGCAAGCCAGCGATGACCGCGACCAGGATCGTCACTGGCACCAAAATTCCCAGGCGCTTGAGGGGTCTCTTCATAGTCATCGCTCCAAGTAGGCGATTCCAACATAAATGATGCCGAACAGCCCTCCGAGGAAGCTGATCGCAGTCGCTAGCAGGACAAACGACCCAGCAGAGCGTAACTCCAGGAGTGCCGGGCGTGGGCGATGCACAGGATCGCGAAGGAAATCGGCCCGGCCAAAGCGCCTCCAACTGCGGCCGCCTTCCCGGATTCGTCGAAAAAGGAGGCTGACATACCGCGAGCAGGCTATCGCGGACCTACCTCTCCCAGAGGTCCCCCAAGTGACCTTCATCACGTTACGCCGGTATAAATTTATAGTCCGGTAACGTTTGCACCGATGGATGCATCGGTGCGCACTCGGCTCTCGCGGGACGACCGCATGGAGCAGACCTTGGTGGCGGCGCACGCATTGTTTGCGGAGCGCGGCTACGCGGCGGTGACGATGGAGGAGATCGCGGCGGCGATCGGGGTCACCAAGCCGCTGCTCTACAACTACTTCGGCAACAAGGAGCGGCTCTACATCGCCTGCATGGAGCGGGCGGGGGACGCTTTGATCGCGACGATCGCCGAGGCGGTGCGGGAAACCGAAAACCCCGGCGACGCGCTCGGGGCCGGCGTCCGCGCCTTCTTCTCCTTCCTCGACAGCGACCGTTCCGCCTGGGCCGTGCTCTTCGACGAGACCCTCCCCCAGGCCGGCGAGGTCTTCGAGCGGGTCGCGGCCTACCGCGGCCAGATCGTCGACCTCGTCTCCGCCTCGCTGCTGGCGCAGATCCCGATGCGGCGCCGCGAAGGCGCCAAGGTCGAAGTCGAGGCCCTCTCCACCGCCCTGCTCGGCGCCTCCGAGGCGCTCGCCCGCTGGTGGCTGCGAACCGAGGCGATCACCGCCGAGGACGCCGCCGCCCTCCTCGTCTCCACCGTCGAGCCCGGCCTCCGCGGCCGCTCGGCCCCCACCCCCGCTTCCAACTCACCCCAAGGAGGACCCTCCCCCAAATGAACGCCAAAACCCGCAAAGTCGCCGTCGTCGGCGGCAACCGGATCCCCTTCGCGCGCTCCAACAGCGTCTACTCGCACGCGAGCAACCAGGACATGCTGACCGCTGCCCTCGACGGCCTGATCGACCGCTACGGCCTGCAGGGCGAGACGCTCGGCGAGGTCGCCGGCGGCGCCGTCCTCAAGCACTCGCGCGACCGCGACCTCACCCGCGAGAGCGTGCTCAGCACCCGCCTCGCCCCCGAGACCCCCGCCTACGACGTCCAGCAGGCCTGCGGCACCGGCCTGGAGACGACGATCCTCGTCGCCAACAAGATCGCCCTCGGGCAGATCGACTCCGGGATCGCCTGCGGCGCCGACACCACCTCCGACGCGCCGATCGCCCTCAACGAGGACCTGCGGGAGACCCTGCTCGAGGCCAACCGCGAGCGCTCCACCGTCGGCAAGCTGAAGCAGCTGACCAAGGTCCGCCCCGGCCACATCGTGCCGGCGATCCCCCGCAACGAGGAGCCCCGCACCGGCCTCTCGATGGGCGAGCACTGCGCGATCATGGCCACCGAATGGGAGATCGGCCGCGAGGAGCAGGACGAGCTCGCGGTGAAGAGCCACAAGAACCTCGCCGCCGCCTACGACCGGGGCTTCTTCGACGACATGATCACCCCCTATATCGGGCTCGACCGTGACCAGAACCTGCGGCCGGACTCGAGCATGGAGAAGCTGGCGAAGCTGAAGCCGGTCTTCGGCGGCCCCGAGGGGACGATGACCGCGGCCAACTCGACGCCGCTCTCCGACGGCGCCTCGACCGTCCTCCTCGCCTCCGAGGAATGGGCGAAAGAGCGCGGCCTGCCGATCCTCGCCTACGTCACCGAGGCGCAGACCGCCGCCGTCGACCACGTCCACAAGCGCGAAGGCCTGCTGATGGCGCCGGCCTACGCGATGCCGCGGATGCTCGACCGCGCCGGGCTGAAACTGCAGGACTTCGACTACTACGAGATCCACGAGGCCTTCGCGGCCCAGGTTCTCTGCACCCTGAAGGCCTGGGAAGACAAGGAGTTCTGCACCGAGAAGCTGGGCCGGAAAAAACCGCTCGGACCGATCGACCGCGCCAAGCTCAACGTCAACGGCGGCTCGCTGGCGGCCGCCCACCCGTTCGCCGCGACCGGCGGCCGGATCGTCGCCAGCCTCGCCAAGCAACTGAACGAAGACGGCAAAGGCCGCGGCGTGATCAGCATCTGCGCCGCCGCCGGCCAGGGTGTCGTCGCGATCCTCGAGGCCCCGGGAGGTGCCAAGTAACGATGGCTGACCGCTACTCACAGGTTGTCAACGCGCCGCTCGTCGGCACGATCGCCAAGCAGCTCGGGCTGCCGCAGCCGGTCTCGCTCGACCGCTACCAGGAGGGCCAGCCGGTCGTCTCCGGCTCGGTCCTCTACGACGGAGCGCCCGCCGGGCGCCTCGGCAAAGCGATCGCCGCCATCCTCGACAGCATCAAGGCTGAAAGGGCCGGCGCCGAGGGCAAGGCGAAGGCGCTGGTCTTCGACGCGACCGGGATCGCCGACTCGACCGAGCTGGTCGAGCTGCAGCGCTTCTTCTACCCGGCGGTCGGCCGCCTGCAGCGCAGCGGCCGCGTCGTCGTCCTCGGCACCCCGCCCGAGGAAGCCGGCTCGATCCCCGCCCACATTGCCCAGCGGGCGCTGGAGGGCTTCACCCGCTCGCTCGGCAAGGAGATCGGCGGGCGCGGCTGCACCGCGCAGCTCGTCTACGTCGAGCCGGGCGCCGAGGACCAGCTGGAGTCGACGCTGCGCTTCCTCCTCTCGCCGAAATCGGCCTACGTCTCCGGCCAGGTGATCCGGGTCGGCAAGGGCGTCGCCGCGAGCCCGGGGGTCGACTGGGAGCAGCCGCTCGCCGGCAAGGTGGCGCTGGTCACCGGCGCCTCGCGCGGAATCGGCGCCGCGATCGCGAACACGCTCGCTCGCGACGGGGCCGAGGTCGTCGGCCTCGACATCCCCCAGATGTCGGCCGACCTCAAGGCTGTAACTGACGCGATCGGCGGCCGCTCGATCGAGATCGACATCACCGCCGACGACGCCCCCGAGGTGATTGCCTCCGAGCTCTCCGGCGGGGTCGACGTCGTCGTCCACAACGCCGGCGTGACCAAAGACCGGACGATCGCGAAGATGCCGGAGGAGCGCTGGGCGCAGCTGATGGAGATCAACCTCTCCTCGGAGGAGCGGATCAACGACGCCCTGCTCGGGAAGAAACTGCTGAACGGCAACGGGCGGATCGTCGGCGTCTCCTCGATGGCGGGGATCGCCGGCAACAACGGCCAGACCAACTACGCCTCCTCCAAGGCGGGCGTGATCGGGATGGTCGAAGCGATGGCGCCGGAGCTGGCGAAACGCAAAGCGACGATCAACGCGGTCGCCCCGGGCTTCATCGAGACCCAGATGACCGCGGCGATGCCGATCGGCCCGCGCGAAGCCGGCCGCCGTCTCTCCAGCCTCTCGCAGGGCGGCCTACCCGTCGACGTCGCCGAGACGATCGCCTGGTTCGCCAGCCCCGCCTCGACCGGCGTCAACGGCAACGTGGTCCGCGTCTGCGGCCAGAGCCTGCTGGGGGCCTAACCAGATGACGAAGACCCTCGACAGCTCCCCCAGCATCCTCCCGCTCTACGCGCGGGCGGCGCTGCCGATGATCCCCGGTGCCTCGCTGCTCCCGTTCGTCCCGGGCGGCGGCGGTGAGATCCCCGACGGGCTCGACCTCGAGCTGACGGGGGTCGCCGCCGAGCCGGAGGACGTCGCCGCCTACGCCAAGGTCTGCGGCTTCGCCCTCCGCGACACCCTCCCCCCGACCTACCCGCACATGCTCGCCTTCCCGCTGCACATGGCGGTGATGAGCGATGGCTCCTTCCCGTTCGGGGCGGTCGGCCTCGTCCACGTCGAGAACTCGATCGCCCAGAAACGGCCGATCGGGATCGACGAGGAGATGACGATCCGGGTGCGGCCGACGAAGCTGCAGCCGCACCCGAAAGGCAAGACCTTCTCGCTGCAGACCGAGGTCCTGGTCGAGGGCAAGATCGTCTGGGAGAGCGTCAGCACGATGCTCCGCAGGGGCAAGTCGAACGGCGACGCGCCGAAGCAGCAGAAAGGCTTCGATTCGTTGCCCGCAGAGGCGCCGGCCAGCGCCGAGTGGAAGCTGTCCGGCGACCTCGGCCGCCGTTACGCCGGCGTCTCCGGCGACCGCAACCCGATCCACATGCACTCGCTGACCGCGAAGCCGCTCGGCTTCCCGGGGGCGATCGCGCACGGGATGTGGACGAAGGCGCGGGCCCTGGCCCAGCTCGGAAGCAGGCTGCCGCAGAGCTTTGAGGTCGACGTCCGCTTCCGCAAGCCGGTCCTGCTGCCGGCGCGGGTCGAGTTCGCCTCCGAGGAGCAGGGCGAGGAGATTCTCTTCGCCGTCCGCGACGCGAAGAAGGGCACGCCCCACCTCGACGGCCGCGTGCAGCCACTCAAAGCCGCATCCAAAACCAGATCCGCCAAAACCGGAGGGAAAACCAAGTGAGCACCACCACCACCGAAAACAAGGGGATGGCGGAGCGCAGCATGGGCTACGGCCTGCGGGCGCTCAACCGCCTCGCGGGCTCCGACCTGCTGGACCGCATCCGCATCCGCAAGCAGGTGGAGCAGGCCCTCTTCCAGGGGACCAAGAACGGCTTCAAGGGCGCGACCGCGGCCGGCCGCACCTTCAAGGCGGCTCAGAAGCTCGGCAAACCCGCCCGCCAGAAGAAGGGCAAGTCGACCGGCCTCTTTGACCTCTCGCCCGACGACGAGCAGCAGATGTTCCAGGAGGCGGGCCGCGCCTTCGCCGAGGACCAGATTCGCAAGGCGGCGCTGGAGGCGGACGAGAAGCGGGAGACGCCGAAAGAGATCCTCGACCAGGCGAACGAGCTCGGCGTCAACATCCTCGGCGTCCCCGAGGAGCTCGGCGGCGTGATGACCGAGCAGTCGGCGGTCACCAGCGTCCTGATCGGCGAGGCGCTCGCCCACGGCGATATGGGCATCGCCTACGCCGCGATGGCTCCCGGCGCGGTCGCGACCGCGATCGGCCTCTGGGGCTCGGCCGAGCAGGAGGCGACCTACCTCCCCGCCTTCACCGGCGAGGACATCCCCGCCGCGGCGCTGGCGATCCTCGAGCCGCGGCCGCTCTTCGATCCCTTCCAGCTGGAGACGAAGGCGAAGAGGAAAGGCGACGAGTGGATCCTCACCGGCGCCAAGTCGCTGCTCGCCCGCGCCAAGGATTGCGAGCTGTTCGTGATCGCAGCCGACGCCGAGGGCATCGGACCGGCGCTGTTCGTGGTCGAGTCGGGAGCCAAAGGCCTCTTGATCGAGGACGAGCCGGCGATGGGCCTGCGACCCGCCGCCACCGGCCGCCTCCTGATCGACAAAGTCAAACTGCCGGGCAGCGCGCTGCTCGGCGAGGGGAACGCCAAAGCCAAGGACTACGCCGCCTGCGTCAACCGCTCGCGGATCGCCTGGTGCTCGCTTGCGAGCGGGACCGCCCAGGCCGTCCTCGACTACGTGATCCCCTACGTCAACGACCGCCAGGCGTTCGGCGAACCGATCTCCAACCGCCAGGGCGTCGCCTTCGCGGTCTCCGACATCGGCATCGAGTCGAACGCGATGCGGCTGGCGACCTACCGGGCGGCCAGCCGCGCCGACCGCGGCGAGAGCTTCGGCCGCGAGGCGGCGATCGCCCGCAAGCTCTGCACGACGAAGGGGATGAAGATCGGCTCCGACGGCGTCCAGCTGCTCGGCGGTCACGGCTTCGTCAAGGAGCACCCGGTCGAGCGCTGGTACCGCGACCTCCGAGCTGCGGGCGTGATGGAGGGCGCCCTGCTCGTCTAGGCCCCGCCCAGAGGAGCGAAAGGACTGTAGATGATCAATCTCGAGATACCGAAGAAGTTCAAGCCGCTGGCGAACCAGGCCAACCAGGTCGCCACCGAGGTGTTCCGCCCGATCTCGCGCAAGTACGACGAGGCCGAGCACTCCTACCCGAAGGAGCTCGACATGCTGGCGTCGCTGATCGACGGCATGAACGAGGGATCCGACATCGGCGGCGCCGGCGCCGCCGGCGTCCGCCGCGAGAAAGCCGCCGACGGCGACAACCGCAACGGCTCCAACCTCTCCACCGTGCTCGGGATCATCGAGCTCTGCTGGGGCGACGTCGGCCTCCTGCTCTCGATGCCGCGCCAGGGGCTCGGCAACTCGGCGATCGCCTCGGTCGCGACCGAGGAGCAGCTGAAGAAGTACGGCGGCAAGTGGGCGGCGATGGCGATCACCGAGCCCGAAGCCGGCTCGGACTCCGCCGCGATCCGCGCCACCGCCGAGCTCGACGGCGACGAATACGTCCTCAACGGCGAGAAGATCTTCGTCACCTCGGGGGATCGCGCCGACCTGATCGTCGTCTGGGCCTCGCTCGACCGCTCGAAAGGGCGGGCGGCGATCAAGTCGTTCATCGTCGAGCGCGACAACCCCGGCCTGAAGCTGGACCGGCTCGAGCACAAGCTCGGGATCCGCGCCTCCGACACCGCCAACTTCACCCTGCAGGACTGCCGGGTGCCGAAAGAGGCGCTGCTCGGCGACCCGGAGGTCAAAGAGAAGGGCTTCGCCGGGGTGATGGAAACGTTCGACAACACGCGGCCGCTGGTCGCCGCGATGGCCGTCGGCGTCACCCGGGCGGCGCTGGAAGAGACGCGAAAGCAGCTGAAGAAGGCCGGCGTCGAGATCGACTACGACATCCCCGCTAACAACCAGCACGCCGCCGCTGCTCGCTTCCTCGAGATGGAGGCCGACTACGAGGCCGCCTGGCTGCTGACGCTCCAGGCCGCCTGGATGGCTGACAACTCGAAGCCGAACTCGCTGCAGGCCTCGATGGCGAAGGCGAAGGCGGGGCGGACCGGCGTCGACGTCACCCTCGGCTGCGTCGAGCTCTGCGGCTCGATCGGCTACGGCGAGAACGAGCTGCTGGAGAAGTGGGCCCGGGACTCGAAGATCCTCGACATCTTCGAGGGGACGCAGCAGATCCAGCTGCTGATCATCGCGAGGCAGCTGTTGAAGAAGACCTCGGCGGAACTTCGGTAGCGAGGTAGGTAGGTCAAGGGGCCGGGGGGTCCCCCTCCAGACACATCTCGCTATGG
>Ga0307300_10000017_pt1 | contig 46176 bp, 56 predicted proteins | sample ER_DNA_181_FD_194492 | JGI IMG/M metagenome (GOLD analysis project Ga0307300, IMG submission 194492) | Bulk soil microbial communities from the East River watershed near Crested Butte, Colorado, United States - ER_DNA_181 | ecosystem: Environmental > Terrestrial > Soil > Floodplain | place... | reverse complement strand
GGAAAAGATCGAAATGGAGGGGGAGATCACCGAGGCTCTCCCCAACACGATGTTCAGGGTCAAACTGGACAACGGCCACGACGTGCTCGGCCACATCTCGGGAAAGATGCGCCGCCACTACATCCGCATCCTTCCCGGCGACCGCGTGAAGATCGAGCTTTCGCCCTACGACTTGGATCGTGGGCGTATTACGTACCGCTACAAATAAGCGGCTCTCAGAGCGGTTTCGGATCCGCCAGCTCGGCTATCAACGCCGACCAGGCGAAGTCCTTCGCGCCCAGGCCCTTGCCGTTGCGCGGGTCGTAATACTCGCGCAGGCCTTCGCGGGCGGCGGCGCCGATGACGCCGCTCGCCAGCCGCTCGGCCTCGGCCTCGTAGCCGAGCCGGCACAGCCCCAGCCAGACCAGCCAGGCGGAGTTGATCCAGGTCGGGCCGCGCCAGTAGCGGCGGATCGGGCCGTGGCCGCCGTCGGGTTCGTAACCCCGCTCGCCGATCGCGACCGACGGCGGGGCGACCGGAGTGAGGAACTCGCGCTCGCTCAGCAGGTGCTCCTCGACCAGGTGGCGGCCGATCTCCTCCGGCAGGTCGGGAAGCGCCAGCGGCGCCAGCGAGGCCCAGGTCAGGGCCTGCGGCCGCACCCCGCCAGGCTGGGCTTCGTCGACGAAGAGCCCCCGCCGCTCGTCCCAGAGCCGGTCGACCAGGGCCGGCGTCGCCGAGGGCCGTCCCAGCGCCTGCAGCGAGAGCGACCAGAGGGTGTTGACGAGAACCTCGCAGAGGACCGGGTGCCCTGCGTCGCGGACGCGCCGCGCGTTCCAGTCGAGCCCGCGGTTGCGGTGGACCAGCAGCGGGAATCCGATCCGCCCGTTCGCCCGCCAGCCCCAAATCTCTTCGAACTTCGGCGAGGCATCGAGCCCGGACTCGTCGGGCTGGACGATCCAGAGCAGCCCGTCCCCCTCGAGGTCGCGGTTGCGTTGCAGCCAGTCCACGTGCCGGACGATCCGCGGCTCCGCGGCCGGATCGCCGACGGCGATCCGCCAGGCCCAGGCGAGCAGCGGCGGCTGGATCGTCTCGGTCTCCCGCGCCCTGCGGTCGCGGACGTTGTAGAAGAGGAGCCGCGGCCCGGAGACGTGGCTGCGCCAGAAGATCGTGTGGCCGATGAAGCCGTCGGGCCGCTGCGCCGCCAGCAGGCTCTCCAGCTCCAGCCGCGCCCGCGCCGGCTCGAAGCGGCGCCAGGCGATCGCCGCGAAACAGGAGTCCCAGTACCACTGCCAGGGGTAGCGCCCGGGGCTCGGCTCGGTGTAGCTGAACGGAGTCTCGCCGCGGCGGCCCGTCACCCAGTTCTGCCGCAGGACGCGCTCGGTCTCGGCGAGGACGGCCTCGCGGTCAGACATTGGTGCGGCGCATCTCGCGCAGCGCCAGCGAACCCAGGAGCGCGAGCAGGCCCGCCAGGGCGACGAATCCCGGCCAGGTGTCGGCCCAGGTGACGCTGCCGACGAACCCCTGCCGCGCCGCTTCCAGCACGTTCGTGAGTGGGTTGACGTTGGCGACCTTCTCCAGCCAGGGCTGCAGCAGCGCCAGCGGCGCGTAGGCCGGGGTGAAGAGGATCAGCGCCATCATCCCGGCCTGCATCAGCGGCGCCGCCGACTGGCTCTTGAAGCGGAGCGCCAGCATCGAACCCCAGCAGGCGGCGACGGCGGCCGTCGCGGCGACCATCAGGTAACAGATCACCAGCCCGTCGAGGCCGGGCCATTCGGCGCCGATCACGAAGGCGATCACCAGCACGAAGGTTGCGGGGATCAACGAGCGGGCGCTGGCCGCAAGCACGTTGCCGGCGAGCAGGACCCAGCGGGGAGCAGGGGAGACGAGCAGGCGGTCGACCCACCCCTGTTCGTAGTCGCGGGCCAGGTTGACCCCCGCCGCGGCGCCGGTGAAGCCAGCCCCCTGCAGCATGCTGACCGGGACGATGAAGCTCTCGTACGAGCCGGTTTCGAACCCCTGCAGCTGCGTCAGCGCGCCGAAGACCCCGTTCAGGCCGAGGAAGAAGATCGTCGGGGCCAGCACCCCTGGAATCGCGGCTCCTGGGACCCGTACCAGCTCGTTCTTCGCCCGCGCCATCAGGGCGGCGATCGTCGCCAGGTTGGTGCGCCATGCCGGCGCAGCCGCGAGCTCCATCAGCCGACCCGCAGCCGGTGCTTGAGGGCCCGGGAGCTGAGCACGAGGCCGAGGATGACAATGCCGGCGATCGCCGCCACCGCCTCCAGGGTTTGGGTGGCGTCGATCCCGGAGATGATCGGCTCCCGTACCCCTTCGACGATGAAGCTGAGCGGGTTGTACTTGGCGATCGTCTTCGCCGGCTCGATCATCAGCTCCTGGGGGAAGAAGGCCGAGGAGAGGAAGAGGACGACAAGGACGAGGGGGAAGAGGCCCTGGACGACGCTGGCGCTGCCGGTGCGCAGGGCGATCGCGGCGCCGATCCCGCCGACTGCGAGGGCAGAGGCGGTGATGAGGACGATCGCCAGCAGGGCGCCCGGCACCCCGCCCTCGATCTCGGCGCCGAAGACCAGGCCGATCGCCAGGAACCACAGCGAGGCGAAGAGGCCCAGCGCCGCCGTCCCGGCCAGGCGCCCGAGGACGATCGCGAAGCGGGGGATCGGCGCCGCGAAGAGGCGGTCGGTGAAGCCCATCTCGATGTCGACGGCGAAGGCGATGCCGCCGCTGTTGCCGGCCAGCATCATCGACTGCATCATCGAGCCGGCCAGCATGAACTGGAGGAAGCTCTGGACCGGGGGGAAGCCGGGCAGTTCGATGCTGGCGCCTGCGCCTCCGGTCTGGATCGCCAGCAGCAGGGTGGGGAAGACGACGATCGGCGCCAGCAACTGCGGCCGGCGGAAGGTCTGGCGGATCGAGCGCGCCCCCAGCGCCCGTACCACCCTCGCGCTCTTCGCCAGGTCGCTCATGCGGGCACCGGCTCCTCGCCGCCGCCCTCGCTCTCCTCCTTTTCGAGGTGGTGCCCGGTCTTATCGACGAAGACGTCGTCGAGGGTCGGCCGCACCAGCTCCAGCGACTCGACCGCGATCCCGGCCTCGTCGAGAGCGCGGACAACGCGGGGAATGTCGGCGGCGCCGTTCTCGACCTCGACCAAGACCCGTTTGCCGTCCTTCGGCGGCAGCAGGCGGCCGATCTCAGCGCAGACCCGCTCGGCCTCCGCCACTTCGCCCTCGCTGATCAGCAGCTCGACGTGCGGGTCGCCGATTTCATCCTTGAGCGATTCCGGCGTGCCCTCAGCGACGATGCGGCCGCTATCGATGATCCCGACATTGCCGGCCAGCTGGTCGGCCTCCTCGAGGTACTGGGTGGTGAGGAAGACGGTGGTCCCGTCTTCGTTCAGGGCCCGCACCTCCTCCCAGATGGTTTTGCGGCTGACGGGGTCGAGGCCGGTGGTCGGCTCGTCGAGGAAGAGGACGCTCGGTTCGTGGACGAGGGCGGCGGCGAGGTCGAGGCGCCGCTTCATCCCGCCCGAGTAGCCGCCGACGCGGCGGTCGGCGGCGCCGGCCAGGTCGACCCGTTCCAGCAGCGCGTCGGCGCGCTCGCGCCCAGCGGCGGGCGGCAGGCCCTGGAGCGTCGCCTGCAGGCGGATCAGCTCGCGGCCGGTCATTAGCGGGTCGAGGGCAGCTTCCTGCAGGGCGACGCCGATCGAGGCGCGCACCTGCCGCGCCTCGGCGACCACGTCGTGCCCGGCGACGCTGGCGCGGCCGCCGCTCGGTAGCAGCAGCGTCGTCAGCATCCGCACCGTCGTCGTCTTGCCGGCCCCGTTGGGACCCAGGAAGCCGTAGATCTCGCCCTCCTCGACCCGCAGGTCGATCCCGCGCACGGCCAGGACCTCGCCGAAGGCGCGCTCGAGCCCGTCGACCTCGATCGCCGGCACTCAGGCCTCCAGCGGCTCGGCACCGCGGGCAGCCGGCGGCAGCGCTTCGACCCAGCGGCGGCCGTTGGCGCGCTCGAGCGCCTCCGCAGCGTCGAGCAGCAGCTCATCCCGTCCCCAGGCGGCCTGCAGCTGCAGGCCGATCGGCAGCCCCTCGGAGGATCCGACCGGGATGCTGATCGCCGGGATGCCGGTGAGGTTGGCGAGGGCGCCGCCGCGGACGTTCGCTTCGTCGGCGGTGACGGTTCCGCTCGGCAGCTCGACCAGCGGCGCCTCCAGCGGCGGCGCAACCGCAGGGACGGTCGGCCAAGCGATCACGTCGACTTCCTCGAAGACCTTCGCCAGGGTGCGGCGGGCCATCGTCCGCACCTGTCCGGCCTTGATCGTCGCGATCGCCGGCAGCAGCACCCGGTACTTGAGCAGGCCGCGGCCGATCGGGCTCAGCTCCGGGTCGAGGTTGTTCAGCTTCTCGACGGTGACGCCGCCGAGGCTCTCGCTGTTGGCGATCAGGACCGTCGCCAGGGTCGCCGCGGCAAGTTCGGGCAGCTCGATCTCCCGCACCTCGCCGCCGCACTCGCGCCGCAGCTCCTCGATCGACCCCTCGCAGGCCTCGCGCACCGCCGGCGCCACGTCCTCGGAGACCTCGCCGCGAATGACCCCGATCCGCAGCCCCTCGGGCCTACCCGCTCGCAGCTCCTCGCCGAACAGGACCGAGTCGAGCAGGCGGCAGTCGGCGGCGTCGGCGCAGAGGGCGCCGGAGACGATCGTGGTCGAGATCTCGGCCATGTGGTGGCCGGCCATCGCCGAGCGGCCGAAGGTCGGCTTCAAGCCGGTGAGACCGCAGTAGCCGGCGGGGTAGCGGATCGAGCCGACGCCGTCGGCGCCGATGGCGCCGGCGACGAGCCGCCCCGCCACGGCGGCCGCCGGGCCGCTGGAGGAGCCGCCCGGGCAGCGCTCGGGGTTCCACGGGTTGCGGGCGGGTCCGTAGACGGAGATGTTGCCGGTGCTGCTGGCTCCGAGCTCGTGCATGTTGCCGACCCCGACGATCACCGCCCCGGCGTCGCGCAGGGCGCGGTAGGGGCCGGACTCGCCCGGCGCGGTCTGCGCCAGCATCTCGGCGGCGCCGAACCGCTGCGCCCGCCAGGGCAGCGGCCACTCGTCCTTGATCACGATCGGAACCCCGTGCAGGGGGCCGGGCGGCGCCGCGGCGAGCATCTCCCGCGAGCGCTCCGGGAAGGTCTCGACGACCGCGTTCAGGGCCGGGTTCCGCTCCTCGATCCGCTCCAAGCAGGCCTCCAGCAGCTCGCCGGCGTTCACCTCGCCGCCAGCGATCGCCGCCGCCTGCTCCCGCAGCGTCAGGTCGAGCGGCTCGCTCATCGGCTCGGCGGCGCCTGCGAGAGGTCGGGGTCGCGCTCGGCCGGCACCTGGCTCGTGTCGAGCTGCAACAGCTCGAGGATCGGCGGCCAGAACGTCTGGTGGGCGGCGCCGATCACGGCCAGCTCGATCTCGTCGGCCTCGATCCCATAGGCGGCCAGGCCCGCCGGGATGAAATCGTCGCTGCGATCCGAAGCCTGCATCGGCGCCGAACCCTACCTGGGCACTTGGCCGGGATCGTGCAGACGCCCCCGCAGCGCCGCATCCAGCCGCGCCGGACGGCAAGATTGGCGCCGCAACTGGGCTTCGAGCCCGGTGTTTGCCCCAACGATGGCCCACGTAGAGACCAAGACGACCTCCCGGCGCCTCCTGGCGCTGCTCGGCGCTGCCCTCCTGCTGGCGGCGCTGGTCGCGATCGCGCCACGGCAGGCTGCTTCGGCGCCTCTGCGGGTCGTCGTCCTCGGCCAGACCCCGAACGTGCCGGCCCCTTCCTGCCCCGGCAAAACCGACGCCAACGGCAACCCGCTCGTCGAATGCCGGGTCGAGGGCCACGTCACCGGCTTCCAGTCGATCGCCGACGGCATCGCCCGCCCGTTCGAGGCCCCGTTCGAAGGGAAAATCGTCGCCTGGTCGATCACCCTCTCGAAGCCCTCGGCCACGGAAACGAAAACGACCACCGATGAGGTGGGCTTCTTCAACGACTTCTTCGGCACTCCCGCCGAGGCCCGGATCGGCGTCCTGCGACCGATCGAGGACGCGAAGCCGCCCCAGTACAAGCTGGTCCGCCAGAGCCCGATCGAGGTCCTCAACCCCTACTTCGGCAGCACCCCGATCTTCGCCCTCGACCACCCGCTCACCGTCCTCAAGGGCCAGGTCGTGGCGCTCACCGTCCCCACCTGGGCGCCGATGTTCGCCCTCAACCTCTCCGGCGAAAACACCTGGCGCGGCAGCCGCCTCCCGGACCACTGCATCTCCAGGGAAGACGTCCAGGGCGGCCACCCACAGCAGGGCGTCGGCAAGACCAAGACCTACGGCTGCTACTACTCCGACGCGCGGCTGCTCTACACCGCGACGTTGGTCAAGAAGCCGTAGTGCTTTAAGCCCAAAGATTTTGCTTTCTGCGCACCACGCGTGCGCTCTTGCTCGGCAGCCTTCGGGCCGTGCCGAGCGTTGCATTGCTGCTTCTGATCCTCGTTTCCTCGAGCCTTCCCCAGGTCGAAGATCCGATCCCCGATCGAATCGGTCTGGATGACCTCATCTCCTTGGCGGGCACCGGCGCGATCCTCGCGGGAGTTGCCTTCGTTACCGCCTCCGCCTCGAAGCGGGACAAGGCAATCCGATGGGGTGGATTGATCGGTTTTGGCTTGGGCGCTCTTCTATATCTCGTTTCATTGGCAGCCCAGGTAATATCTAAATTATGAAATCTTTTGTCCGAAGCAACCATGACGAGATCCTGTTCGGGTTCGTTGGTGCTGCAGTTCTGGCGCTCGGGCTCGGGGTGCTCTTCTTCGGAGAAGCGGCATACCTCGTCTTCTACGTTTTCCTAGCAGCCTTCTACGCCGTGCAGAAAGTCCGACTACGCCGGCAAAAACGCTCTAAAGCGCTTGTTGACGCAGGCCGCAGTAAGGGCAGTCGCTGACGTCCAAGCCGATCAGCTGGTCGCAGCGGCGGCAGGCGCGGAGGTTCTCGGGGCTGCGCGGCAGGGATGACACGGAGGGGGCCAGGGGCAGGACCTTGGCGACGGGCGTCATCTCCTCGCCGGTCTCGCGGTCGACGTAGACCGAGCCGGACTCCGTCGGGGCGAGGGCCTCGCGGCCGGAGGCCGCGGCGCGCATGCGGTAGAGCTGCTTCTCGTTCATCGCCGGGAAGACTATTAACTTCGGCGTCTCCGATGCGCGTTCTCGTCTTTCACGGCTACATGCTGCGGGGCACCGGCAGCAACATCTACAACGTCAACTTGGCGCGGGCGCTGGCCCGGCTCGGGCACGAGGTGCACCTGCTCTGCCAGGACCGCGAGGTCCGGATCGAGGGGGTGGAGATCCACAACCCCGACATCGGCGGCCTCCTGCCCGTCTACGTCAAAGACCCCTACGACGGCTTCGAGGTGAAGGCGTTCCCGGAGCTGAGCGAGGCGGAGCTGGATCGCTACCTCGATGCCAACGTCACTGCGGTGCGGGAGGTGGCCGCGGCGGCAGGGGGGATCGACCTCGCCCTGGCCAACCATCTGGTGATGGGGCCGGCGATCCTCGCCCGCGCCGCTATCGCGCCGTTCGCGGCGAAGATCCACGGCTCCGCGCTCGAGTACACGGTGAAGCCGCACCCGCGCTTCCTGCCCTACGCCCGCGAGGGCATGGGGGCCGCCCGCGGGGTCCTGGTTGGCTCCGGCCACACTGGCGAATCCCTCTGGGCGGCCCTGGCCGACGTGCCGGGGCTGCACGAGAAGACGCGGCTCGGGCCGCCTGGGGTCGACGTCGAGGCGTTCCGTCCCAGAGGCGAGCGCGAGCCGCTGGTCGCCTACGTCGGCAAGCTGATCGTCTCCAAGGGCGTCGACCTCCTGCTCGCGGCCTGGCCGCTGGTCCGGGCGGCACACCCGCGGGCGAGGCTCGAGATCGCCGGCTACGGCGCCTACGAGGAGGGGCTGCGGCGGCTGCTGGCGGCGCTCGACGGCGGCGACCTCGGCGCGGCGTGCGAGATCGCCCGGCGCGGCTGGGGCCTGGAGGGAGGCGAGGAGCGGCCGTTGCCGATCCTCTCCGCCTTCCTCGCCGACCCGCCCGCCGGGTACGCCGACCAGGCCCGCGCCGCCGCCGGCTCGGTCGAGTTCGTCGGCCGCCTCGAGCACCGCGAGGTCGCCTCCTTCTTTCCCCGGGCCGAGGCGATGGTGATGCCGAGCAGCTTCCCCGAGGCCTTCGGGATGGTCGCGGTCGAGGCCGCGGCCTGCGGAACCCTGCCGATATCGGCCGGCCACTCGGGGATGCTCGAGGTCTCCCGGCAGCTGGCCTCCGAGCTTCCGGAGGAGGTGGGCGCCCTCACCTCGTTCCCGGTCGCCGAGGGGGCGGTGGAGGCGATCGCCGCCAGGATCGGCCGCTGGCTCGCCCTCCCGGAGGCGGAGCGGCGCCGGGCGCGAGAGTGCCTGGTCACGACCGTCGCGCGGCTCTGGAGCTGGGAGGGAGTAGCGCGGGGGGTCCTCGCCGCGGCCGCCGGCGAGCTGGAGGATCTACCGCGGCCCGGCAGCTAGTGCGAAGCGTCACCTGAGGCCGCAAAGCCTCCCGCCGCCGCTTCAATAGAATGCCCGCCGCCCCAATGTACGGCCGCCTGCCCATAGTGAAGATGCTGCTGGTGACGATCGCCCTGACGGCGGTCATCTCGGCGGTGATGGTGCCGATCAACTGGAACGGCCAGGGCGCCTCCACGGCCGCGCCGAAGATCGATCACCTGCTGAACGTGATGATCGTCCTCTCGTCGTTCGTCTTCTCGCTGGTGATGGTGATGCTCTTCTACGCGCTCTGGAAATTCAAAGCGAAGCCGGGGGACGAGTCCGACGGCGAGCCGATTCACGGCAACACCCGCCTCGAGATCGCCTGGACCCTGATCCCGACGATCATCGTCCTCTTCGCCGGCGGCTACAGCTGGAAGGTGCTCGACGACCTCGAAGAGAAGGATCCGCACCATCTGACGGTCTCGGTCTTCTCCCAGCAGTACGCTTGGAGCTTCGCCTACCCGGGCAAGGACTACGCCTATTCCCAGGGGGAACTGCACGTCCCGGTCGACGAGCAGATCCAGTTCAAGATGCATGCGATGGACGTGATCCACTCTTTCTGGGTGCCGGAGTGGCGGATCAAGAAAGACAATGTCCCCGGGATCACGACGACGGCGATCGTCACCCCGGACAAGCTCGGGACCTATCAGCTGGTCTGCACCGAGCTCTGCGGCTTCGGCCACGCGACGATGCGGGCAAAAGTGGTCGTCGAGCCCAAACCCAAGTTCGAAAAATGGGTCGATGGCCTCGACCAGGAACTGCCGGAACCCTTCATGGACGTCCTCAAGGAAGAGAGCGTCACCAACGCTCCGGACCTCGGGGCCGGGGGAGCGTAGAAGGCATAATGGAGAGAGCTGATGGTTGACGCGATCAAGAGACCCGGCTGGTGGCGTGGGCTGCTCGGGGCCATCGCCTTCGGCGCCTTCGGCTTCGGCCTTGTCCTGATCCTGCGGAAGATCTCCGGGCTGGACCCGTACCAGACCGAACAGACCGGCTACCCGCACGTGATCGTGCCCGCGATCACCGCTCCGCTCGGCTTCCTGGCGGGCTTCGGCTGCTTCGACTACTGGCTGCGCTGGGCGGCCGGGATGCCGACGATTCCCGACGACCACTCCCAGCACGGCGCCAAGAGCTGGAAGGACTACTTCAAATTCAACACCGACCACAAGGTGATCGGTGTCCAGTACGTCGTCACGACCTTCATCTTCTTCTTCATCGGCGGCCTGATGGCGATGCTGATCCGGGCCGAGCTCGCGCAGCCGGGCACCCAGATCGTCGAAGCCTCGACCTACAACAGCCTTTTCTCGACCCACGCGGTGCTGATGATCTTCGTCTTCGTGATCCCGGTCTTCGCCGGGCTCGCGAACTACGTGCTGCCGCTGATGATCGGCGCTCCGGACATGGCCTTCCCGCGCCTCAACGCGCTCAGCTTCTGGATGCTGCCGCTGGCCGGGATCCTCTTCATCGGCAGCTTCCTCTGCCCCGGCGGCGCCTTCGACGCCGGCTGGACCGGGTACGCGCCGCTCTCGACCGGGGCGCCGCTGGGCCAGTCCTTCTTCAACCTCGGCGTCCAGTTCGCCGGCGCCTCCTCGATCGCGACCGCGCTCAACTTCCTCGTCACGATCATCACCATGCGGGCGCCGGGGATGACCTTCTGGCGGATGCCGCTCCTGGTCTGGGCGAACCTCTCGACCTCGCTGCTGGTCGTCGCCGCCACCCCGTTCATCGCCGGCGTCCAGTTCATGGTCCTCTTCGACCGCGCCCTCCACACCAACTTCTTCGACTTCGCGGCCGGCGGCGACGTGATCAGCTACCAGCACATCTTCTGGTTCTACTCCCACCCGGCCGTCTACATCATGATGCTGCCCGGGTTCGGGATCGTCTCCGAGGTCATCTCGACGCACGCCCGCAAGCCGATTTTCGGCTACCGCCTGATGGCGCTGGCGCTGATCGGGATCGTCGTCCTCAGCTACTCGGTCTGGGCCCACCACATGTTCGTCGCCGGGATGTTCTCCTGGCTGCGGGTGCCGATGATGCTCACCACCCTGTTGATCGCGGTGCCGACCGGGATCAAGATCTTCTCTTGGCTGGGCACGCTCTACTTCGGCAAGATCCACACCTACTCCACGGCGATGCTGTTCGCGCTCGCCTTCATCGTCACCTTCACGATCGGCGGGATCAGCGGCGTCATGCTGGGCATGGTGCCGATCGACATTCACGTCTCCGACACCTACTTCATCGTCGCCCACATCCATTTCGTGCTCTTCGGCGGCTCGGTCTTCACGATTTTCGCCGGCGTCTACCACTGGTTCCCGAAGATGACGGGGCGGATGTACGACGAGAAACTCGGGCGCGTCCACTTCTGGGGCACCCTGATCGGCACCTGGGGCACGTTCATCCCGATGCACTGGGTGGGGATGGACGGGATGCCGCGCCGCGTCGCCGACTACGCGGAGCAGTTCGGCAACTGGAACCTGCTGATCAGCTGCTTTGCCTTCATGCTCGGCGCCGTCCAGCTCGTCTTCGTCTACAACATGGTCGTCAGCTGGCGCTTCGGCCCCAAGGCCGACGGAAACCCGTGGCGCGCCAACTCGATCGAGTGGCAGGTCTCCTCGCCGCCGCCGATCTTCAACTTCGACGAGATCCCACGCGTGGTCGGCGGTCCCTACGAGTTCGGGATCCCGGGCGCCAAGCACGCGATCATGGCCGGCGAAGGCGCCGAGGTGCCCGTCGGTGAGAAAAGCGTGGTGGGCAGCTCCTCATGAGCGTCGATCAGGCTGACGAGCGCAAGCCGCTGCTGGTCTTCCTCAACGAGGTGGCCGGCGGCCGCAAGCTGCTGCAGGCGGTCCGCGAGCGCCAGGGACAGATCTCCGGCGTCGTCGTCGCGGCGCCCCAGAACCAGCCTTCGGTCGGCCAGCTGATCGACAGCAGCGAGGTCCGCGAAGCCGCCCGGGCCCGGGTCGAGGTGACGATGGCGGTGCTGAGCGAGTTCGGAATCTCCTCGGTTGGCGAGGTGATGGACCCGGAGTCCTCGCTGGCCCTGGACGACGCCGTCCGCGCCCACCGGCCCGGCGAGGTCCTGCTCTCTTGCTTGGCCGACACGCGCTTCGGCTTCATGCGCCGCGACCTCGTCGAGTGGGGGCGCGAGCAGGTCGAGCCCGAGGTCAAGCTGACCCACATCCCGGTCCGGATCGAGGACGACGCGATCCGCTGGGACCTCAACCACACCCTCGTCGTCGCGACCAAGACCGTCGCGGCGCCCGACCTCGTCAACCGGCTGAAGGAGCGCGCCCAGATCCGCCCGCACCGCTTCACGATCATCTGCCCGCGGGCAGAGGACGTGAGCGAGGGCCAGGTAGTGCGCGACCTCGCCTCGACCCTGGCCGAGCTCTACCGCTCCGAGATCGACGCCACCGGCCAGCCGATGAGCCCAGACCCCTTCCACGCGGTCAAGAACGCGATCGAGCATTACCGGATCGACGACATCCTCATCTCCACCTTCGCGGGCGAGCGCTCGAAGTGGCTGGAGGAGGACCTGATCGGCAGGGTGCGCGAGATCACCGAGAAGTCAGTCGAGCACATCGAGGTAGGCCGGCCGGCGAGCGCCGTTGCCGCCGCCGTCGCCGAGGGGGAGGCAAGCTGATGGAGAGCGCCACCGTAGCCGTCGGTCACGGTCACGCCGACCACCACCACGGCCCTCCCGAGGCCAACCAGAGCTCGCGGATCGACCGCCAGACGCTCGGCATCCTCCTCTTCATCGTCTCCGAGGTGATGCTGTTCGGGGCGTTCTTCGCCTCCTACTTCTTCCTCCGAGTCGTTGTCGACCCGGCGAGCTGGCCGCCGGAACCGTACGAACTGCCGAAGGCCGTGGCGGGGATGAACACGGCGATCCTGATCTCCTCCAGCTTCACGATCCACTATGCGCTGGAGTCGATCCGCCGCGGCAACCGCACCGGGCTCAAGCTCGGGCTCGTCGCCACCTGGCTGCTCGGCGCGACCTTCCTCTTCATCCAGATCAACGAGTACGTGCATCTGGGCTTCAGCGCCCGCGACCTCAGCTTCGGCTCGATCTTCTACTGCCTCACCGGCCTCCACGGAGCCCACGTCTTCGTCGGCCTGATGCTGCTCTCGTTCGCGACGATCCGCGCCTTCCGCGGCCACTTCGGCCCCGCCGAGAAAGACCATCTCGGCGTCGAGGTCCCCGGCATCTACTGGCACTTCGTGGATGTGATGTGGATCATCGTTTACGTGACGGTCTACATCCTTTAGCGCGGACGCTGCAAACCGGCGCATCTCGGCGTCCTCGGTCGCTCGGATCGGGTCACGCACTAACAGTGCGCTCCCCTCACCTCGCTCCCTGTGTCCACCGACCTGCTTGGTTTTCGCGCCCGTTCGTGCTTCGAACTAGGAGAATGGGCACGTGAAACTGAACGAGGCGGCGGTCTTCAAATGGGTCGTGATCGTCGGGGTTGCCGCGGTCCTTGTCGTCGCCGTCACTTTGCTGACCAGGCCGCTGGTGGGGTCGCTGCTGGGTCTGGTGCTCGTGATCGCCGGCTGCGTCTATGCGTATCGCTGGGCGCGCGAGAGATGGCGTTGACCGAGCTCTAGCACCGCCAGCGTCAGCGCGATCGGGACCGTGGCCGGGGTCTGGTCGACGAAGAAGAAGAGCAGGTCGAAGGTGGGGCAGATGACGGCAGCGAGGGCGGCGCCCTGCAGCTGCAGGCGGCGGTCGGGGGCGAGGAGGGCCCCGAGGGTAGCGGCGACAAAGAGGTCGCCGAAGCCCATCACCGCCGAGCCGAAGGAGGCGAGCTGGAGGCGCGGCAGGTCGGCGGCCGGGGGGGCGGCGTTGAGGACGCTGTTGGGCTCTTGGAGGAGGTTTGAGAAGACCAGCCAGGCGTCGACCGCCGCCATCACGTAGATCCCCAGCTTCAGCCAGCGCGGCGGCACCACGCAGGCGACGAGCCAGCCGAGGGTGACGCAGGCGAGGGCGGAGAGGGTCAGCGCGGCGGCCTCGCCGCCCAGCGAGCCCTCGGCGGCCCAGGCGAGGGCGAAAAGGGGGATCGCCAGCAGGGCGAGCCAGCTTCTCGCTCCGCGCACCACCCAGCCCAGCGCCGCCGCGGCCAGCGGCGGCACCGCGACCAGGGCCAGGTAGGTGAGAAAGCGGGCGCTGGCCGATTCGAGCGCGATCGCCGAGATCACGACGACGATCGAGAGCGGCAGGACCAGCGCCCACCACCGACTCTGGAGCCGTTGAAGCAGCCTCGTCGCAGGGGTCTTGGGCGCGGCTACGAGGGCGGCCTGGACGAGGCTGAGGGCGCCGATCGAGAGCCAGAAGGGGAGCAAACCTCAGGCGTGGCCGGCAGCGGCCGGGACCTGGTGCTCGGGTTGCCGCGACCTCGTCGCCGGAGCCCCTCCTCGGGGCTCGAGCCGGCCTGCCGAGGCGACCGCCCACAGCATCGCCAGCCAGTTGCCGGTGGCGACGGCGACGTGCACCCAGACGATGCCCGCGGGCAGTTCCAACGCCCACTGGACGCCCCCGATGGCTCCCTGCAGGGCGAGGAGGCCGATCACCAGGGTCAGGGGCCGGAGGGCGCGGTAATCGGCGCCAGGGCGCCGCAGGAGAAACCAGACGCCGATCGCGGCGAAGCCGTAGACCGCGGCGATCGCGGCGTGTCGCTGCACCACCCATTCCAGCGTCGCGGTCCCCTCGAAATCGAAGCGGTGCACCAGCTGCCCTTCGTGGGCGCCGGCGTGGGGGCCCGAGGCGGTGGCGATCGTCCCGGCGAGGATCGTCAACTGCCCCAGCGGGATCAGTGCCCGCACTGCCCAGACGCTGAGTCGGTCAGCGGAGCGTCGCCGCTCCCACGGTTCGTAGCGAGAGCACCAGGCGAGGGCAAAGGCCGTGTCGAGCAGCATCATCGAGAGGATGAAGTGGGACATCACCAGGCCAGGGGCGAGGTGGTACTTCACCACCAGCGCTCCGAGGATCGCCTGGCCGATCACGCCGAGCGGCAGCAGGGCGCCGAAGAGGGCGAGGTGCCAGCGGTAGGGGCGGCGGAACCAGGCGAGGACGCTGGCGGCGATCACCGCGAAGCCGACGAACCCGGTGAGGAGGCGGTTCCCGTACTCGATCACCGCGTGCGATTCGAGCGGCGGCGTGTTGCCGCCGTAGCATCGCGGCCAGTCCGGGCAGCCGAGGCCGGAGCCGGTGAGCCGCACGCCGGCCCCCGTGAGGACGATCAGCGCCAGGGCCGCGAGGGCGACAAGGGTGACCTGCGCGTAGCGCTCGGGCGAGATCTCGAGGCGGCTTTGGAGGCGGGCCCGCATCTAGCGGCAATGATGGCAGCGGCCGTCGGGCCGCACCCGCTCAGCCTTTGGATTCGCCGGAGCCGCCGCCGGCGTTTTCGAGCAGGTACTTCACCAGGTCTTCGATTTCTTTCTGGGAAAGCATCTGCTCGTAGGTCTGCGGCATCACGTTCGGCGGGTAGCCCTTGACGATCTCGGCGTTCGGGTCCTTGATCATTTCTTCGACCGCCGCCTGGCTTTCGCCGGGGAGCTCTTCGTCGAGGTTGGGACCCGTGACCCCGCCCGCTTCCGCCGCGGCGAAGGTGTGGCAGGTGCCGCAGCCGTTGCTGGCGAAGACCTGGGCTCCCGGACCGCCCGGGACCTTCGGCGGGGCCGCGCCGGGCACCCCGGCCCATTCGCCGACGTAGGCGGCGACGTCGTCGAGGTCCTGGCCGGTGACGAGGTCGGCCGGCATCGAGACTGCGGGGTTGCCGTTGCTCTCACGCGGGTACTCGACCTGCGCTTTGACGACGCCCTCGATCGTGTCCGAGTCGTTCCCTTCGGCGCGGGCCGCGGCGAAGGCGTTGTCGAGGTTGGGCCCCTGGACCCCGGAGGACCCGGCCTGCGCAAGGGTGTGGCATTCGCCGCATTTCTGCACGAAGAGGGTGCGACCGCGCTGCGGGTCGGCATCGGTCGTCCCGCAGCCGGAAGCGACCGCCGCGAGGGCGATCAGGGCCACGAGGGCGAGCAGCGGGGCGATGAGTTTCGAAGCGCGAGCCATGGGGCGGGATGCGGGCGGAAGTCTATATGTCGGCGCCCCCGGGAAGCGTGTCGTCGAGCACGCCCGGTGGGCTAATCTTGAGGCGATTCGCACTAACTGGAAACGGCGAGCGACGGGAGGTCGCAGATGCAGGTGAAGGACGGGATGTCGGAGATCACGCTGACTGTGGGCCCGTCCCACACGCTGCGCGAGGCGGCCGCGAAGATGGTCGAGAAGGGGACCGGGGCGGCGCTGGTGCTTGACGCCGAGCTGCCGGGCCCCTCGATCGTCACCGAGCGCGACCTGCTGATCTCCGTCGCCCGCGGCCAGGATCCGGCGAGCGAGCGGGTCTGCGACCACATGAGCGAAGGCGTGCTCTCAGCTGCCCCCGAATGGAGCCTCGAGCGCGCCGCCGCCGAGATGTCCCGCCGCGGCGTCCGCCACCTCGTCGTCTTCGACGGTGGCGACCCGGTCGGCGTCCTCTCGATGCGGGACATCGTCCGCTGCTGGACGTCGGACGGGGCAACGAGCGAGATGCAGCTGCCCGGCTAGGGCTGCGGGGGGCCGGAGATCGTTTCGACGGGCAATGCAGCCCCTCGGGTCTCCTGGCGGCGGGGGAGGCGGTAGTAGCCGCGGACGGAGCCGCGGACGATGCTGCGGAAGGCGAGGAGCAGGAAGATCGCGCCGATGATCGCCCAGATCAGCGGCTTGAAGATGAAGCCGCCGGCGAAGGTGCCGCAGATCAGGCCGACGGCGCCGATGGCGAAGAAGACGGGGCCCCACGAGGGACGCGGCAGGTAGATCGTCTCGCCGAGCTCGGGGACGTGTCGGTGCTCGGCCATCGTTCCTACTGGGCGATGTAGAGGAAGGCGGCGACGAAGCTGAGGGCGAAGATGCCAGCGGCGATGCCGCCTGCGACCAGCCCTGCGCGCATCTGTCGGCGTGCGGTCTCGCGGTCCATTGGCAGGGATTTCTATCAGGCGGGGAGGAGTGGGCGGGTGCCCCTCCCCAGAGACCGTCGCGCAGCTGGGGCGGGGGCTTGGGCGCGTTTGTGGTCTCAGGAGCCTCTGGGGAGGGGCACCCGCCCACTCCCGCTTGTTCAGACGTTGGCGGCTATCGCCATGGAGAGGAAAAGCAAGGCCAGGTAGGCCAATGAGAAGAGGTAGGTACGGAGTGCCCAGCGGCGGTCGCGGGCGCGGTAGAGGCGGGCGGCGAAGTAGATGAAGGCGCCGCCGAGCAGCATCGACGGGACGACGTAGGCGACGCCGAGGCCGCCGGCGCAGAAGGGCAGCTGGGTGACCGCGTAGAGGAGGACGGTGTAGAGGAGGATCTGGCGCCGGGTCTCCTCCTCGCCGCGAACGACCGGCAGCATCGGGACCCCCGCCTTCGCGTACTCGTCCTTCATCAGCAGCGAGAGCGCCCAGAAGTGCGGCGGGGTCCAGAAGAAGACGATCGCGAACATGAAGAAGGCCATGCCGCTGAGCTCGCCGGTGACGGCCGCCCAGGCGACGAGCGGCGGCACCGCGCCGGCGGCACCGCCGATGACGATGTTCTGCGGGGTCCGCCGCTTCAGCCAGAGCGTGTAGACGCCGACGTAGCCGACGAAGCCGCTGAGCGAGAGCGTCGCCGCCAGCGGGTTCACGGTCAGCGAGAGCAACAGGAAGGAAGCGGTTGCGAGCGCCAGGCCGAAGATCGTCGCCGCCCGGGCCGAGACCCTTCCCGAGGCCACGGGGCGGTCGGCGGTGCGGGCCATCGTGCGGTCGATGTCGCGGTCGACGGCGTGGTTGATCGCGCCGGCGCCGCCGGCCGAGAGGGCGCCGCCGAGGCAGGTGAGGAAGATCAGCCCCAGCGAGGGATCCCCCGCCACGTACATCGTCGTCACCGTGGTGAAGAGCAGCAGCGACTGCACCTTCGGCTTCGTCAGCGTCAGGTAGTCGCGGACGACGGTGGGGAGGAGCGAGCGGGTGGCCGTCGTCGGGTTGGGCGCGGTCTGCGCGCCGGCACCGGTCTGCATGGGGATCAGGCTACCGGCTGGGATTCACGCGCGGCCGCCTGCTCGGAGCGGCGGGTGCGGTGGCCGATCGCGACGCGGATGTCGCGCAGCGGCTGGGGGCTGCGGACGTCGGGCAGGACGTCGAAGTTGTGCGGCTCCGGCGGCGAGAGCGTGAACCACTCGAGCGTGTCGCCGGCCCACGGGTCGTGGCCAGCCGCGGGGCCGTTGGTGCGGCTGAAGATCGCGTTGAGAATCGTCAGCAGGATCCCGGCGAAGAGGATGAAGACGCCGATCGAGGCGATCACGTTGTAGGCGGTGACGCCGGTCCCGGCGAAGTACTTGTAGGCGTCGACGACCTGGCCCTGCTCGGCGCCGGCGAAGAACAGCGGCACGAAGCCCAGCAGCAGCCCTACCATGATCGTCCAGAAGGAGATCTTGGCGAGGCTCTCTCCCATCGTCCGGCCGGTCATCTTCGGGAACCAGTAGTGCAATGCCGCGAAGCCGCCGAAGACCGAACCGCCGATCAGCGCGAAGTGGGTTGCCGCAGTCGAGTCGGTGGTGTTCTTCAGGTGCCAGGCGGCTGCGACCAGCGAGTGGCACAGCTCAGAGGCGAGGCCGACGCCGATCGCGAAGATCGCGCCGAGCGCGAACAGCAGCGGTGCCCGCATCCGCAGGGTGCCGCCGGCGAGGGTCGCGATCAGGTTGAAGAAGACGAGGCCGAAGGGGACGAGCAGGGCCAGCGACATCAGCATCGCGAAGTACATCCAGCCGATCCCGATCGGGGCGGTCAGCATGTTCTGCATCCAGGCCAAGGTGCCGATCACCGCGATCGCCGCCAGGCAGGCCATGACGACGTTGCGGTTGAAGAGCGGTTTGCGCGAGAGGGTGGCGGCGATTTCGGCGATCGCGCCGAAGGCGAAGATCAGGACCAGCATGTAGGCGCCGGTGTAGAAGATCCAGCTCAGGTGCTGCCAGAGGAGCGGCGCGCCGCCGGAGCCGTCGGCGAAGAAGATGCCGTCGTAGTTGCGGTCGATCATCAGCATCGTCAGCGCCGCCAGCAGCACCGAGCCGACCACGATCATCAACCAGGAGCCGACGGCGGTGGCCCAGGCGAAGACCGGAACCCGGCGCCAAGCCATCCCCGGCGCCCGCATCGTTTTCAGCGTCGCGACCAGGTTGATCGAGAGGAGGACGAAGCCGAGGGTCGCCAGCCCAGTCGACGTCGCCCAGGCGTCGACGCCGTTGTTGGAGAGGAAGGCGACCTCGCTGAGAGGGGCGAGCGGGTTGACGCCGGCCTCCGAAGGGGTGAAAAGGAAGGTCGCGTAGAGCACCGTGGCGCCGGCGACCCAGAGGGCGAGGCCGACCTGCCCGAGGCGCGGCAGCGCCGTGCCGCGGGCGCCGATCTGCAGCGGCGCCACGTAGTAGAAGAGCCCGAAGACGAGCGGCAGGGCGAAGAAGAAGATCGCGCTGGCCCCGTAGAGCGAGAGCATGCGGTTGAAGCCGACGGGTGAGAGGAAGGTGTTCTCCGGGACAAGCAGCTGGATCCGCATCAGCACCAGCTCGACCAGGGCGAGGAAGAGGAAGCCGAGGGCGCCGGTGAGGAGGATCTGGCCGACGTCCTTGTGGTCGGCGCTGGTCGCCAGCTGCGCCCAGCGGGGGCGGCCGGTGCTGTAGCCGTCGGCGACGAGCTCGGGGCGCGGGCTGGGGCTCATGGGGTTTCTCCGTTTTCGATCAGGCCGACGACCCGTTCCTCGGCCGCGTCGATCTCTTCGTCCTGCTTTTCGATGAATTCTTCGTATTCCTTCGGCGAGACCACTTCGACCTCGGTCCGCATCGCCGCGTAGGCCTGGCCGGAGAGGGTGGCCGAATCGCCGTCGTAGGCGCCCGTTTCGTCGGCGATGAAGAGGACCTTGTTGGTCTTGCCCGGCACGGCGTCGGCCTTGCGGGCCAGTTCTTCGACGTTCCAGGTGTGGACGACGTCGGTGGAGACCAGTTCGAGCTCGACCGCGGTGTCCTCGGGGACGACCAGCTTGGAGTAGGAGAAGGCCCCGTTGGGGTAGTCGTAGCGCCACAGCCACTGCTGGCCGGTCGCTTTGATCTTCAGCGGCTCGCCCTTCAGCGAGGCGAGGCCGGCGTCGCCAGTGCTGGGCCGTTCGCGGGCGTTGCCGGTGAAGACAACGCCGAGGATGAAGAGGATGGCGGCGAAGACCGTGAGGACGCCGGCGACCCGGAACTGGAGGCCACGGCCGCCGAGCAGCTGGCGCGGCTCGACGCCGCGCTCACCGCGGTAGCGGCGGACGACGTAGAGCAGCGCGCCGACGAGCGCGATGATCAGGATCGCGGCGGCGACGGTGCCAATCCAAAGCAGGGTGTCGATCTGGTCGGTGCCAGGGGAATGGGCGGCCAAAGCGCGGCCATTCTATTCAGGCGAGGCGGCGCCGCGGTTTCCCGCTCCGCCCCCCGGCCGCGGACCTATACTCGCGCTCCTCATGCGGAGGCGCTCCCGGCCATCGAATGCGCTTCGCCTTGCGGTCCGCGCCGGTGGCGTCGCGGCGATCATGGGCGCGGCCGCCGTCCCCCTGCTGCGCCGCCGGCTGCGGATTCCGACGCCGGTCACGGTCGCCAGCGTCGCCGTCGCGCCGCTGGCGCTGGCGGTCCTGCAGCCGCGCTCCAAGCGCCGCGACGTCGCCCTCTTCGCCCTGCAGATGTGGGCCTTCACGGTCGCCCACGAGCTCCCCTATGACGACCCCGAGCGCCTGCGGGCCCGCCTCCGCAGCCGCTACCCGATCCGCACCGACAAGCTGATCGGCGCCGGCCGCCTCCCCAACGCCCGCCTCCAGCGGGCCTTCGCGGGGAGGGCGGGTGTCGGAGCCCTCAACAAGGTCCTGACCTGGACCCACTGGCTCTGGTTCATCGAGCCCTACCTCACGCTCGCCTTCATCCTCGTCCGCCACAACCAGAGCTTTCCCCGCTCCGCGCGCCAGATGGCGGCCGTCTTCGACCTCGGCTGCGCCGTCTACTTCGCGGTCCCGACGGCGCCGCCGTGGTGGTCCTCCGAGCAGGGGCTGACCGGGGAAGAGGTGCGGCGGATCATGGTCGAGGTCGGGGAACCGACCTGGGGCCGCGCCTGGGAGCGGATGTACGACGCTCTCGGTGGCAATCCCTGGGCGGCGATGCCCTCCCTGCACTTCGCCACCTCCCTGCAGGCGGCGTTCTCGCTCTCCGAAGCGGGCAAGGTCGAGGGCGCGCTGGGTTGGGGATACGCTGGCACGCTCGGCTTCGCCCTCGTCTACCTCGGCGAGCATTACGTCACCGATCTGCTCGCCGGAGGGCTCCTGGTTTTCGCGGTGCGGAAGGGCGAGCCGCTGGCGGAACCCCTTATACGCAGGGTAAACGGAGGGCTGCAGCGCCTGGAGGGGATCGCCAACGGGTAATTTCCCTGGGGTGTCTCCGGAAGACCCGGCGAACGACAGCGGTCGCTTCGCCGAAATGCCGATTTTCACGACCCGGCGACTGGTCCAGACGATCATCGCCGTCTTCCTGCTGCTCGGGGCGATCTACTTCCTCTTCCCGAAGCTGGTCGGCCTCGGCAATGCCCTCGACCGCCTCGACGACGCCGATCCGGTCTGGATCGCGGTCGCGATCGGCTTCAACGTCCTCGCCTACGCGACCTACATCGCCCTCTTCAAGGCGGTGGTAGGGGGCGACGCGCTGCGCCTGACCTGGGGCGAGACCTACGAGATCAACATGGCCGGGGTCGCCGGCACCCTGCTCTTCTCGGCCGGCGGGGCCGGCGGCATCGCCATCACCTACTGGGCGCTGCGCAAAGCGGGGATGCGGCGGCGGGACGTCGCCCGGCGGATGGTCGCCTTCGTCTCCCTCCACTACATCTTCTATCCCATCGCCCTGATCGTCTTCGGGATCCTCCTGCGGACCGGGGTGATGAACGGCAAGAGCTCGGTCGAGCTGACGATCATCCCTGCGGGGATCGCCGGCGCGCTGCTGATCATCGGCGTCCTGGTGACGCTGATCCCGCCCGACGCCGAGCGGCGGCTCGCCCGCTTCGCCCACACGGAGCGCTCCCGCCACTTCCTCGAGAACCTCGGCAAGGTCCCGGCGACGCTGGGGGAGGGCTTCCGCTTCGCCTTCGGCCTCTTTGCCCATCCCAAGAAGGGCGGCCTGGCGGTCCTGGGGGCGGCCGGCTTCTGGGCCTTCAGCATCGGCGTCCTCTGGGCCTCCTTCCACGCCTTCGGCGTCCACGTCCCGCTAGCGGTCGTCGTCCAGGGCTTCTTCCTCGGCATGGTCGCCAACCTCTTCCCGCTGGCGCCGGCCGGGGTGGGGGCGGTCGACGCCGGCATGATCGGCGCCTTCGTCCTCTTCGGGATCCCCGAGGAGACGGTCTTCCCGGCGGTCCTGATTTTCCGCCTCGTTGCCTTCTGGATGCCGATCCCGCCCGGGATCTTCGCCTTCTTCCAGCTCCGCCACACGGTTCACCGCTGGGAAGAGGAGGGGCTGCCGATCGACCGCGGCGGCCGGGCGACCTCGGATCTGGAGCCCGGGGCGGGGCCGCTGGAAGGCGCAAATGCGCTTGAATCCAGCCGCGGCGAGGCGTACTATAAAAAGTAAAGTATTAGACTCCAGGCGGCAGATATGACTGAGCAGAAGAAGGTCGAGAACGTGATCATCGTCGGCGGCGGGCCCGCCGGCTACACGGCCGCGCTCTACACCGCCCGCGCCAACCTCGAGCCGCTCGTCTTCGAGGGCTTCCAGTGGGGCGGCCAGCTGCAGAACACGACCGAGGTCGAGAACTACCCCGGCTACCCCGACGGGATCATGGGCCCGGAGATGATGGCCCAGTTCCGCGCCCAGGCCGAGCGCTTCGGGACCCGCTTCGTCACCGACGACGTCGACCGGGTCGAGCTCTCCGACGGCGGCGTCCACAAGGTCTTCCTCGGCGACGAGGAGCACCGGGCGAAGACGGTGATCCTGGCGATGGGGGCGGAGCCGAAACGGCTCGGCGTGCCCGGCGAGATGGAGCTCGGCGGCCGCGGCGTCTCCACCTGCGGCGTCTGCGACGGAGCCTTCTTCAAAGACCAGAAGGTGATCGTGATCGGCGGCGGCGACTCGGCGATGGAGGACTCGATCTTCATCTCCAAGTTCGCCAAGAACCTGACGATAGTCAACCGCCGCGACGAGTTCCGCGCCTCGAAGATCATGTTCGAGCGGGCCCGGGACAAGGAGAACATCGACTTGAAGACGCCCTTCCTCGCCGAGGAGTTCCTCGCCGGCGAGAGCGGCAAGCTGGAGAAGGTCCGCCTCCGCAACCCGGAGACCGGCGAGCAGGAGGAGCTGGAGACCGATGGCGCCTTCGTCGCCATCGGCCACGTGCCGAAATCGGAGATCGTCGCCGGCCAGGTCGAGACCGACGAGGACGGCTACATCGTCACCGAGTCCGGCTCGACCCGGACCAACCTCGGCGGCGTCTTCGCCGTCGGCGACGTCGTCGACCACACCTACCGACAGGCCGTGACCGCGGCCGGCACCGGCTGCATGGGTGCGCTCGACGCCGAGCGCTACCTGCGCGACGCCGACGTCCCGGTCGAAGCCCACTGGATCCCCGGCGGCGAGCCGGCGGAGATCGCCACCGGCAGTGGCTGAGTGCACCCACCTCGACTGCGTCAACTACCTCGATCTACCTGACGGGGTCGAGGGTTGCGAGGAGTGCCTGGCGATGGGGATGCAGTGGGTCCACCTGCGGATGTGCCAGACCTGCGGCCACGTCGGCTGCTGCGACAACTCGATCGGCAAGCACGCGACCGCCCACCACCAGGACACCGGCCACCCGATCATCCGCTCGGCCGAGCCGAACGAAGACTGGAGCTGGTGCTACGTCGACGAGCTGATGATGCGCCTCGGCAGAAACTAGATATCTTCCGGATATCTCCTTGCTAGGCTGTTGGGCATGGAGAAGGCGACGAAGGTTCTCGTAACGATGCCCACCGATCTGCTCGAGCGGATCGACCGGGAAACTAAAAGCCTTGGTCAGACCCGCAGCGAGTTCTTCCAAGAGGCCGTGCGCCGACGTCTCGGTTGGCCAGACCCCTTGACGGTCGACGCGGCGCTGTTGCGGGGACGAACCGCCCTGGCTGAGCTGGGCGGCTTCGAGTCCGCCGAGATGATCCGCTCCGAGCGAGAGGAGCGCGATGCCCGCGATCAACGTCGTTAGCGACGCAAACGTCGTCCTGAAGTGGTTCCACTCCAAAGGTGAGGACGAAGTAGAGGCGGCCCGTGCTCTTCTCGACGCTCATAAGGATCGAGAGGTTGCTCTTTCAGTGCTCGACTTGACGATCTATGAGGTTGGGAATGCGCTGATGCGCGGGCGGGCGAGGGCCAGTGCTGCGCAGGCCTCGACTGTGATTGAAGCCTTGGTGGAGATTTGCCCGTCCATCCGTCCGACTCCCGAAGAGATGAAAGAGGCGAGTCGCCTGGCTGAACGCCACAAGCTGACCTTCTACGACGCCGCCTATGCGGCCGTCGCTCAAGGTCGCTCTGCTGAGTTAGTGACGTTGGACTGCGATTTGTTGGATGCCAAGCTCGGCAAGAGGCCCCGAGAATTGGTCAGCGCCATTGCGACTGCCAAGAAGGGGTAGCTACTGACGTGCGTCGGCGCGCAGTTGCGGGGCGGCGGCGTAGGCCTCGCCCTTCTCGGCGCGTAGGAGATCGAGAAGCTCGACAGCGCGGCGGGGGCCGATCAGCTCGGTGATCGCGAGCGGGCCGAGGGGCCAGTTGAAGCCGAGCTTCAGCGCGGTTTCCATGTCGGCGGGGGAGGCGATCCCCTCTTCGAGGGCGAAGGCGGCCTCGTTGGCGATCTGGGCGAAAAGGCGGGTTAGGACCTCCTCGGCGGCAGGGTCGATCTGGGCTAGCTGGGACGGGTCGAGGGTGGGCGCCTCGATTCCCAGGTCGGGATCCGGGTCGCGCTCGGCCCCTTCACGGTAGTCGTGGTAGCCGTGCCAGCTCTTGCGGCCGAGACGGCCTTCGGCGACCAGCTGCTCCTGGATCGGGCTCGGGCGCCAGCGCTCCGGCTCGCCGCTCTGGGCGAAGAAGGAGCGGGCAATTTCGAGGTTGACGTCGAGGCCGATCAGGTCGAGCAGCTCGAACGGGCCCATGCGGAAGCCGCCGCCGAGGCGGACGATGCGGTCGATCCGGGTCGCGTCGGCGACGCCGTCGCCGAGGATCCGCAGCGACTCCAGGGTGAAGGGGCGGGCGAGGCGGTTGGCGACGAAGCCGGGGCTGTCCTTGGCCCGGATCGGGGTGCGGCCCATCCGCTCGGCGACCTCGCTCGTCGCCGCCAGCGCCGCCTCGGAGGAGCGCTCGGCGGCGACCACCTCGACCAGCTTCATCAGCGGCGGCGGGTTGAAGAAGTGCATGCCGACGAGGCGCTCGGGCTGCGGCACCCCTGCGGCGATCTCGGAGACGCGCAGCGAGGAGGTGTTGGTGGCGAAGACGGGCTCCGGCCCGAGGGCTTCGGCGAGGCCGGTGAAGATCTGGCGCTTCAGCTCCAGTTTCTCTGGCGCCGCCTCGATCACCAGGTCGCATCCGGCGAGGCCGCCCAGCTCCACGGTCGTCTCGACCCGGCTGCCTGCGGCGAGCGCCTCGTCGATACTCCAGCGCTCCCGCTCAACGCCCTTGTAGAGGGCTTCCCGCAGGCGCGAGGCGCCGATCTCTACGACGTCGGGAGCGACGTCGTAGAGGACCGTCTCGTAGCCGCCGAGGGCGGCGATCTGGGCGATTCCGCGGCCCATCGTCCCGGCGCCGAGGACGCCGACCCGGGAGACGCTCACCGGCCCTGGAAGCGGGGCTCGCGTTTCTCGAGGAAGGCGGTCATCCCCTCGACCCGGTCCTCGCTCGCCATCGCCTCGTCGAAGAGCGCGCGCTCCTCGCGCAGGCCCTCGGCGAGGCTCGTCTCCTGGGCTGCCAGCACCGCCCGTTTGCCCAGCCGCACCGCCAGCGGCGGCCGCTCGGCGACCAGCCGCGCCAGCTCGATCGCCTCGGTCAGCCATTTGCCTTTGCCGACCACCTGGTTGACGAGGCCCCAGCGCTGCGCCGTCTTCGCGTCCCAGCGGCGGCCGGTAAGGACGTACTCCATCGCCCGCTGCTTGCCGATCGCCCGCGCCAGCCGCTGGGTGCCGCCGCCCCCGGGGATGATCCCGAGCGTGATCTCCGGCTGGCCGAAGCGGGTCGCCTCGTCGCAGACGATCATGTCGCAGGCCAGCGCCAGCTCGCAGCCGGCGCCGAAGGCGTAGCCGGAGACGGCGGCGATCGTCGGCGTCCCGATCGCGGTCAGCCGCGTCCAGAACTCGATCCCTTTGGGATCGGGCGGGGCGTCGACCGGTCGCTCGGCCATCGAGCGGATGTCGGCGCCGGCGGCGAAGAACTCGTCGTGGCCGGCGAGGACGATGCAGCGCACCTCCGGATCGGCGTCGAGACGCTCCAGCGCCCCGGCGATCTCGTTCCGCATCTCCGGCGAGAGCGCGTTCCGCGCCTCCGGCCGGTTCAGCCGCAGCAGGGCGACGTGGAACTCATCGACGGAGACCTCGACGAGGCCGGACATTCAGGACTCCTGCAGGGGGAGCATCGCGTTGATCCCGGTCGCGGCGCGACCGATGATCAGCTTCTGGATCTGCGAGGTGCCCTCGTAGAGGGTAGTGACGCGGGCGTCGCGCAGGTAGCGCTCGACCGGGTAGTCGTCGACGTAGCCGGAGCCGCCGTGGACCTGGATCGCCAGGTTCGCGCACTCGACCGCCGCCTCGGTCGCGTAGAGCTTCGCCACCGAGGTCTCGGTCCCGTTCGGCTTCTTTTCGTCCTTCAGCAGGCCGGCGCGCAGGACCAGCATCCGGCTGGCGTCGCGCTTCAAGATCATCTCGGCGATCATCTCCTGGACCAGCTGGAAGCGGGCGAGGGGAACGCCGAACTGCTTGCGCTCCTTCGCGTACTCGACCGAGCTCTGCACGCAGCCTTCGCAGATGCCGACGCAGCCGGCGGCGACGCTGTAGCGGCCGTTTTCGAGCGCGCTCATCGCGACCTTGAAGCCGTCGCCGACCTCTCCGAGCATCGCCTCGGAGCCGACCTCGACCTCGTCGAGCGAGATTTCGGCGGTGTCGGAGGAGCGCAGGCCGAGCTTGCCGTGGATCTCCTGGGTGGTGAAGCCGGCGGAGTCGGTGGGGACGATGAAGGCGGCGAGGCCGCGGTGCTTCAGCTCCGGGTCGGTCTGGGCGAAGATCAGGGCGAAGTCCGAGACGTTGCCGAGGCTGATCCACATCTTCTGGCCGCTGATCGACCAGCCGTTCGCGGTCTTCTTGGCGCGGGTGCGGAGGTTGGCGGCGTCGGAGCCGGTGTCGGGCTCGGTCAGCCCGAAGCAGCCGAGGCCCTCTCCCGAGCAGAGCCGCGGCAGCCACTTCTTCTTCTGCTCCTCGGTGCCCCACTTCTCGATCGGACCGGCGACCAGCGAAGTGCAGACGGAGACGACGGTGCGGGCGGAGGAGTCGGCGCGGCCGATTTCCTCGGCGATCAGCCCGTAGCTGACGTAGTCCAGTCCACGGCCGCCGTGCTCTTCGGCCACCGGCGCCCCGAGGAAGCCGATCTGCCCGAGCTTGCGCGCCAGCTCGCGATCGAAGCGGGCCTCGCGGTCGTTGTCGCGGATGTTCGGCAGGATCTCCCGCTCGGCGAATTCCCGCGCCGCCTCGCGGATCAGCTTCTGCTCGTCGCTCAGCTGAAAATCCATCTCAGAGCTCCTGCAGCTCCCGGCCGAGGGTCTCGGCGAAGGCGTCCTGCGCTTCGCGGGTGCGCGGGCCGGGGGCGGCGGGGAAGGCCCGGCCGTCGACCGAGGAGACCGCCTGGATCTCCCGCGTCGTCGAGGCGAGGAAGGCCTCGGAGGCGTTTTGCAGCTCCTCGACGGGCCAGCTGCCCTCCTCGACGTCGAGCGCCTTGACCATCCGGTCGCGGGTGATCGACTCCAGCACACCGTCGGTCAGCGCCGGCGTCCGCAGCGCCCCCTCCGGCGAGACCCAGAAGACCGAGGAGGTGGGCGGCTCGAGCACGATCCCGTCGGGTCGGACCAGGCAGGCCTCGTCGGCGCCGTGGGCTTTGGCCAGCCGCGTCGCCTGCATATTCGCCGCGTAGGAGAGCGACTTGACGCCGTTGAGGATGATCGTCGGGCTGTAGGTGACAGTGGCGAGGCGCAGCGTCTCCGGGTGGCCGGGGATCGGCTCGGTGGCGGCGATGCGCCGGCCGCCGCGGGTGACGATCAGCCGCAGCTGGCCTTCGACCCGCCCGGTCTTCTCCAGCAGCGCCCCGATCTCGCTCTCGAGCGCGCCGCGGTCAAACCGAAGCTCGATCGAGGCGGCCGAGCGCTCCAGCCGGTCGAGGTGGTCGACCAGCGCGAACGGCTTGCCCCGGTAGAGGCGGATCACCTCAAAGGCGCCGTCGCCGCGGTAGAGGCCGTCGTCTTTGAGCCCGATCGTCGCCTCGGCGGTGGCGCCGATCGTCCCGTCGACGCTGGCCAGCTCTTCGAAACCCGGGGTCACGCGGCGAGGCTATCGAGTCAGCTGCGCTTGCTGTGGATCCGGCAGCCGGGTTTGCCGAGGCGGTCGCCGGTGAGGCAGCGCTGCGGTGCCCAGCGCACCTGGTAGTGGCTGTCCCAGGAGTTGGTCTGCTGGCGGCGGACGTAGAAGGGGGAGACGATGCCGGCGTAGATGGTGCGGTGACTGATCCAGGCGATTTCGCAGCGGAAACGCGTGCGGCTTGCTTTGCGGCAGTTGCCGGAGAGCCGGCTGAGGTCGGCGAAGCGCTCGCCGAAGGCGTTGAAGAGGGTGTAGACCGCGAACTCCTCGGCGACCGACTTCTTCATCGCCGGCAGCGGCGCCGCCGGGTCGACGAGCGGTTCCGGAGCGCCGCTTTCGGTCGCGGCGATCCATTCCGCCACCCAGGAGGAGACGTAGTCGACGCGGGTCAGCACGTTCGGCGCCTGCGGGGTGCAGAGCGGGCCGACGACGCTGATCACGCCGAGCTCGACCGGGGTCCCGTCGGCGCGCTGGCCGATCGCCGGGCCGCCGCTGTCGCCGAAGCAGGTGCCGGATTTGTTCGCCGGTGGGCTCAGCAGGCAGAGCTGGACCGCGGGGGAGAACTCCTTGTAGAAGCCGCGGGTCTTGCGCTGGCAGGTGGTCGGCTTCTGGATCGCCATCGTCGCCGAGCGCAGGTTCGCCGGCGCCTGCCGGTTCTGGGCTCGGGTCAGGCCCCAGCCGGCGACCGTGACCGCGGCGCCGCCTTCGTAGAGCGCCGCGTCCTCGGGTCCGGCGAGCGCCAGCGGCGGCGCGCTGGTCGGCCGCGAGAGGATCAGCACCGCGGCGTCGCCGTGGATCACCCCCGGGTCGAAGGAGGGGAAGACGTGGACGGCGCTGACGTCGAAGACGTTCTCGCCGCTGGCCTGCTCCGGGTTGGCGATGTTGGTCGCGACGGCGTATTCGCCCGGTTTGGTGAAGCCGCCGCTTTCGACCTCCTCGGCGCAGTGGGCGGCGGTGAGGATCACCCGCGGGGCGACCACGGTGCCGGTGCAGGCGAAGCCGTTGCGTTCGTTGCCGGCCCCGATGTAGGCGAGGGCGGGGAACTCGACGATCGAGGCCGGGCTGCCGCCGATGACCGAGGCGTGCGCTCCACCCGAGGCCGCGGCCGTCGCGGGCAGCGCCATCGCCAGCGCCAGAATCGCGCCGCCGAGGATCGTCAGCAGTCGTCGCCCCGCCATCTGAGTGCGTAACACCCTAGTTGAGCGTTCAGACCGCTTCGTAGACAGTGGACAAACCTTGGCCTACCCCGACGCAGAGGGTGGCGACGCCGAACTTGCCGCCGCGGCGCTTCAGTTCGCGGACCAGGGTGCCGGTGAGGCGGGCGCCGGAGCAGCCGAGCGGGTGGCCGAGGGCGATCGCGCCGCCGTTGACATTGAGCCGCTCCTCGTCGATCCCAAGCTCGCGGGCGCTGGCCAGGACCTGGGAGGCGAAGGCCTCGTTGAGCTCGACGAGGTCGATCTGGTCGATCGTCAGGCCCGCGTTCTCCAGCGCGCGGGGGACCGCTTTGACCGGGCCGACGCCCATGAAGGCGGGGTCGACGCCGGCGACGCCGGTGGCGACGACTCGCGCCAGCGGCTCGGCGCCGAGCTCCTCGGCACCCTTCTCCGAGGCGACGAGCAGGCAGGCGGCGCCGTCGTTGAGGGTGGAGGCGTTGCCGGCGGTGACGGTGCCGCCCTCGCGGAAGACCGGCTTCAGCTTCGCCAGCTTCTCCAGCGAGGCGTCGGGGCGCGGGCCCTCGTCGGCCTCGACCAGCACCTTCTCGCGCCCCCGCGGCGCCTCGATCGGGACGATCTCCTCGGCCAGCTTCCCGGCCTCGGTCGCGGCGACCGCTCTTCGGTGGCTGCGCAGAGCGAAGGCGTCCTGGTCCTCGCGGCTGACGCCGTAGCGCTCGGCGACGTTCTCGCCGGTCTCGCCCATCGCTTCGGTGGAGACGCCGAGCTCGGCCATCCGCGGGTTGATCATCCGCCAGCCCAGCGTCGTGTCGTGCATCGTCTGCGGCCCGCGGGGCAGCCCGCGCTCGGGCTTCTCGACCACCCACGGTGCTCGGCTCATCGACTCGACCCCGCCGGCCAGGTAGAAGTCGCCCTCGCCGGCTTTGACCGCGCGGGCGGCGCTGTTGATCGCCTCGAGGCCGGAGGCGCAGAGGCGGTTGACCGTCGCGCCGGGAACGCTCTGCGGCAGCCCCGCCAGCAGCGCCGCCATCCGGGCGACGTCGCGGTTGTCCTCGCCGGACTGGTTGGCGGCGCCGAAGTAGACATCGACGATCCGCTCCGGATCGACGCCGCTGCGCTCGACCACGGCGGCGATCACGTGGGCGGCCATGTCGTCGGGCCGGACCCCGGAGAGGGCGCCCCGGTAGGCGCCCATCGGGGTGCGCAGGGGTTCGATCAGGTAGGCCTCGGGCACGGCTAGGAACCGTATCCTTCTCGCGTGCTCTTCATCCTCGGAACCCTGGGCTTGCTGGCCTTCATGGTCGGCGTGCTGCTGGTCGTCGGGCACTTCTACCCGGGCAGCTCGGCGAGCCTCGTCGACTGGGTCCCGACCCGCTCGCCCGAGGTCGAGGCGCAGAACGAGATCGACGACGTGCGCCAGATGCTGGAGGCGCAGAACGAGATGCGGCGGCGGCGCGGGGTCCCGGAGATGACCGAAGAGGACCTGCACCGGGGCGTGGCCGAGGACGAGAAGCTGCGCCTGCGCGGGCGCGGCCCGTTCGAGGCGAGCTAGGTGGCGCGGGCGCTGATCGTCGGCTGCGGCTGCCGCGGCCGGGAGCTCGGTGGGCGGCTGCTGGCCGATGGCTGGGCGGTGCGCGGGACCAGCCGCCGGGAAGAGGGGCTGGAGGCGATCGCGGCGGCGGGGATCGAGGCGATCGCGGCGGACCCGGATCGCCCGGGGACGATCCTTGAGCTGGTCGGCGATGTCGCCGTCCTCGTCCTCCTGCTGGGCCGCTGCCACGGCAGCGAGGAGGAGCTGGCGGCGATCCACGGGCCGCGGCTGGAGCGGCTGCTGGAACACCTGGTCGAAACCCCGGTTAGGGGCGTCCTCTACGAGGGAACCGAGGAGGGGGCGGAGATCGTCCGGGCCGCGGAGCGCACCTGGCGCATCCCGGGGCGGGTGGTCGGCGACGGAGACGATCTGGCGGCGCTGGCTGAGGCCCTCCTCACCGGCCGATGACCGCAAATAGCTAAACTCCGATAAGAATTTAGGTAATAGAAGAAACGCGAGAGGAGCGGGAAAATGGCTCTACAGCTCGGTGACGTAGCACCCGATTTCGAGGCCGATACCACGCAGGGCCGAATCAAGTTCCACGACTGGATCGACGGTTCGTGGGCGGTCCTGTTCTCCCACCCGAAGGACTTCACCCCGGTCTGCACGACCGAGCTCGGCTACATGGCGCGGATCGAGCCCGAGTTCGAGAAGCGCGGGGTCAAGATCGCCGGCCTCTCGATCGACCCGCTCGACAAACACGAGGAGTGGGCGAACGACATCGAGGAGACGCAGGGCGCGCGGGTCGAGTATCCGATCATCAGCGACTCCAACTTCGAGATCGCCAAGGCCTACGGGATGCTGGCGGCCGACGTCTCCGGAGACCCCGGCGACCGCACCCCGGCCGACAACCAGACCGTCCGCAACGTCTTCGTCATCGGCCCCGACAAGAAAATCAAACTCATCCTCGTCTACCCGATGACCACCGGCCGCAACTTCGACGAGGTGCTGCGGGTGATCGACTCGCTGCAGCTGACCGAAAACCACAAAGTGGCGACGCCGGCCCAGTGGCAGCAGGGCGACGACGTGATCATCTCCGGCTCGGTCAAAGAGGACGAGGCGAAAGAACTCTGGCCCGAGGGCTGGGAGTCGCCGAAGCCATACATCCGCATCGTCCCGCAGCCGGAGAAGACCTCCAGCTAGTCGAGGCGCTGCAGTAAGTCGGCCAAGATCCGCGCGGTCGCCCCCCAGATCAGTTGCCCTTCGACCTCGTAGGTCGGGGTGTGGATGGGGACGCCGCGCCGGACCAGGCGGCGCATCTCGTAGCCCTCGCGCAGCAGCTCCAGCGAGAAGGCGAGGACGGTCTCGACCTCGGTCGGGTTCGGCCGCAGGTCGAGCTCGCCGGGGTGGGGGACGTAGCCGACGAAGGGGTGGACGAGGTAGTTGGTGACGAAGGTCTTTATCGCCGGCAGCGCCTCGCCGGCCTCCACCTGGGCGGGGTCGAGCCCGATCTCCTCCTCGGCCTCGCGCAGCGCCGTCGCCCGCAGGTCGGCGTCGCCCTCGTCGCGGCGGCCACCGGGGAAGGAGATCTCACCGGCGTGGCGCCGCAGGTCGGCCCGGCGCTCGGTGAAGACGAGCCCGGGGTCGTCCGGCCAGCCGTAGAGGGGCAGGAGCACGGCCGCCTCTACCGAGCGGCCGATCAGATGATCACCTGGACGGTGCCCCCGTCCACGGACCAGGCGGCGCCGGCGACGTAGGAGGCGCGCTCGGAGCAGAGGAAGACGATCGTCGCCGCGATCTCCTGCGGCTGGGCGAGCCGGCCGATCGGGCGCTTCGAGCCGGCTTCGGCGAGCGCCTCCTCCCGGTTCCCGGCGCCGGAGATCTCCATCGACTGGTCGAGCAGGCCGCCGGGCTCCATCCACATCTCCGCCTCGACCGGGCCGGGGGCGACGGCGTTGACGAGGACGCCGGTCTTCGCGTAGCGGTCGGCGAAGAGGCGCGAGAGCGACAGCTCAGCCGCCTTCGCGACCGAGTACTCGGCCATCGCTGCCGAAGGGCGCTTGCCCGCGGTCGAGCAGACGTTGACGACCCGGCCCCAGCCCCGCTCGGCCATCGGCGGGATCGCCGCCCGCATCGCCTGCAGCGGCGCCATCACGTTCAGCTCATACTGGGCCCGCCAGTCCTCGTCGGGGACGTCGTCGAGGTCGCGCCACCTGGCGGCGCCGGCGTTGTTGACGAGGACGTCGAGGGCGCCGAAGCGCTCCTCGCAGGCGGCGAGCATCCGGCCGCCGGCGTTGCCGTCGGTGACGTCGAGGCTCAGCGCCGCGGCTGCGCCCCCGGATGGCTCCGCTGCCCGCGCCGCCTCCTCGGTCGCCGCCGCCAGCCGCTCCTCCCCGCGGGCGACCAGCAGCACCTTCGCGCCCTCTGCGCAGAGCTGCAGCGCCGTCTCGCGGCCGATGCCGCTGCTGGCGCCGGTGACGACGCAGGCGCGCCCGGCCAGGCCGAGGTCCATCAGGGGGCCTCTTCTAGGCGCTCGATTACGTTCACATTCGCCTCCCCCGCGAGGACCTTGTGGACCGGGCATTTGGTGGCGATGACGAGCAGCCGGCGCCGCTGCTCGTCGCCGAGGTCGCCCGGCAGCTTCACGCCTACCTCGAACCCGGTCGGCACCGGCCCCTCGTAGCTCATCTCGACGTCGACCTCGAGCGCACCGACATCCCAGCCTTTGCGGTTGGCGTACATCTCGACGGTGATCGCGATGCAGCCGGCGAGGCTGGCCCCGAGCAGCTCGGTGGGGCGGGGGCCGCTATCGGCGCCGCCCGCCTCCGGCGGCTCGTCGACCCGCAGGTCGTGCTTGCCGTCGAGCTCGACCTCGTGGGCGTAGCCCTCGACCCGGCGGGCGACGATTCGCACGCTCAGCCCTTGCCGCGGCCCTCGAACAGGGCGGGGTCGTCGACGTCGGCGAAGCGGGCCATTGCGTAGACGGCGTCGGAGGCGCGGTTGACGAAGTGGATCACAGTCTCGCCCTCGATCTCACCCTCCTCCTTCAGTTCGGAGATCCGGCGCTCGGCGCGGCGGACGACGGTGCGGGCGACGTCGAGCGCGGCGGAGAGCTGGTTGCCGCCGGGGATGACGAACTTCGGCGGCAGCTCGACCCGCGCCATGTAGCGGTCGATCAGCTCCTCCAGCTCGCGCACCATCTCCTCGGTGGTCCGGCTGACGCCGTCTTCGAGGCGCGAGGCCGCCTCCGGCGCCGTCGCCAGCTCCGCGCCGGCGACGAAGATGTCGTCTTGGAGGCGGAGGATGTCGGCGGCCAGCTCCGCCTGCTCCGGGCCGCAGAGGGCGCGGGCGGCGCCGAGCAGCGAGCAGGCCTCGTCGAGGGTGCCATAGGCGTCGGTGCGGCCGTGGTGCTTGGGGACGCGGCCGCCGTACCAGAGGGAGGTGGTCCCGTCGTCGCCCTTCTTGGTGTAGATCTTGACCACGCTAGTGAGTATCCGCTAACCCGCGCGTGCGGCTGGCGAGGGCCGCACCGAGCGGGGGTAGGACGCAGGGAGGCCTAATGGCAGCGCCATTTGGCCGACCGAGGACGACGCCCCGCGAAGTGTGTGCGGCGCCGCCAGACGTGCGTGGAGGTTGGCGGATACTCACTTAGCGCACCGGGTTGAAGGCGTACCCGGTCATCACCTTGGGGAAGAAGAAGGTCGACTTCGGCGGCATCACCGCGTCGGTGTTGCAGATGTCCTTCACCTGCTCGACCGGGACGCCGCGCTGGATGAAGGCGACGTCGTAGTCGCCCTCGTCGACCATCTGCAGGGCCGCGTCGACGGTCTTCGCGTATTCGAGGCCGTCGCGCTCGTCGATGTCGTGGTCGCTCATCCCCGCCAGGCCCTTCAGCACCAGGGTCTCGAGGATCGCCGAGTCGAGCCGGCGGTAGGCCTCGGGCTTGCCCTCGAGCCGGCGGTCGACCTCGCCGAGGTCCTTGAGCCGCAGCCGGAAGGCCTTCTTGTGGAAGGAGTCGTAGAGGCCGAAGACGCCGACCCCGTCCTCGCCCGCCGGGTCGATCTCCTCGCGGGAGACCTCGGTGACGCCGAAGAGCTCCCGTTGCCCAGGCGCTGCTGCTTCTCGGAATCTTCGGCGAAGCCGGAGAGCAACCGGTGAGTGGGGAAGACGAGGAGGCCGGGGTCGTCGAGCCCGGTCAGCGACATCAGCGTGTAGTTGTGCGGTCCCTCGCCGCCGGCCTCGTCGCGGAAGGCGCGGGCGGTCTCGTAGCGGTGGTGGCCGTCGGCGATCAGCAGCTGGGCGGAGGCCAGGCACTCGCTCACCGCGGCGTGCACGGCGGGGTCCTCGACCTTCCAGAGCCGGTTGACGGTCCCGTCTTCGTCGCGCGCTTCGCCCCAGGGCTCGTCCGGGAGCGCCGGCTCGACCAGCGGCCAGGCGTCCTCGGTACTGAGCGAGAAGATCGAGGAGAGGTTGTAGCCGGTGGCGCGAGTCAGCTCGAGCCGGTCGAGCAGGGGGCCGGGATGGGTGCGCTCGTGGGGGCGGACGGTGCCGCTCTCGTAGTCCTCGACGCGGACCCGGGCGAGGACCCCGTTGCGGCTGTAGCTGTTGCCGTCGGGGGCAACGTAGTACTGGGTCAGCGCCCACAGCGAGGGCTCCTCGTCTTGGACCAGGGCGCCGTCGGAGCGCCAGCTCTCGATCCGCGCCGCTGCCTGGGCGTAGGGATCGCCGCTGGGGTTGCTGTCGGGATCGGCGGGGTCGAACGGTTTCGGCAGGTCGATTGCGACCGCGTTGTAGGGCGAGCGCTCCAGCAGCGCCTTCCGTTGCGCCGCGTCGATCACGTCATAAGGAGGTGCCGCGACGGCATCCAGCGAGCCGACCTTCCCGAGGTCGTAGTGCAGCGCCTTGAAAGGAAGCACCTCCGCCATCGCCCCCAGAACCTACACTTGCCTCAGACGGGGTGTGGCGCAGCCTGGTAGCGCGCCGCCTTTGGGTGGCGGAGGTCCCCGGTTCGAATCCGGGCACCCCGATCCCGGCGGTTGAGGAACATCAACCTTCGGGTAGGGAATGCGCAGACGTCCCCGGGTAAAGGAGGTTGCAGATGGAGAGTTGGGATCTGAAGACGGTCGAGGTCGAGGCGCACCAGCCGCGGATCCTCGCTTCCGCTGACGACGCGAGGACGATCCTGCTGCACCTGCCGGTAGGGGAGGAGCTGCAGGAGCACGAGGTGCACGAGCGGGCGCGGGTGATCGTCGTCGAGGGCGAGGTCGAGGTGAGCGCCGACGGCGGCTCCGACTCGGCCAGCGCCGGCCACCTCTTCGAATTCGCCCCTGGGGAGCGGCGGACCGTCGTCGCCCGCTCCGACGCGCGCCTGCTGATGGTCCTCTCGCCTTGGCCCGGCGACGGCCACCCCGGGGCGATGACGCTCGAGGAGAAGTCCGAAGCCCGCGAGAAGGCTGCCGAACACGCGGCGCAGTAGAAGCGGGCTACCAGACGACGAGCGAGCGGTCCTTGTCGTGTTCGGCGACGGCTTTGTCCTTGGTCACCAGCTTGACGCCATGCTCGATGGCGGTCGCATAGATCAGTCTGTCCGTTGGATCGCGCGGGAATGAGCTCGGCAGGGCCGCTGCACCGTTGGCGATCGCAGGAGTGATTCCGATCGTCCGCAACTGGACGCTGAGATCGTCCAGCCAAGAACGGATCGGCATGTCGATGACGATGCGCTGCCGTTCCACCAGCCAGGCGAGCTCAAACCAGGAGATCCCGGCGATGAGCAGCTCATCGGCCGTCTTCAAAACGCGGCGTGCCGAGCGGCTCAGTCGGTCCGGTTCCGAGGACCACCAATGGACCGCGTGGGTGTCCAGCAGGACGGCTGCCACTAGGACAGGTCCCACATCTCTTCAGTTGAGAGGAGGCTCTCCTCGTTCACTGCCGTTTTGGCACGTCCTTGAAACAACCCCTCCAGGGCATGGCCGCCGCGTGGGGGCACGAGCCGAGCTACCGGCTGGCCGCGTCGGGTGATCTCGATCTCCTCACCGGTGGCGGCCTCGTCCAAGAGGCGCAGGAAGTTTGCCTTCGCAGCAGTGGCGGTCATCGATTTAGCCATATGACCAGAATAATGGTCATTCTCTCGGAAGAAGTGCTGGGCAAGGCCGTTCATCTCCGACCTAAGGGCGGAGAGGCATCAAGTTCTCCCCCTCCCCAGCCGAAGACCTCTCAGAGGTTCCGCAAATTGGAAGAGCTATTCGGCAGCCAGGTGGACGATCCGACGGAGTCGCGAGAGCGGCGGCGGGTCGAGCGCGCGGTTTTCGAAACGGACCGGCAGCTGATCGAGGGCGATCTGACGCTGCCGCCGGCCGGTTACCAGAGTCGCTTCTCGGATTCGCTGAACCGCGGCGAGTTCGAATTCGTGCCGTTGACCAACGCCAAGGTCACCACTCTGGCCGACGGGAAAGTCACTCAGGTGCCGTTCCTCGTCCTCTCCAAGCGCCAGATCCGGCTCGCCTACCCGGTCGAGCAGTAGGCGCTGCCTTCAGTCCCGCCGCGCCCGGCCGCGGCTCGCGTAGGAGCCGAGGTCGACAAGGAAGGCGAGGATGACGATGAACCACTCGAATCCGGCGACCTCGTTGGTGCTGGCCGACCACATCACCGCGTAGGCGAGCGTCGTCCACGGCAGCAGGAAGAACCCCAGCAGGGGGACGAACCAGCTGTCGAAGGCACGGCTGAGCAGATCCGAGAAGAGGAAGATCGCGAACAGCGCCAGCCGCGGCGAGAGGAAAGCGAGCAAGACGACCAGGCAGCCCATGCCCAGACGCTACCTTCTACATAGGAGGGCAAAGCGATGAACAGACTCGGAAAGCTGATGACGATGATGCACCCGGAGAAGACGAAGATGGTCAGTGGGGAGGAGGCGCTGCCCGGGCGCAGCGAGCGGGCCTTCGACGTGCCTGCCAGCCACGCCGTGCTCGGCACCCCGCTGGAGCCGCCGTTCCCCGAAGGGATCGAGGTCGCCTACTTCGCGCTCGGCTGCTTCTGGGGCGCGGAGCGACTGTTCTGGGAACTCGACGGCGTCTACACGACGGCGGTCGGCTACCAGAACGGGACGACCCCGAACCCGACCTACGAGGAGGTCTGCTCGGCGAAGACGGGGCACGCCGAGGCGGTGATGGTCGCCTTCGACCCGCGCCTGGTCTCCTACGCCGACCTGCTGAAGGTCTTCTTCGAGGAGCACGACCCGACCCAGGGAATGCGCCAGGGCAACGACGTCGGCACCCAGTACCGCTCGGGGATCTACTTCGTCAACGACGCGCAGAAGGCGACGGGGGAGATGGCCCGCGAGGCCTATGGGCGCTCCCTGCGCGAGGCCGGGCGCGAGGAGATCACGACCGAGATCGAGCCCGCCGGGCCCTTCTACTACGCCGAGGATTATCACCAGCAGTACCTGCACAAGGTGCCGAACGGCTACTGCGGGCTGAAAGGCACCGGAGTCGCCTGCAGCATCCCCGCCTCGGCGGCGTAGCCGGCTTTTTGGCCGCGGCGGTGGACGGGGGGCGCGCCGAATAGCATCCCGGCCTCTGTGGCCCCCTCCTTCGGCTCCTACATCGGCGGCAGCCTCGCCCTGATCGGGGTCGTCGCCGCGCTCGCCCTCGGCGGCTTCTGGCTGCGGCGCTGGATCGTGCCGGAATTCACCGGCGCCTTGGCCCGCCTCGCCGAGGCGACCCTGGCGGTGGCGATGCTCGTCGTATGCCTGGAGATCCTCGGTTCGCTGAGCGCGCTCTACTTCGGCTGGATCGTTCTCCTCTGCATCGGGGCGGGACTCGGAGCCACGGCGCTCGGGCGCGCCAAGGCAGGCGGTCGTGGCCGCGAGGTGGCGGCGCCGCGGGTCGAGACGATCGCCCTGCTGATCGCCCTCGGGGTCGCCTCCTGGACCGTCGCCGAGTGGACCTTCCCGACCCAGTCGAGCCTCGACTTCGGCATGTTCGGCGGCGACACCACCTGGTACCACATGCCCTTCTCGGCGTTCATCGCCCAGGAACACTCGACGGTTCACCTCCACTACACCGACCCGCTGCGGCTGGCCGCCTGGTTCTACCCCGCCAGCACCGAGCTGATCAACGCCTCGACGATCGTCCTCTTCAAGAGCGACTGGCTGGCGCCGCTGCAGAACATGATCTGGCTGCCGATCGGGCTGCTGGCCGCCTGGTGCATGGGGCGGCCGTACAAGGTCGGGCCGGCGACGCTGGTCGCGGCGGCGATCGTCCTCGACGCGGGGGTGATGATCGAAACCCAGCCCGGCGAGGCGCGCAACGACATCATGGGGCTGGCGTTCCTGCTCGCCTTCGCCGCCTTCCTGATCAACGGCCACCAGCGGCGGGCGCCGGTCGTGGGGGCGGTCCAAGACGCGCCGGAGCGCGACGCGCCGCTGCTCGACAAGGGGCCGCTGATCATGGCCGGGATCGCGGCCGGACTCGCCGCCTCGGTGAAGACGACCTTCCTGGTGCCGGTGGTGGCGATCACGATTGGCGTCATCGTCTTCAGCGGCCGCGGCCGGCGCTGGACCACGACCTGGGTGATGGGGCTGCCGATGCTGATCGTCGGCGGTTACTGGTACCTGCGGGCGGCGATCAAGACCGGGGGCAACCCGATCCCGATCACCAAATTCGGGCCGCTCAACCTGCCCAAGCCCGACCAGATGCCGCTCGACCCGCGGCCGCGCTTCTCCGTCTCCCACTACCTCACCGACCCGACCATCTACCGCCGCTGGTTCTTTCCGGAGCTCGACAACGCCCTCGGGCCGCTCTGGCCGCTGATCCTGATCCTCGCCGTCAGCGCCGCCGTCTACATCGCCTGGCGCTCGCGCAATCGGATTCTCCAGGTGCTCGCGGTCGCCTCGCTGCTGACCGCGGTCGTCTACGTCTTCACGCCGCTGACCGCGGCGGGGCAGGAGGGCTCGCCGACCGGGTTCTTCACCAACACCCGCTACCTGATCCCGGGGCTGGTCCTGGCGATGGCGATGCTGCCGCTGGCGCGCCCGATCCGGGCGCCGGACCGGCGCGCCTGGCAGACGCTGCTCTTCCTCACCGCGGTCTTCGCGGTCACGGTGCTGACGACGCCGCGCTGGTTCACCTCCTACATCGTCGGCACCGTCTTCCTCACCCTCTGCCTGGTCTGGGCGCCCGCGGCTCTCTCGCTGGCGCGGACCCGCTGGAGCGTCAGCCGGGCCGCGGTCGCGGGCGGAGCGGTGGCGCTGCTGCTGCTGGCCGTGGTGCTGGGGCGCGCGCAGGAGGTCCAGTACGCCAACCAGCACTACGTGAACCCGGACCCCTTCCTCGGCGAAGGCGGGCCGAAGGACGCCTACGTCTACACCCAGAAGCTGCACGACCAGCGGATCGGGATCATCGGCTCCAGCCAGATCATCTTCGGCCAGTACGGGTTCTACGGCAACGACGCGACCAACCACGTCGAATACATCGGCGTCCACGGCCCGCATGGCTCGAACCGCCTGCCGACCACCTGCGAGCGCCTGCGCAGCCTCGTCAACGAAGGCGAATACGACTACCTGGTGCTGAGCCAGTACACCCAGGACACCGGCCCCTATAGCTCCGGCGTCCCCAACCCGTACCAATTCCCGGTCTTCGCTTGGGTCAAGAACGACCCGGCGGTGAAGCTGGTCGTCAAGGACTTCAAAGCCTCGCCCCAGCCCGACTACGTCTTCAAGGTCGACGGCAAGCTCGATCCGAAGGGCTGCAAGCCGGAAAAGCGCCCGGAAGTCGTGGGCGAAGAACCGCCGGAATAGGCGCTAGGCGCAAAAGTCAACCTATGGTTGACCAAAGCGCCTAGCGGGCGGCCGCGAGGGCGTGCTCGCGGATCAGCTCGGCGGAGCGCTGCGGCTGCTCCCACCAGAACATGTGGCCGACGTCCTCGAGCCGCTCGAAGCGGGCGCCCGGCATCAGCGAGGCGATCTGCTCCCCGTTGGGGAAGGGGAGGACTCCGTCCTCGGTGCCGTGGACGATTAGCGTCGGGGTCGAGATCTCGCCCAGCCGGCCGCTGGTGTCGTGGTCGAAGATCGCCTGCGCCTGCAGTTCGATCGTCGCTTTCCTCGCCGGCACGCTGATTGCCATCTCGTGGAAGGCGCCGTAGGCGTCCTCGTCGGCGCGGAAGGCAGGGGAGAGGTTGACTTCGTAGCTGGCCCGGATCGCCTTGTCCCGATCGCCGGACATCATCCCGGCGGCAAGCTTTTCCACGTTCTCCTGTGGCATCAGCTGCGATCCGGGGCCGCCGCAGTAGGTGCAGCCGAGCGTCAGCGACCGCAACCGCCCCGGCTCGGCCAGCGCCAGCTCCTGGGCGATCATCCCGCCCATCGAGATCCCGACCACGTGCGCGCTCTCGAGCCCCAGCTCCTCCAGCAGCCCCGCCGTGTCCTCGGCCATCTCGACGATCGTGAACGGTCCCTCGACCGGCCCCGAAAGCCCGATCCCCCGGTTGTCGAAGGCGACGACGTCGAAGCTCTCCTCCAGTACCTCCCGAAACGACCGTCCCCAGGCGACGTGCGTCCCGCTCATCCCCTGGATCAGCAGCAGCGGCTCCCCCGAGCCGCCCCGCTCGTAATGAAACTCCCGCCCCGCAACCTCGACTTTCGCCATCGTTGGATCCTAGGCGAGCCGCGCAATCACCGCCTAACCTTTGACCCCCTGCCCCCGTAGCTCAGCTGGATAGAGCATCGGACTTCTAATCCGACGGTCGCTGGTTCGAATCCAGCCGGGGGCGCTGAGGCTTGAAGTGATCGAACGAGGCCGTGCTCACGTTTACCCGGCGCGTCGCTCGTGAGAGAGCGCCTTCCGGCAATTCCTCCGGCGCTCCGCCTTCACGTTGGCGGTCAACTTGTGTGGCTTGCAGAGGAGACATCCGCTGCGGCGATGCTTAGGTCGCTTGCGCTTGTGGTGAGCCATGGGGTCAGGTTAAGTCCTCGACGATTTGTCTGCCACGATCACCGTGATGGAGCAGCCCGATCACAACGAGACCACCTCCTGGCGAGGGATGCTCGGCAAAGACGAGCGCGAGGTCTCCGACGAGGAGATCGCCGCCTTGGAGGCAGAGCACGGGCCGCTCCAGGCGGCGGATGGCGAGGGGTAGGGGTCCTGGCCGGCCGATACCATCCGCATGTGGCCCACGTGACCAAGCTCACCAAATCCGAGGTTGAACGGCGCCGCGCCGCGGCGGAGCGTATGCGGGGGCTTTTCGCTGACGTTGCGCCTGATCGCAGCTTGGTAGACGAGCTGATCGCTGACCGCCGGGCGGAAGCAGCGGCTGAGACTGGCGAGTCGGCGATTCGCCGGCGCCGCAGTGGCTGAAACTCCTCCGGCGTCGGTCCTCGACGCCTCGGCTCTGATGGCGGTCCTCCATGCAGAGGATGGTGCGTCGGTCGTCATCGAGGCAATTGGGAAGGGGGCCGCCGTGAGCGTTGTCAACTGGGCTGAGGTCCTATCCAAGCTCGCCGAGGCTGGAAAAGATCCGGAGGTTGCCGCCGCGGAGCTGCGGCGGGCCGAAGGTTCGCGTCGAGCCTTGTCGATCGAGCCGCTGACCGCTGCTGATTGCGTGGCGGTCGCTCGGCTTCGGCCCGTCACGAGGCGCCAAGGACTTTCGCTGGCGGATCGAGCCTGTCTTGCATTGGCGGAGCGCCTCGATGTTCCTGTCCTAACCGCGGATCGCAAATGGCTTGAGGCAGACGTGGTGGCTGAGGTTCAACTGATCCGCTGAAAACTTGGTCCCGAAATTGGTCCCCAACTCCAGCGAACTCAGCTGAACTCCTTGGACGTGATTGGCTCTGTCAGGTCAGATTCGCCCCCTCAGACATCTTCCGGCTGAACTTCTAATCCGACGGTCGCTGGTTCGAATCCAGCCGGGGGCGCTCAATGCTAATCTTTACTTATGGGACAAAGGGTAAAGAATCAGACCCGGGTCTCCAGCAAGCATCAGGTGACGATCCCATCTGGCGCGTTTCGAACTGCTGGTTTCGCCCCAGGAGATACGCTCAAGGTTGAGGCGGAGGGGGCTGGCCGGATAGTCCTTACGCGGATTGACGAGTTGCTCGATCGCTATTCCGGATGCTTGGAGACTGGTGGCGATTTGCGGGAGCGGGTGGAAGGGCTGCGCGGGGAGTGGCGGTAGTCCTCGACTCGGATGTTGTCGTTGGATTTCTAGATCGACAGGACGCTATCCACGGTGCCGCGGATGAGGCAGTTCGGGAGCTCGTCAATGGGCACCGCCTGCTGGCATCTGTAGTCACCTACGCCGAGGTGCTGACGGGTGCTCGCCTCGGGCATCACAGCGAGGACGACGTCAGGGGATTCTTCGCTGGATTGCTCTCCGGGGTATTACCCGTTGACGTTGCCATCGCCGACAAAGCTGCTGATCTCCGTTCAAATCTCTGCGAATGCCGGATGCCTTGGTTCTTGCTACCGCGGAGGAAGTCCCCGACGTCGATTTGATCGTCACCGGGGATCGGCATCTGGAGAAAGTCTCCGGACTCAACGTCAAGGTTCGGCTGCTGCGCTGACAGGTCTCCGCTGGGGGACAAAAAACTTGGTCCCGAAATTGGTCCCCAACTCCAGCGACCTCAGCCGAACTCCCTGGACGTGATTGGCTCTATCAGGGACGCTGGCAGGGGAGCTTGCCACCCAGCGAGCCGGGGGCGGGAGCCGGTAGACGCGATGGAGTTTGCGTCTGGCTCACCTTGCGCAACTGGCGGGCGGCGGCCATGGCGAGGCTCCGGGTATAGGCGAAGAGCACCACCGTGGTGCGACCGGTGAAGACTTCGACCTCGCTGCCGCCGGCCCCCCGGATCCCCTTCGCTCCACGGACATCGAACAAGTGCAGCCTTGGGTGCAGCTGGCTGGCCCAGCGATAGCAGGTGCTCCAGCTCTGGACCTGCAGCTGAGGGTCGCAATCGCCGTCTCGTGGTGGATCGCAGTCGCCGTAGGCGAACGTCCAGAACATCGATCTTTGATCTCGGTCCCTGACAGGGGGATGGCTGGACACCGCTTCGAGACGTAACCCAGCGACTTCCTCTCCAGCTTGGTAAACGGGGAACGCGTCGAACGCTTCTACTTCGCTCAGGCCGGGAACTTCAGCGGCGGCCGAGCTGCAGAGAACGAGCCCGCAGAGGAGGCCGAGGCAGGCTAAGGAAATGGTCCGGTGGAGGATCAAGGCATAAGAAGTCTTGCTTGTTTTGATTTGGGGTGGCGCTATGGGGTGCCAGTAATTGGTCCCAGCCGGGGCGCTGAAAACCGTGGGCTACGGTGCCGGCGCCTGTTCCCGCAATCTCCTGGAGGCGCCGATGCCGGACACCACCTGCCACATGTCGATCTCGCTCGACGGCTTCGTCGCCGGGCCGGAACAGAGCCGGCGCTGGCACCTCGGCGACGAGCGGGCGAACGACGCCGACGCGACGGCGGAGGGCTGGTAGGCGCCCGCGGGGGTCCTACGTGATGGGCCGCAACATGTTCGACATCGCGGGGCCTCGACCGTCCGCCAGGCGCTGGCCGCCGGAGCGATCGACGAGCTCATGCTCGACGTGGTGCCGGTGCTGCTCGGGTCCGGCGAGCGGTTGTTCGACGGAGTCGAGTCCTTCGGGTTCGAGCCGGTCGAGGTCCTCCACTCTCCCCTCGCTACTCACATCCGCTACCGGCGGGCGATCTGAGGGAGTCGACTCGCGCCAGCTCAGCCAGGGCGGGCGATCGTCAGGCAGACCGCGGTGGCGTCGTCGTCCAGCTCGCCGCCGGAAGCGGCGAGGACGGCGGCGTGAATCTCGCGGACGGTGTCGGGAGCGGTGGCGCGTGAGGAGCGCTTGGCGGCGGCGATCAGCCCGTCGATGCCGAGGCCGGCCTTGCCTTTGCCCTCGGCGACGACGCCATCGGAGACCATGATCAGGCGGTCGCCGGCCGCCATCGTGGTGGAGCGCTCGGCCGGTTCCGGGGCGGCGCGGCCGCCGAGGCCGCGGACTTTCGGGACCTTGAGGCGTTCGGCGGTTCCGTCGCTTCGGACCATTACCGGTGGCACGTGGCCGCAATTGGCCACGGTGAGCTCGCGCGTGGCCGGGTCCCAATGGGAAATGACGGCGCTCATCTCCGCTTGTGGGCCCGGCATCTGCTTCAGCGTCCTGTGCATGACCATCAGCGCTTCTTTGATCGTGCCGTCGCTGCGGCGGCTGGCGCGGAGCGCGCCGAGCGCAACGGCTGCGCTTGCGATCGCCCGCGTGCCGCTGCCCAAGCCGTCTGCAACCGTCAGCCAGATCCCGTCGGGGTTCTCGATCACGTCGAACCAATCGCCCGCGACCTCGTAGCTGGGCAGGACGTTGCCGGCTACCTCCGCGCCGGTGAAGCGGGCGATTCGAGGGGGGAGGAGGCTCTGCTGGATCTCCGCAGCCGCTTTCGGCTGCTTGCGGCGCTGGGCGCGGGCGAAGGCGTCGGTGTAGCGGTCCGCCATCGCGACAGCCGCGGCGGCCTGCCGGGCCAGCTCGGCTATGCCGGCGCGCGGCTGCCCTAGGGTGAGCAGGACCCCGATCGCCCGGCCGCGAAGCCACAGCGGGACGATTTCGACCCCGGCGTAGTCGCTGAGCTTCTGGCGCAGCAGCGCGAGCCCGTCTCGGTCCATCTCCGGGCCGACCGCAAGGTGCGCCTCGATCTTCTCCGGCAGCCGCGTCGGCCCCGCCATGCGCAACAGGTGCGAGCCGTCGATGTCGAGCACGTAAAGGCCCAGGGGAACGCCGGCGATCCGCTGGGCCTCGGCAACGAGCTGCTCGGGAAGGAGGGGGGCGGCGACTGCGTCGAGGACCTGGACGGGATCGAGGGGAACCGGCTCCTCGCGTCCCAGCTCGCCCGGCGGCAGCACCTCGCCGCCGTCGGAAGGAGCGGTCCGCGGCCGCTCCTGAACCTCCTCGACCAGGCCCGCCCGGCCGGAGAAGTGGCGGTAGACGGTCGAGCGCGAGACCCCGGCGGCGGTAGCGATGTCGCCGAGCGAGGCCCCCGGAGATTGGACCAGCAGCTTGCCGGCTGCATCGAGGATCCGCTCGCGGTTGCGCGTGGCATCGGCTCGGGCCGCTGAGACCTCGCTTCTCTCCTCCTGGGATGCCATCTGTCACATCCTGTCTCGCCTTGGTGTGTCACTTCGGCGTCGGTTGTTTCTAGTGGGACATACCCGGCAACACCCGAATGCACCACGTCGTTTCGGCCGGGTTCGGGACACCCGCCCTTTCCGCAACCAAAGGAG